>Ga0116174_10003303_pt1 | contig 13296 bp, 17 predicted proteins | sample AD_UKC087_MetaG_FD_89801 | JGI IMG/M metagenome (GOLD analysis project Ga0116174, IMG submission 89801) | Active sludge microbial communities of municipal wastewater-treating anaerobic digesters from USA - AD_UKC087_MetaG | ecosystem: Engineered > Bioreactor > Anaerobic > Digestate | place: USA...
AAAAAGTTTACGGATCATTGGAAGCTTAATAACGTAAAGGTTTGGGGGTATGACCTCGTAAATCCGGACAAGTATTTTTCAGGATATGATTTTGCTGACTACGCATTAAAGAAGGCTGAGGAAATATTTGGAAAGGGAAAGACAGTGTTTTTAGTTGGTGGGACGGGCTTTTATGTTGACCTTTTTACTGGAAAAATAAGACCTTCGAAAGTTTTACCCGATTTAAGTCTTAGAGATTCTTTAGAAAAATTAAGTTTGTTCGATTTACAAAATAAGTTAAAAAAGCTTGATGAGAAAGCTTTCCAAAATATTGATCAAAAAAATAAAGTTAGATTGATTAGGGCAATTGAAAAAGAATTATCTACAGATGTTAGAGAGGAACAGCTTCCATATCTTGATAGTGCAGAATTTACTTACATAGGTTTAACTGGGGAAAGGAACTATTTATACAAAAGGGTTGATAATTGGGTTGATGAAATTTGGGATGATGGTTTGATAGATGAAGTAAAGTCACTATTAAAAATGGGTTACGGAGACAGCTCTAAGATTAAAGGTATAGTTTACAGAGAGGTTTTTGATTACATAGAGGGAAATTTAAACAAATCAGAAGCAATACAAAAAACTAAATTCAGCCTACATTCTTATATAAGAAGGCAACAGACTTGGTTTAAGAAAAATAACTTAATAGAGTGGTTTGATATTACTAAGGACGATTTTAAAGAAATAATATACAATAGAATAAAGGAGAACTTATAAATGGACAAACAAATAGTAATATCAATTAAAACTATAATTCTTTTTCTGCTGACGCTTTTAGGTCTTTTTGTTATTTACAGATTGGGGCCAATCATAGGAATACTTTTATTATCGACATTGTTGGTTATATCTATGGAACAACCTGTGAGGTATTTCATGAGAGGATTTTTATTCAATAAAAGAATATCCAGAGGACTTGCGGTCTTAATTTCTTATTCTCTGTTTGTCCTAATAATATTAGGAGTTCTCACGTTTGTTGTTCCTCCTTTAATTACAGAGCTTCAAAAAATGATTGTTAGCATCCCTTACATGCTTCAAAATGTTAAAATTCCGCAGGAGTGGCAGTCATCCGTTCCGAATATGATTCCCGATACGTCTAAAATATCTACTGGAGTAATAAATGCAACATTTTCAATTTTTTCAAATTTTGCCACTTTCTTGAGTGTTCTTGTCATATCAATTTACATGTCATTGGATTGGGAAAATATCAAAAAGGGTTTTATTTCTCTTTTTCCTAAGAATAATGAGGATATAGTACAAGAGACTATAGAAGATATCGAAAAAAATGTCGGGGCTTGGATAAAAGGTCAATTACTTTTAATGCTGGTAATTGGAGTAGCAAGTTTTATTGGTCTTTCTATTTTAGGAGTTAGATATTCTGTTGGTTTGGGTTTATTGTCAGGTATTTTTGAAGCTATTCCGAACGTTGGTCCTGTTCTATCTGCTATAGTGGCTGGTTTAATAGGTTTTACAGACAGCCCCATAAAAGGTATTGGAGTAGTATCTCTTTTTGTGATAATTCAACAGTTGGAAAACAACTTACTTGTTCCAAAGATTATGGGTAAGGTTTCCGGATTTAGACCCCTTGTTATTTTGCTTGCTTTACTTGTAGGGGCAAATTTTTTTGGAATAATTGGGGCTGTGTGCGCTGTTCCGGTAACAATGATAGCCTCAACTATCTTGAAGAAATTTTTCGGGACAAACAATTAATATAAATAGGCACGGGAAGCCTATAAGCCAGATTCTGTATTATCCGATCATCTATCTACGCCCCATCTTTGTACCTTGCCGAGCCGACTCAAAGCGGTACGTTCGTGGGTTTCTGCAGGGTGGGATTGCCCGTTTCATATCTTTTCCGTGCTTAAGCTTACGGAAAAAGCTCGTCTCTGTTGCTCTCGGAAGATGTTAATTCACCATCCGTTTCCATTAATTTTCATTAATGAAACACCAGCGATTACGCGTCGGAGGTTACCCTCCGTCCCCTTGCTCTGTGCAGTCTGGACTTTCCTCTTCTAATCCGGGTTCACACCTTTCATAAAAGCGATCAGTCAGCTTCCCGTGCCGTTATTATAACATTTTCTACCTTTTTTTGTTTTGTTAAAACTGTGATAGAATGCTAGAAAAATCTTAGAAAGGATAGAATAAATGGTAAACCTTCTTTTTAAAAGAAAAAAACGTAATCAAGAAAATGTTTTTAGACCTACCGAGGAACTTATTCTCGAAGAGTGTCTGCGAAAATCCTTAGCTTTGAAGGGGTATATACTTGGCAAGGAGTATCAGGATGGTTATAAAATTGTAACCTATTCTATTATCAAGCCCGGGTTTCTTCGCTTTCTGTCTATTGGATCAATAATTATTCACGACCAGCTTCAAGAAGTGGATCTTTGGGTTTACAGGTTGGGTAATTACTGGGTTGATGATCTGAAGAATACTTTGTCTACTTTACAAAATGAAATTGGACACAGTATTAAAATTGAAGTTTTTGAAAGCTTTTAATAGATTTTCATCACAGGCGTCCGGTTTTAGATTTTTCTCCGGACGCTTTTTGTATGCTAAAATACTTGCATGGCTGAAGATTTGGATCCGGAAAAATATCACGTGTTAACACCTAAAAAGAAAAAATTAGTAGTGTTTTTTCTATTATTTTTATTCCTTTTCTTTATACCTCTGATGTCTCTCATTTATTATAAGAGCGCTGTTCACAGACCTTCCCAAACAGCAAAAGAAGCTAATTTTGAAATAGGATCAGGAGATGATGTTTTTGAAATAGCCCAAATGCTTTATGAAAAAGAGGCGATAAATTCTGAATTTCTCTTTATTTTTTATGTCTTTTTGAATAGGTCCGATACAAACATTCAAGCTGGTACATACAAAATTCCAGCGGGTACCTCGTTGGTAACTTTAGTTGATATGTTAAAAAATGGGAGAAACGACATATCTTTGACATTTTTAGAAGGTTGGAGATTGGAACAATTCGCAATCTATGCTTCACAAAAACTTAAGAATTTTAACTACCAGGATTTTATGGAAATTGCCAAACCATATGAGGGTTATCTTTTCCCCGATACCTATTTTTTTAATTTAGATGCAGAAGAGGAGGAAGTTTTTAATAAGCTAAGAGATACTTTTGATAAGAAGACTGCAAGTATCCTTAAAGGTGAAGATTTGGATAAAGTCGGTTTATCAAAACAAGAAGCAGTAATTTTCGCTTCTATGGTTGAAAGAGAGGTATCTAACCCCGAAGATGCTCCTGTTGTTGCTGGTATTTTAATAAAAAGATGGAGAGAAGGTATGAAGCTAGATGTTGATGCTACAACTCAATATAGTGTTGTTTATAAAAGACTTTGCGGTGGAGATGGAAGTGACACACCCTGCATTCCCACCTTAGAAGATGTGTACGATGTTGACTGGTGGCCTCATAATCTAACCCGTGAGGAATTAGACACAGAAAATCCTTATAACACCCGAGCTGTAGTTGGTCTCCCCCCGACTCCCATCTCAAGTTTTAGTTTATCGTCACTATCTGCGGTTATAAATTATGAGAAAACTCCTTATTACTACTATTTAACGGGAAAAGACGGAGTAATGAGATATGCTGTTAGCCTAAGAGAACATGAACAAAATATTTCAAACTATCTGTCAAACTAATTTTTGCTAGTCAGAATCTTTAAGACTTTTAATTATCAAATCTTTAGTAATTTTTATTCCATAATTTTCCAATATTTTATCTTTGACAAAAATTGGAATAGCTGTCTCTTTTGAAATTTCTAATGCGTCTTTTATTCCAATATTAAAGTCAAAATCCCTGCCGTCTTTTCTCAATGTAAGATAAGCGTAATAATTACTACAATAGCAGTGATAAATTTTTATATGAGCTATATCAATTCCGCACCCGTGTAAAATTCTCTTAACACTGTTGTAGATGGAGGGAGCTGTGGACTTAGTGTTAAATACAATTTCTATCGGTAGTAGAGTTTTTAAGGATTTACAAAATAAATATAGTGTAGAAAAATCTGTGTAAGGGACTTCAGTTATAAATTTTACTGGCTTATACATATTTTTTTAAATGTAATATATAATTGTTATAAATATGTCTAACTTGCTCAAAAATACTTACGACAAAATGGAAGCTATTAAGGGCAAAAGGCTCGTTTATATGCTTTTGGCCATTTTTGTCTCTTTTACCATAGTAGGTCTTTCAATTGGATATCTTATGTCACCAAAATTAAATCAAGATGAAACACCTGTGAAGACATATTCAGGAAACTTACCAAAACCTGAAAAAACAGAAGCTTCGGGAAAAATTACTTATGTAAATCCTGAAATGTACCCAATAGACGAAATATCGTATTCTCTTACTGATGGTTCTGGTAAAGATATTTACTTATTATCTGCAAAGGATAATAAATTAGAAATTTCTGAAGGTTTGTATGTAAAAGTAATTGGTACTTTAAGTACACTAAAGGATGGGAAAACCCCCGTTCTTTTGGTTGAGGAGGTAATAATAAATAATGTCTCAAATTGAATTTAAGAATGTTACTAAAGAATATATTCCTGGAAATAAAGTTTTAGATGATGTGTCTTTTTCAATTGAAAAAGGAGAGTTTATTTTTATAATCGGTCCTTCGGGAGCGGGGAAATCAACAATTATTAAACTACTGACTCGAGAGGAAAAACCTGAAGAGGGTCAAGTTGTTTTTAATAACCAAGATATCTCAAACATTAAACCCGAAGAAATGCCCGATTACAGAAGAAAAATAGGTGTGGTTTATCAGGATTATAAACTTCTCAATTCTAAGACGGTTTATGATAATGTTGCTGTTTCATTAGAAGTGGTGGATTCAGACGAACAGGAAATTAAAAGCGTCGTTCCAAATGTTTTAAGTCTGGTAGGTCTTTTAGACCATTCTTCATACTACCCTCAAGAATTATCGGGAGGTGAAAAACAAAGAGTTGCAATCGCCCGAGCTTTAGCTCACGAGCCCGATGTTTTAATTGCTGATGAAGCTACCGGAATGATTGATCCTGATGTCTCAGACGAGATAGTGGAGTTATTAGAAAAAATTAACTCCTTGGGAACCACTGTTATTATGGCAACACACGATCAAAGAATTGTTGATAAATTGACTAAAAGAGTTATAAAAATTCAAAAGGGTAAGCTAGTATCTGATAAAAAGGGAGGTAAATATCGTGCCTAAAGTTTGGAACATATTAAAAAACTATATACAGAAAGAAAGATTAATGACGATCTCTAATATTTTAGTTATGGGAGTGACCTTCCTGCTCCTTGGGATTTTTATTGAGGTGGTAGTGTTGTCACAAACAATGTTGAAATATTTAGAAGATCAAGCCCAGATTACCGTATTTTTTAAAGATGAGTTCGGAGAAGATAAGATAATTCCTTTTAAAGATAGTTTACTTTCAGACGAAAGAATATCTGAAGTAACCTATATCTCTAAAGAGGAAGCTCTGAAGATTTTCAAAGATATAAATCAAGATCAGCCTGTGTTATTGGAATCAATTTCTGCAAGTGTGCTGCCAGCCAGCTTGGAGATTAAGACAAAGAAAATTACCGATCTCGATGGACTTACAAATGAACTTCAGTCAAAGGACGGTGTCGAGGAGGTCAGGTTCTATAAAGATGTTATCCAAAAATTTAAATCGGTTAGTAACACTGTGTATATAGTTGGTTTTATATTAGTGGTCGTGTTTTTCCTAATTTCATATTCGGTAATTATTTCTTCTTTAAGGACAGCAATAAACTCACGTGGCCAGGAACTTGAGGTAATGAGATTAGTTGGAGCTAAGGATTCTTACATAACCAAACCGTTTATGTATCAAGGTGTGTTTTTTAGTACAATATCAGCCTTTTTAGCGTCGATTATAGTCTTTATTTTGGGTTTTGTTGAAAGTAAGTTAGGTGTATTTTCCAGGGGTTTGTCCTTTGGTTTTCTACCTAAAGTGTTCATGAATCCTGTTATATTTTCCTTGATTTTAGCCTTTATTCTCATCCTGTCCGGATTTGTTTTGGGATACTTCGGAAGCAAGGCTGCGGTCAAGAAATATTTAAAATATTAAAAGGCCTATGAAAATCAAAAAACATTTTTTCTTAGTAATAGCTGTAATTTTTGCTTTTTTGCTACCTTTCACTATTCCTTCTTTTGCTCAAGAGGAAATTTCTGACGAGGATGAGGAAGAGATTCAAGATATTCAGGAAAAAATCGAAAAATATGAGAAAAAGATTAGTGATTTACGTGGAAAGGCTAATACTTTACAAAATGAGATTGATTATATGGACAGTCAGATTGGTCTTACTCAATTAAAAATACAAAGCTCCATTGCCAACATTGTAAAAACGGAAGATAGGATTAAAGAACTATCAGAGGGCATAGAAAACCTTGGTATAAGAATAGACAAGCTAGTTAAATCAATTGAATATCAAGAAATGATTTTAGGTTCAAGAATGAGAGAAAGATACAAGGATAGAGGAAACAGTATGTTGATGCTTTTATTTGGAAGTAATACTTTAAACTCTTTAGTAAAAAAGACAGAGTACTTAAGAGCTTTAGAGGAAAATGATAATAAATTAATCGACCAGATGGCGGAAACAAGAACGAGTTTTGAGCAGCAGAAGGATATTTTTCAAAATAAAAAGACAGAGCAGGAAGAGCTAAAAAACAAGCTTCAGATTGAAAAGGCGAATTTGGATAGTTATCAAAGAAGCCTCGATAGTCAAAAAGAAGCAAAAGAGAAGTTATTGGCCGATACTCAAAACGACGAAGCAAAATATCAGGAATTGTTGGCTGAAGCAGAGAAGGAGCTTGCTTCTTTTGCAGGATTCGTTCAGAGCGCTGGAGGAGGAATCATCGGAAGTAACGAATTTGGTTCGGGAAAGGAAGGTTGGTATTTGTCCCAAAGGGATGCAAGATGGGCTAATCAAAAAATAGGAAATTCAAACTATACAGTTTTTGAGGTGGGGTGTTTGATTACAAGCGTCGCTATGTATAACAGATATTATGGAAATAACATTTCTCCGGGTGACATAGCAAAAGATGATAGCAGGTTTTTTTCAAATACTGCAATGATGCTTATACCTTGGAAAGCACCTCCCGGAAAGAGTTACAAAGCTATTACCGCATCTTCCATAAGTGATGAGTTAGAGAAACGGCCTGTTATTGTAGGTGTTTACGCAGGTCCTTATGGTACACATTTTGTTGTACTTTCTAAAAAATCAGGTAGCGATTATATTATGTATGATCCTTGGTACGGGCCTGATCTGAAGTTTTCGGATTATTATCAAAAATCATCTATCTACAGTGCTGTTGTTTTTAAATAGAATATCCTACTAAAAATAGAAATTTGCATCTTTTGATCTTTATTTTTTATCCTAGAATCAATTTGTGAGGAAGATGATATTTATTGCTCTAATAGTATTCTACAGAATATTGTGTATTGCTGAAAATAACTACTTTGACTTTTCATTAAATAGATATCTTATAGATGAAAATAAAGAAACGGTGGTCAATTTTAAGTATAAGCTGGAAGGTTACGATGAAAAATTATTTTTGGTTAAACCTTTTATAGAAAATGGAATTATAGAAGTATTTAATCCGGAAAATAATTTGTGGGTTTCGTCTTTTTCATTAGTGTCTGACCTTCCTGATATACAAAAAGAAATGTTAATAAGAATAAAAGGTTTTGGGACAGAGAAAACCGAACTATATTTTGAAATATTAAATTTATCTAATGGTCAGGTTTACATAACTCCTAAAAAGTATGTTTGGTCCAAAAAAGTGTATGAAAAATATCTGGAGGATTTAAATAAAAAAATTAAGGGGGATTTAGTATTAAAAAACGAAGGTGAGGGCGTCCAAGAAGAAACTTTAGATGGTGTATTTTTAAAAGATTCTAGTAGAGAAAGTATTTATAAAAAATTATATGAAGAAATCACGGAAGATTGTTTTTATCTTTTAGTATTTGTTGAATTTTTAATTTTCTTTTATTTAGGTTTCAGGAAGAGTAAAAACAGTGTTAAAAGAATTGATATTGAGTCCCGAACTTATGGTGTAAATGGTAAAATACCATAGTGAAAAAAATTATTAACTGGCTCCCGGCTTTAGTGGTGATGACTATAATTTTTATACTTTCTTCCCAGCCTGGGGAGGTGGTTAATTCCACTGTGGCAAATACAGAGTCTGTACAAAAAATTGGTCATGTAATAATGTTTATGATTCTCTGTGTTTCCTATTTTAAAGCTACAAAAAACATACCTCTTTCAATCTTGCTTTCATTTTTTTACGCTGTTTTTGATGAATATCACCAGTCATTTACAGCGGAAAGATCTTCAAGTTTTAGCGATGTATTTGTTGATGTTTTGGGGGCATCAGTTTCGGGAATATTTTTATGGAAAGTATTACCAAATCTACCGAAGAAACTAAAAAACTTGCTATTGAATTAGCAAAGAAAACAAAAAAAGGTTCCGTTTTAGCGTTATACGGTGATCTTGGAAGTGGTAAAACCACCTTTACAAGATTTTTTGTTGAGGCGTTGGGTTTAAAAAACCGTGTTCAAAGCCCAACTTTTGTGGTAGCAAGGAAGTATGGTTATGTTAATCACGTGGATCTTTACAGATTAACTTCGGAGGAAGAGGCAAGAGACATTGGGATTGAGGAAATGCTTGTTGATAAAAACATGATAACTTTGATAGAGTGGCCTGAAATTATTAATAATTTATTGCCTGAAGATTCAGTAAAAATTTATTTTGAGTATATAGATGAAAACACCAGAAAAATCACAATTGAAAATTTACATTGATTCTTCTAATAGGGATGTGAGAAAAGTCAGTCTTTTAGAATATGGTGGTGATGTTGAAAAGGAGATAGATTTTATTGAGGGAAGTATTGATATTGTTGGGGCTATAAAAGATTTGTTAAAGAGAAATGAGTTGGATTTAAAAGATATTTCGGAGTTTGAACCGATGCAGGGGCCCGGGTCTTTCACCGGTTTAAAGGTCGGGGTAACAATTGCAAATATGTTCAATTGGTTGTTAGGCCACAAGGATTTAAAAAATCTTAATCTTCCTGAATATGGTGGCGAACCTAATATAAGTGAGCCGAAAAGAAAAGAACCCATCGGGCATTAATGGGTTCTTTGTTTATTTATTTTTTGTTTTACTTTTGTCTTTCTTACTGCGTTATTTATTAAAAATTGCTGTTATTTTTTCTCACTCCTCTTCGCGATTAGTTTGGTTAAAATAATCGGCAATTTTATTAAATAAACCATCATTCCAGAATTCTTCAACTACTGTTTGTCCTACAGATCGATTAATCGTCTGTCTCACTAAAGGCTGTAGAAGGTTTAGAAGCTTTCCTATATCAGAATAAGCATCTGATACCAAAAAATTTGAACTATGCTGGGTATCAATATGCTCTTTAACAAGTCCCAAATCTTTTACGGCCTCGAATATTATCTTTATAGCTCTTTTTTTCCTTTCATAATGACTTTCAAAACTCTTTGAGTATTCTATGCTATCTCCGATAAGAGGTCTCAAATCATCTATTGCTTCATTTAGTCTCTGCAGGCATTCTAAAGATTTACTCAATGTGTCTGCTTTTACATCCCCCTGTTTTAATCTTTTCACACCGTTAGGGGCAACATCGGTTGAAAAAGGTTCTATTTCGAAGAGCTCACAATACTCGTTGATTTTTTTTTGAGTTCGCAATGGTAGTGAACTAAAATCGGGACTTTCAATCATTCCTTCGTCATACAGTGTAGAGGGTATATCCTCTATAACACACATTCTAAACCATTCTCTCCCGTCTGCTTTGATAATCTCCACGTCATATTTATTTGAACAAGATTCCGCCACTTTATCACTTCCTTCCTATACTATTCTTCTTGATCATTAGTTCAAAGACTATTTCTAAAACCCTGTTTACTCCGTTTTCTGACTCCATCGATAGATCCGACAGGCGTCCACAGTTCTCGATTAAACCCAATCTGTAGAGTAGAGACTCCACTTCTTCTACAGCGCGTAATAGTTTTTTAAGAAGTTCGGGGTTACCAGGGTGGTGTTCCCAACACCTAGTACTATAAATAATTGAAGATATTTTTTGACTAAGTTCTTCAGCCTTTTTAGCTTCTTCAGGATCCATTGAGTTATTTTCGCGTTCCATTATTTTTCTCCTCTTTCTCTAGTTTTTTAAGATTCTATCACCAAGTTAAATAAAAAGCCAAGAGATGTATAATATATAAATATGAAAATTCTTGTCACCGGCGCTGCCGGATTTATAGGTTCTCATCTCTTCGAAAGATTAGTTGATTTAGGACACGAGGTTGTAGGGATAGATAATTTTAATCCTTATTATTCCGTAGAGTTAAAAAGACTTAATGCATCGGACCTTGAAAAAAAAGGTGTGAAAATTCATGAACTTGATATTTCTGAAGATGTAATAGACCCTGTTTTTGATGGTGTGGAGGCAGTTTTTCACTTTGCGGCACAGCCGGGTATCTCAGCTTCAACTCCTTTTTCAACATTTATGAAAAATAATCTTGTAGCAACGGAAAATATGTATCAAGCTACAAAGAATCTTCCTAATTTTAAAATATTTGTAAATATATCCACCTCTTCTGTTTATGGTAAAAATGCTACTGATGATGAAAATACACCTCCCAAGCCTACTTCTCATTATGGTGTTACAAAACTGGCTGCCGAACAGCTTTTATTGGCATACCAAAGAGATGTTGGATTTCCTGCTTGCTCAACAAGACTTTTTTCAATTTATGGGGAAAGAGAAAGACCTGATAAGTTATATCCTAAGGTTATAGACTCAATTCTCAATGACAGACCTTTTCCATTTTATGAGGGAAGCGAGAAGCATCTAAGAAGTTTCACTTATGTTGGGGATATTGTTGATGGTTTTGTATCAATTTTAAATAATTATGAAAAATGTGTGGGAGAAATTTTCAATTTGGGTTTTGATGGGGCAATTACAGTTGGGGAGGGTTTGAAAATTGTTGAAGACTATCTTGGTAAAAAGGCAATATACGATATAAAACCACCCAGACTTGGGGATCAGCTTGAGACTAGGGCTACAATAAAAAAAGCGAGGGAAGTTTTAGGGTATAATCCGACTACCACACCCGAAGAGGGGTTAAAAAAAGAAGTAGATTGGTTTAAAGAAAAAATATGGAAAAAAATAAGTCTTTATTAGTAAATATAGATTCGAATTCGCCGGAAACGGGTAAGAAACTGGTTTCTATTGTAATTCCTTGTTACAACGAGGAAGGCAATATAGGGAAAACCTTAGATGGTCTTATTGATTTAGCCAAAAATCATAAATATAACTTTGAAATTATTGCTGTAAATGATGGGAGTAAGGATGGGACTTGGGAAGTAATTGATAAATACGCAAAAGAGCATGATGAAGTCAAAGGCATTAATCTAATGGGAAATTTTGGGCAAAGTGCCGCCTACATGGCTGGCTTCGATATGGCTAATGGAGATTATGTTATTACAGTTTCCGGTGACCTTGAAACTCCGTTGGAAAACATTAACAAGGTAATCGAATATTTAGATGAAGGTTACGATTTTGTTAATACCAACAGAGCACAAAGATGGGGTGCCGGAAAAAGCGGCAGGGCGAAACAAAGCGGGTTGGCAAATATGATTATTGGGAAGATTTCAAAGGTTAATATGATGGATAGAGGCTCGGGGATGAAGGGTTTCAAAAAAGATATTGCTAAAAGTTTAAAGCTCTACGGCGAAATGCATCGTTTTATACCTGATTATGTGAGTATCTATGCCCCAAGGATGGTTGAGTTTGATGTTGATTTTAAAGACAGAGAATATGGGGAATCTTACTATAAAGGGCACAAAAGGACATTGAAGGTAATATTGGATCTTTTAACCCTTTATTTCATGCTCTACTTTGCAAGAAAACCATTTAAGGCTATGCCCGGAAGGCTTTTTGGATTTACTGGTTTAATATTGTCAGGAATTGGTGGAGTTTTCGCTTTTTATTTGTTTATCTTAAAACTATTAGGTCAAAGTATTGGTAACAGACCGCTATTAACACTTTCCGTGTTGTTGATAATAGTTGGAATACAGTCAGTGATGTTTGGAATGCTTGGTGAACTTATGATGAGAACATACTTTGAATCATCAGATAAAAAGACTTATATGATAAGAGAAACCATTGATTGATGGTGTTGATTTAGAAATGTTATTAAGGTAGTATTTCCTCTATAAATTTTAAAAGGAGTAATTATGGAAAACAAAAAATTTAGCCCTACGCAGATATTAATATTGTTAGGTTTAGTCGGTTTAGGTTTTTATATAGGTTTTTCGGGCGTGGGTAGAGATAATAATAAAAAAGATGAGAAGCAGAATGATCAAAAAACTCAGGAAGCTGTTAAAGCACCTGTAGTAGATATTGAGTTAGTAAAGAAGTCATTCTCTGATTCAGTAATAAAATTTGGAGATACATCAAAAAAAGTAATATTTCTAGAGGTTTCAGATCCTAGTTGTCCTTATTGCCAGATTGCAGAAGGATACAACAACGAATTAAATAACGGTGCAGGAGATAGATTTAAAATGGTTGAAGACGGAGGAAATTATCTTGCTCCAGGAAAAGAGATGAAAAAATTGGTAGAAAGTGGTGATGCTGCATTTGCTATGATTTACAGAAACGGTCATGGAAACGGTGAGGTAGCTATGAAAGCTTTATACTGTGCTTTTAAGGAAGGAAAATTTTGGGAAGCTAAGGCACTTTTATTTAGTAGCAAAGGATACTCTCTGATAAATGATACAGTTAAAAACGATATGACAAAAACAGGTTTAATGGCAGACTTCTTAGCTTCAGCGGTTAACTCTAAAACAATGAAATCTTGTCTTGATGGAAACGAATTCAAGGATCAACTTACAAAAGATACCGATATTTCTACAACTTTAGGTGTTAGTGGTACTCCTGGATTTTTTGTTAACGATAAAATGTATAGTGGTGCTTACAGCTTTGCGGATATGAAGCCGGTGGTTGATTCTGCTCTGCAGAATTAATTAAGATTTTTGGTTGGGATTGATAATGCTTAAAATCTAAATTTCTAGCGGGATTTAGATTATAGAAAATAAATTTAACGGGGAGGGGCGCCGCTTACGCGGCGCCCCTCCCTTCTTATCAACCCCACTTATTAAATACTATTGAAAAGATATTTAAAGGTCTCAAACAATTTAAATAGATTTCAAACTCCCAGCTATTCTAG
>Ga0116174_10003313_pt1 | contig 13279 bp, 6 predicted proteins | sample AD_UKC087_MetaG_FD_89801 | JGI IMG/M metagenome (GOLD analysis project Ga0116174, IMG submission 89801) | Active sludge microbial communities of municipal wastewater-treating anaerobic digesters from USA - AD_UKC087_MetaG | ecosystem: Engineered > Bioreactor > Anaerobic > Digestate | place: USA...
AAGCAATTCTTGACATTCTGCCCTCCCATATCTTAAAAGGTCGTTATCACTATTGATACATACGAATATTATGTAGTCAACCTTTTTGTACATTTCCAGACGGATATCAGAAAGCTAAACCTTAACATACACTCTTAGATTCAAATGATTCGAAGGCGGGATTAAAAAGCTCCAATTTGATTTATTCAAGCTTTCCATGGCTATGATAATATATCCAGTTAAACATATCTATTTATTATCCTAACCGTACAACTAGTCCATTAATTACCGTGTGATACGCATAGGTTTGTTTGACATCCTGCTTGACACAGTTTCTATTCAACTTCCCTCTTATCATATTGCCCCTATAGTAATACCAAACTTGATATTAGTTTTCGCCTCTAGAAGTCAAATGCCTATCAACACCTAATCTGCCAAATATTCTTTATCTCTCAGATGGAAAAGCCCCCTGGCAAATAAGCGCCGTACTGAGTCATCATCCGGATATTGCTTCTGTAGGGCTTCGAGACGCCCTATAGTCTTAGTACTACCTGTAAAATCCTGTTTGGCGATTAATTTTACAAGTCCCTGGGCCAACCTTACTCGAACTGAGCTATCATCCGGATATTGCTTCTGAAGGGCTTCTAGCCGCCCTATAGTCTCAGTACTACCTGCTAAATCCTGTTTGGCGATTAGGTTAATAAGGCCCCAAGCGAGCATCATTCGTACTGAGCTATCGTCCGGATATTTCTTTTGAAGGGTCGCAATCCGCTCTATGGTATTATTACAACCTGCCAAATCCTGCTTGGCGCTTAGGTTGACAAGCCCCTGTGCGAACTTTTCTAGAACTGAGCCATCATTAGGATATTGCTTGTGAAGGGCTTCGAGTCGATTCATGATCTCGGTATGGTCTGTCGAATCCTGATCCATGCTTAGGTTTACAAGCCCTTTGGCAAAGCTATCCCGAACTGAGCCATCATCAGGATATTGCTTATGAAGGGCTTCGAGTCGATTCATAATCTCGGTACGGTCTGTCGAATCCTTCTCGGCACTTATAATGAAAAGTCCATTGGCGAGCATCTGCCGCACTAAATCATCGTCCGGGTATTGTTCATGAAGGGCTTCGAGTCGCCTTATAGTTTCGATACGGCCTATCGAATCCTGCTTGTCACTCAGATTCAAAAGCCCCTGGGCGAACTCTCTCCGAATATAAGCATCTTCTGGATAAAGATCATGAAGGGCCTCGACCCAACTTATAGTCAAAGTATAGCTTGGCAAATCCTGCTTGGTGCTGAGGTTTACAAGACCCCTAGCTATTAATTCCCGAGCTGAGCCATGATCCCTATACCGATTATTTAGGCCTTCGAGCCGCTCTATGGTGTCTTTACAATCTACCATATCATGCCAAGAGCCCAGGCTAGCAAACCCCCAAGCGAATAGATTCCACACTGAGCCATCATCCGGATACTGCTCATGTAGGGTCTGGAGCCACCATACAATCTCTGTGTCGCTTACCAAATTTGGGCAAGCATACAGGTTGAAAAGCCCCTTAGTGAATTCTCTCCGAACCAAATCATCATCTGGGTATTGTTTATAAAGGGCCTCGAGTCGCCTCACACTCGCGATACGGTTTATCGAATCCTGCTTGCCACCCAGATTGAAAAGCCCCTGTGCGAACTCTCCCCTAACTAGGTCATCTTCCGGATATTGCTTCTGTAGGGCTTCGAGACGCCCTATAGTCTCGATACAGCCTGACAAATCCTGCTTGTTACTAAGTGTAGAAAGCCCCAAGGCGAACTCTCCTCGAACTAGGTCATCATCCGAATTCTGCTTATGAAGCGCCTCGAGATGCCCTATAGTCTCGATACAATCTGACAAATCCTGCTTGGTACTAAGTGTAGAAAGCCCCTGGGCGAACTCTCCTCGAACTAGGTCATCGTCCGGATTCTGCTTATGAAGCGCCTCGAGATGCCCTATAGTCTCGATACAATCTGACAAATCCTGCTTGGTACTAAGTGTAGAAAGCCCCCAGGCGAACTCTCCTCGAACTAGGTCATCATCCGGATATTGCTTCTGTAGGGCTTCGAGACGCCCTATAGTCTCGATACAGCCTGACAAATCCTGCTTGGTTCTAAGTGTAGAAAGCCCCAGGGCTAGCTTTTCTCTAACTGAGTCATCATCAGGATATTGCTTCTGAAGGGCTTCGAGACGCTTTATAGTCTCGATACGTCCTGCCAAATTTTGTTTGGAAATAAGATCGAAAAGGCTCTGGGCGAACTCTCCTCGAACTAGGTCATCATCCGGATATTGCTTCTGAAGGGCTTCGAGACGCCCTATAACCTCTGTGCTTCCTACCGGATCATGATCGTAGCTCATGTTTACTAGCGCATTGGCAAATGTCCCTCGAACTGAGCCATCATCCGGGTATTGTTTATGAAGGGCCTCAAGCCGCCATATAGCCTCATTACATATAACCGGATCTGTATGATCTAAGCTCATGTTGGAAAGCCCTTGGGCGAACTCTCCCCTAACTAGGTCATCATCCGGATTCTGCTTATAAAGCGCCTCGAGATGCCCTATTGTCTCAGTATTATCTACCGGGTTTTGATTGAAGCTCATGTTGAAAAGCCCCCTTAGCCGATTTGACCAGTTCAGGATATGTTCTTCCACTTAATCAAGTCTAGGTATCGTCTATGCGATTTCTTGGCTCCCAACGGCATTTGACTATCGGTGTTGGTGTCACTGGTGTTGTTGCCCACGCAACTTCTCAGCTTCGTATATGCTGCAAAAAGTGGCCGACTGAACCCATTGTGATGACTTCTTCTGGGTTCTGACACCCCAGCGTTTTTCATCGATCTCGTCGCCTGTCATCTTTTTCAAAGCGTCTTCGCCGCCACTAATCCCTACATAGAAGGGCATTGTCGTCCTTGTCGCAACAAAGTAAATAAGGCTCGCTGGGAGTGTGAGCTTATTAAATCTTGCTGCATCGAACCACGCAATATCATGAGCGCCTGAACTCCCGCCAAGCTTTGTAATTGTCTTAAATATTCCTAGCTCTAACCAATTTCGTTCCTTACTCATATCTTGTTTCGTGAACTGGAAAGTCCGGTTTGATGCATTCAAACCGCCTGTCCACTCAGCATCAGCCATGATACGTAACAATCCTCCGACGCCGTGCTGTACGCCTACCCATCCTTTGGTCTCGAGCAGCAATGCATCATATGAGAGAAGACTTTCGGTTTTTGGATTTTTGCCTCCTCCGGCTCCTTCCGCTTCGTAGGGGTAGCCAGCGAACCCATCAGTGATAAAGCGACGTAAAGCCTTTAACGTGTGGCGAACTGATTCATGGATCGGCTCGATATCTCCATTGCCTTCTTTGTTGAGGAGGGAACAGATGGCATTTGAAATGGATGGCCTTCTATCATTAATATCCCAAGTCATCAGGACTTTGCCATCGTCCTTATCTATCTTAAGGTGCGCCCACTCTTCATTAATGCGCCAGTCTAGAACTTTTCGTTCTTCTGGGACTAAAAATACCATTAGAATGCGTCGATTCATGAATCTAGCTTCATCAGTCTCCTTTAATCCCTGATACTCTCTGGTCAACTGAAACCTATCCGACGCCGAAGTGCTATTTATCTTATTTTCAATTGCAATAGTCCAACGCTGCTCACCAATTTCGATATTAACAACGACATCGATAAATGCCCGCACCACGTTTAATTCAAGGAATGTCTCGCAAGTTGCGAAGCTGCGGCTGTTGTTTCGTAGGTGAGTGCGCAAGTTTGCAGCTAGTTGGCCCATTTCTTTAGGGATGTCCTTATCATTGCTAACTTCGGTTAGGAATTCGACTAAAAAAGCGTAGCCAAGCCCGTGTTCCATCGCCGGGTTTAGGAGCCAAGCAATAATTGCTGATGCATACTCTTCCTGAAACCCTTTTTTCGCCGAAGCAAAAACCTTGAAGATGTTCATGGTTTATCTTCCCTCAGTTCGGGATGCGAGTCTTCATTATTGCTACAATCAGACACGCCTACCCGTCCGGATAGTTCAGTGAAAAATGACCTTCGTGCGCGAATTCCAGACCGCTGTTCAAGCAGTTCGACTATCTCTGCTTGCCCGAAATGCCGAGCAACATCCAATGCTGTACTCCCAGCTAATGTTTTTGTGTTCCAATTTGCACCGGCCTCCAGCAGAAGCCGCACTATCTCTATATGCCCGTCTCGCGCAGCAGCCATGAGTGAAGTCAAGCCATTTTCTTCTGCCGCTTCGAGATCCGCTCCCAAAGTTATTAGTACAGCCACTGTGTCGAGATATCCTTCTTGCGCGGCGATCATCAACGGTGTGAAGCCTCGCAAAGCGCAATTTACCGCCGCACCCTTCGAAATCAAGTATGCTGCCATTTCCCCGCCACTATTCCACATGACGGAAAGTAAAAGCGGCGTTGCCCCATCATCATTAACTGCATTGATGTTGGCCCCCTTTTTAATGGCCCAATCAACCATCGATGGATCACGCAATTTAATTGCTGTTATTAGTTTAGATTGTGAGTCTGTTCTCATTTTCGTACCCCTGCCTATCTGAAGTTCATCTACCTATTCCATAATTTACCATGCTCATTTTTTATCCTGCCAGATTCATGTTGCTTGATTTCGAAGGGTACGGCAGTAAACAGCAAAATCTATTCCTTATCTTCAAAGTCGAAGCTGGTAGCTCCCAATGTACGGCAATTCTCCTCTAGACTTCTTTGATGGGAAGCTTCGATCCCCTCGGGTAAGGCCGCTTTAATATCTATGAAGACCTTTATCGATGCATGGTTCACTGCGCTTAACAGCGAAACGATGCCTTGATGTATCTCACCGGCATCCTTTATTAACCTTGGTGGATCTACCTCAAAGCTTGCGAAAAATTCCTTTCCCTTAGGTTTTGGTGGTTTCACTTCAACATCAATCTGATCACTACCAGGCTTTGGTCCGGGTCCTACAGGCCCTGTGATTATTTCCTTTCCTTTCAGCAATTCTTTAGCAATTTCCAGCTTCACCAGCAGCCCGTTGTTCGTAATATCTGGTGACGTCTTCCCAATCCTTAACCCCAGATACCTTCCTTCTCTGTGCCCTTCAGCATAGGCGAAGTACTCGTCTGATCCTAATCCCGCCCTTACTGCATTCATAAGCACATCCCTGTCCCTCAGCCTAGGCAGGTAGCAGTACTGGCACATCATCTTCCAAAGCTCATCAAGCCCTATATGCTCCTTGTCCCTCCAAAGGAGCTTGTCCAGTTCCATCACCAGCACGAATGGGTCCCATTTTGTTATCAGCTGGTCATTATTATCCAACCAGCTCTGAGCTTTTCTCGTTGGTGATTCCTTGCTGGCAGGCAGCCTCTGACAGTAGAAGATGATTGGCTCCTTACCTTGTTGTGTAGGAACAATAAGCCATATATATGCCTCATTTATCCTTATGCTTACATTCTCGTCGTTGGCAGCGATACCCTGTCTAACCTCTTTCTGTTGCCCTGCATCCAAGTTCAGCTCTTCCTTTTCTCCCTCGATGGATGTCCATGCCAAGAATTTCCTGACATCCGCCTCAAGGGTGCTGGAATTATCCTTATCTGCTGCTAGGAACAGAAGCATGTTCTTATTGATTCTAGGAGACTGCCCCCTGTTCTCCAGGTAATCTTTTACAGCCTCCATTGCAGGGGATTTCTCTGTCCCGTCATGCTTATATAGGGGAGAAAGGATAACGAGCCTTGCGTTGAGGTCATCAGGTATATCAGCTGAGGACCTTGGCACTGTATGAATACCAGCAAATATCCCCCTGTCCCCCAGCCTGCTGAGCCTTCTTTCTATCTCCATCTCGACATCTTCGTTGTTGAGCTGGGCAGCCCTGTCCTCCATCGTCCTCCTCAGATTTGGGGCTGAGTCGAACCAGTACCTTTGTCCCATGGAATACATATATGTGAGCTTCGCTTCAAGCTTGCCCACCACATCGTTGTAAACAGCAACGGGTTCCCCAGGCTGCACAACCCCCAGTCTTAGCCTTGTGTCCTCGATCCCCCTGTTTCTCTGACCCTTGCTTGACGGAGCGCTTCCCAGGAATATCGTCCTAGTGCATCTTCTCGCTGCCATATACTGCCCATATCTGCTGTTTTTCTTATCTATTTCGAAAGCTTGCGATCTGGGTCCATCAATGTCGACGTCAATTATCGCATCCCATCCTGCAGGTAGATATTGGGAAATCTCTTCCTTAGCCCTCCCGGCGCTCAACGGAATTGAACCCGGCATAATCATCAATCCCTGGTCACCGCTTTGCCAAAGGTTGAAGATTACGTTGGCCATGAACCTCAACACACCTCTGGTCTTCTGAAACTTCTCCAATGTCGTCCAATCGTTATATAACCTGTCGAAAACCTCGGGGTGTATAGGGTAGCAGTCCTTCATCCTTTCTTTGTATAACAGCTCCTTGCACTCTATGGGGAAATCACCTGAAGAATCGTTGTACATCCTGCTGTAAGCACTGCAGGCTTCATCAGCTGCTATAGCATCCGATACCGGCATAAAGAGCCTTCTTCTTACTATTGAAAAGCCCTCATCCGGTCCTACAGGCTTCCAGATGTATTCCATTCTCCCGAATACCTTGCTGATTTCCTTCAGAACTTGCCAGCCGTCTTCTCCGCCTGCTTCCATCTCGGATTCGGGTATGGAGGCCACGACTATGCTCCTCTTGCTGGCCTTAACTGCCTCTGTCAGCTCCTGCATGAAGCTGATCACCGAGCCATATGACCCACATGGTAGGTCGTTCCTTCGATATATCTTCCTGGCATAGGCTACAATCTCGTCCATCAGGATGAGGCATGGTCCACCTTCGTTAAGTAAGTCAGTGAGTGCCTTGGAGCCTGGGGATACCCCCTTCTTGTCTGCTTCCTTAACATGGTCGTACAATTTGGGATTATTGCACTGTTCGGCTATCTGAGCCGCCATCTCTCCCCAAAGAGTGTTTACCTGTATACCGGGTAGGTTGGCAGGCCTTCTGAACTTGGTAGGATCGATGAATGTACCGACGAGTGTAACTACTCTTGTCCTCGGTAATGCGCCTACCTTAGATGCGTCAAGGAGTTCCTTCACCCCAGGTAAGGTCTCTGCCTTCATCGAGTTCTTCATCATGTGGTATAGCGCAAGTAGACTATGAGTTTTGCCGCCGCCAAATGCGGTCTTCAACTGTATGACGGGCTCACCTAAACCGCTTGTGACCCTTAACGCCGCCTGGGTTAGGAGCCCTTTCATTCCCTCAGTGATATATGTTCTTGCGAAGAACTCCTTGCCATCCTGGTACTCTGCAGCTGCAATTCCCCTGGCGACCTGTGCAAGGTCGGCAGCGAACTCCGCTTGCTTGTAGACACCCTTTTGCACATCTGGGTGGGGTTGTATGACAAAGCGCCATGGCTTCAACCCTGCAGGATAACTGACCATCTGCAGCTGCTGCTGTAATGGTTCTACTGGTGCATGAGTGGAAGGTCCAGTAGTCTTATATCTCACCTGGTTGGCGAGCTTCCTTATCTCCTCATATGCTTCCCCGTTAATATTCTCAACAAACCTCGCCATGGTATCCAGCGCCCTATATGCATCGCTCTCATCAATATCCTCAAGGTTCTTATGCGCCCAGGCATTACGGGCATTCAGAAGCTCACCTACCCAAGGATTCTGTTCCCTTGTAAGCTTGAACCTGAATGTGGACCCCCATTGACCTTTGATCACATAAAGGCACATGGCAAAGTCAAGGCTCTTCAGTAGGTCCTCTTTATTTCCCAAGAGAGGTAGTCCGCTTTTTTGTTCATCTGTAAGCGATGCCAAGACTCCGTTGGTCCACCAACTGTCCTTGTATGTGAGGTATAGCTGATCGGCAATGAAGGGGACCAACACCTTGGTGAGCTCCCTGAAACCAGCTGTGACGAGGTCATAATTCGACACTTTGTACCCTCCCTTGTGGGTTATAGTAAGGTTGCCTGCCTAGTGGGTCTATCTGACATATCCTGTGCCTTCTGCTGTATATCGCTCCATGATGACACCAGGTTGTTATATGCCAATGCTTCATTCGTAAGTTTCTTCTTCTCGGACAGTGTGTATAGACGATATGCAAGCGAACGGGCTGCCTCCGCTCTTGATGGACCTATCCTATCTACTACATCGGCAACACCAGATTCGCCCTTCTCGTCTAGAGCCTTTAACATATGCTGAACGCACATCCAGACGGAGAGATCATCGGTGGGTTTTAGTTCCCCAGTCAGCTCGTCCTTCCTAGTTATCCTGACTTTACCCTTGGCAGTCTTGATAAGGCCCTTTTCTTCCAGCCTTCCTGTGGCGGTATTCTTTGCCCTGGCAAGGACATCAGCCTCACCAAACGGTGCTTCATCCATACCGAACTGGTTGTACCAAGCGAAGCAGAACCGGGAATCCTTATCCAGGTCACCTTCTATGGCAGTGAGCCAGGATTCAAGCTCCTTATTTATGATTTGGAGAGCTGAACGAACGGTCATCTTCGAGCCATCTGCCTCTAGGACTGCCTTATATCTGCTGTAAACTGCCATGCCAGGACCTATTGCAGCCTGTTGTAGGTCAACTGGAGCAATCCCACCTTCGATTAGGTTATCCAAGGCCCAAGGGAGTTCCTTGCGCAATTCGATCATGAAGTCTTTGCGACTTATAAACGAGGCAGATTCCTCCTTTGGGCGGCAAACTATGACAATGGATGAAGCCAATGCATTAGTTTCTTGTGCTACCATTCTTGAAGACATTTCGCTTCTCATAGGCCAAGTCCCACAAATCATGAAGCCATTCTGAATTAATCCTTCCAGCATGGTCTCCCAACCTGTGGAAGCTATTGTAGTTTCTCCGGATTCCTCGTCTTCATCTCCCTCTGCCTGTTTGAAAGCGTAATAAACCGTTGTTGGATACCCAATATCCGAATGCTCCTTTATCTTCGCAAAGGCAGCTGAAAACCCTGCTTCAAATGATTCCTTTGCCTTGGTTTTATCTCCACCGTGTCTATAAGGGGTCGCTACAAGTTCATCTGCTTTTGGAGTCATAATTGTCTTGAATAAATCAGGATATGTCTTGGCAAGGTTCTTTTTTAACCAAACATAGAAGAAATCTGCCAAGTCAGCATATCCAATGTTGTCGTAATATGGAGGGTCAGTAGAAAATATCGATTTTACATTATTGTCTATCCTAGTTACATCAACTTGATTAATAAATCCAGGATTCGCTTTATCATAATGAGTCAAGCTCTTTATCATGTTTCGATAGCTGTTGGATACTTGATTAATCCAGCTTCCAGAAGAATTTCCCAAGGGATTACCTTCAGCGTAATCCCATACCATAGGAATGGCTTGTCTTGCAAATAGCTGTCGCGGACATTGAGCCACTGGTTCCCAACGATTCAAAGAGTTGCCCAAATCTGCTTGCTTGTCTAGAATAAAACTTATATAAACCCCTATTGCCTCAGCATATGCTTTCGCACCCTTGCCACCGTCAGCAAGACTCTTACCGTCATCTTTCATACCCCTCTTCAAGGCGTCGTTATATGCCCTCTCCCGCATTTCGGGTATCAGGTCGCTGAAGGTACATAGGGCAGTAAGCTGCCTGTTCGTGAATAAGTGCTTATGTTTGACCATTCCATACTGCTGTACCCTGAAGCCTAGCGCTTTATCTGGTAGGTTAGTGTCCGGCGCCCCTTCAGGTTCAGGAATATCTGCTACTCTTATATGTTTCGCTGATGGCTCAAGGTAAGCTCGTCCTCTTACTCCTTCTGCTACTATCGCCATCAACTGGCTCCCCATCCTGCCAGCTTTACCCTCAGTCCTTATATACTCAAACGGGACTGCCGTGCCACAAGATATGCACTTAGCCCCTCTTCTATTTACCGTCCCTTCGGGGGCCTCACCTCTCCCGCTCTTTATTTCGAACCTCACGCTCTTACCATCGGGCTCCACTATCGGCTGTGCCCATACCTTTTTCCCCGCTTTCGTAGATAGCCAGAACTTGCTCGCTAGAGGCATCTGACATCCGCATGCGGGATTTGGACACTTGACAGTTCGTACCCACAACCAAGCTATTACGGTTGCTTCTCCACCACCCTGTTCATCTGTTAGCCTGACCTTTGGATAAAGGTGCCCGATCTTCTTCTCAGCTTCCTTCTTCATCCATTCCCCATAGTAAGCCACATCCTCGGCTAAACCCGCTGCCCCTCTATACCCACCAGCCTCAATCCCCTTGGCTTCTGGATTAATCGGAGGGAGCCCTGAGAACTTCGGAGGAATCTCTACCAACGCCTTGGATATTAGTACCGCAACGGGGTTGAGGTCGCTGCCATGAGCTTCCAGTCCCAGTCTTTGTGCCTCCAGAGGTATAGATCCTCCTCCACAAAATGGGTCATAAACTGGAGGAGGGTTTCCCCCTGTAGACTTCATTATCTCTGCCCTGGCTTCATCCAGAACATGCTGGTTGCTAGAGTTCTCCCACTTCACCAGTCGCTCGATGATGCCATGCAATCTCATCCTCTCAGCATCCTGCGCTGCTTCTGTAGGGAACTTATCGGGGTGTGAGGATGGATCGTCAACCAAAGAAGCGAACAGCACTGCCCTACATGTAGCCAGAGGCTTCCTAGACCACCATAGATGTAACGTAGAGGGGTGCCCGTGCCTTATAGATTTCTCTCTGGCAGACTCCCTATTTATTGCCTCCAATGGCAATGCTACTTCTATGAGCTTCTTCTTGTACGCCATCGTCCTACCCTCTTTCTATAGTGCTATGCATGACTCAGCTTCTTCTATCAACCTGCCGATGTGGAAGTCGGCACTTATAAGTTTGAAGTCGGTCGTATCCGTCAGCTTACCTCTTCTGTAATGTAGGGACTTACTGCTGCCGTTCACGATGTTGACGATGGCAAGGAAGAACTTATCCCCTGCGTTTTGAGAAAGCAGCATCTCGTTCTTGGTGACCGTGATGGAATTCGCGCCCTCTACCCTTCCTTTTACCTCAATGAAACGCAGGCTGCCTGTCTTCAAATCCTTCGACTCGATGTCATACCCACATTTATCCATGCTTACGTCCCTAGGAATATTGCCTATCGCCTTCTCATATTCCATTACAGCCTTCATTGCTATCAATTCGCTCGTCCTGGTATCCATGACTTGGCTTGGAACGATAGCCCCGATTAATCCATTCAGCAGACCTTGAGGGATTATGACTGCGCCACCATAAATAACCGGAGGGAGCGAGTTGAGCGACTTTTCATCCGCAAGCTCACTCAAGCGTCTACTGAGCCTTCCTGCTAGCTCCTCAGCCCTCTGTTTCGCTCTGTCGGAGTTCAGCCTCGTGTTTGCCTTGCCGGCTTGCTCCTGTTCCTTAAGCTGTATCGCCTTGTTGTCCCAATACCCGATCTCCCTGGTCAGCCTTTCCTTCACAGCCGTAATCATCTTGTCGATTTGCGTAGTCTTGAACTTTACAACTTCATCAAAGTGCCTGCCAGCAAGATGTCTGATGGCGTAGTCCCTGGCCTTGGTTTCGATATCAACGCCATTGAGCTTATTCCCAATAGCCTCCCTAACCTTGTCCTCCAAATCCTTCATCAGCGGAGAATAGTTAAGGTAGGGTGCAGGGCCGGCATCATGTTCGCCATCTTGATTAATCTCTACAAATTGCAGCCTCTTCGAGACAATGTGCTCGCTGCCGTTCCTGTTCGGTTTCGACCTCTTCACGGCATGCTCCACCAGTGCCATGAACCTGGGTTCAGTGCCTTGGTCAGTCGGATCAATCAGATATGCCCCCTGTCTAAGCAAGCCCCCATTTTCTTCGGCTGTAAGATCTACAACGGCGTCAAGTAGTGGATGCCCGGGACATACGAATTCTGCGATGGGCTTTCCGATAAGGTTGATGTAGGCTTTATCGAAGCATATCCTCTCATACTTGTCCAACACAGGCTGTCCTGGATGCAGCTCCTTCGCCCTTTCCCTTACTCTCTGGGGCACCCTGGTTATCTCCCACCTGCTACTTTCACGAGCCCTGATGATTCCACCGAACTTGCTGAATGCTTCGATGAAGAAGGAGGAGATAAGGTAAGGCTGCAGTTTCCTGGCTTCGATCCTTTCCATCTCCTCATGGATCGCCCTTACCCTGCTGACATCCATGCATTCACGTGAAAGTGCCTTTTCCTCCCACAAATCTAAAAGTACTTTCCTGTCCAATGCTCCATCTACTACCTGGAATATCCTGTTTCGTACCTCGTCCTGCTCTCCATATCTTATCGCTTCAAGAAGTAGCTCTCTTAATGGCTTCTCACCGAAGCTCACCCTGCCTAACACATCGAATACTCTGCCTCCGAGGGACTTACGTTCCTCTTCAAGCTTTTCGAACAGCCTCCTGAATACCTCACCCTCCCTGGTCTCGTATGCGATGAGGTTCCACAGGTGGCAAACCTCAGTCTGGCCTATCCTGTGTATCCTTCCGAACCTCTGCTCTATTCGGTTAGGGTTCCAAGGTAGGTCATAATTCACCATCAGGTGCGCCCTTTGGAGGTTGATGCCTTCTCCGGCAGCATCCGTAGCAAGCAGGATATAGACGTCCTTGTCCTGGGTGAATGCCTCCTGCCTATGCCTTCTTTCCTCCCTTGCGACTCCTCCGTGTATGGTTACGACAGCTTCTCTGCTGCCCAGCAAGGAGGTTACTCTCTGCTCCAGATAATTCATGGTATCTCTATGTTCGGTGAAGATTACGAGCTTGTGCCTGTTACCTTCGGAGTCTTTCATTACATCACTCTGTAGTAATCCTGAAAGCTCACTCCACTTCTTATCCTGCCCGCTGCTCCTGACTTTCAAGGCCAGTTCTTCGAGCTTGTCCAGCCTGTTTATCTCTACTTCCAGCTCCTTTACCGACTGGGCTGCTGTAGCCTGGTCTATGAGGTTATCCTCCAGGACCTCCTCTTCCTCTTCCGGCAAATCCTCAACATCTTCCCAGTCTTCAGGTACATCCACATCGACTTCGATTGAGGCTGTCCTACCTAAAAGCCTCATCTCCTCCAACCTGTCGGTCAGACGGGCTTTTCTTCGCTTCAGCGACTGGTAGATTGCTTCAGGAGAAGATGCTAATCTCCTTTGGAGGGATGTCAGTGCAAAGCCGATAACGCTCGTCTTCTTCTTGTTGATGAGCTTCTCAGCCCTGTTGAACTCCTCTCTTACGTAATGTGTGACCTGGTTATAGAGCTCAGCTTCAAGGTCCGACAACTCATAGTTGACCGCATACGATATCCTC
>Ga0116174_10003317_pt1 | contig 13265 bp, 8 predicted proteins | sample AD_UKC087_MetaG_FD_89801 | JGI IMG/M metagenome (GOLD analysis project Ga0116174, IMG submission 89801) | Active sludge microbial communities of municipal wastewater-treating anaerobic digesters from USA - AD_UKC087_MetaG | ecosystem: Engineered > Bioreactor > Anaerobic > Digestate | place: USA...
ATGAAGTACTGGGTTGGCGTCACCGATCGCGACTGGTTCGACCAGCTTTCCAGCCTGCGCCCCGACGAGGTCAACTTCTGGCAGCCCAGCGGCCGCCCGCCCTTCACCAGCGCCCCGGTCGGCATGCCCTTCCTGTTCAAGCTGAAATACCCGGTCAACGCCATCGTGGGCGGCGGCTTCTTCGTGGCCTTTTCCCGCCTGGAGCCCCGCATGGTCTGGGACACCTTCGGCGACCGCAACGGCTGCCGGTCCTTCCCGGAAATGGTCGCCCGCATCGGGGGCCTGCGTCGTGCCGCCAGGCCCGACGACCAGATCGGCTGCACGGTCCTGGCCAATCCGTTCTTCCTGTCGCCCGCCAACTGGATCCCCGACCCGCAGGGCTTTTCCCGCAACATCGTGGTCGGCAAGGGCTATGACACCGAATCCGGTGACGGCCGCGTCCTGTGGGACCGGGTCGTTGCCGCCATGGCTCTGCAGGACTCGCTGACCCCGGCCGCCCAGGATGGCCTGATCCTGCCGCCCGGCACCCTGCGCACCCCGGTCACCCCGGAATCCCGCTATGGCGCCCCGACCCTGGTCCAGCCGCGCCTGGGGCAGGGCGCGTTCAAGGTGCTCGTCACCGACGCATACCAGCGCCGCTGCGCGATTACCGGTGAAAACACGCTCGAGGTCCTGCAGGCCGCCCACATCTATCCGTTCGCCCAGGGCGGCCCCCACGAAATCACAAACGGCATGCTGTTGCGGATGGACTTCCACAAGCTGTTCGACGAGGGCCTGGTCACCGTCGATCCCGACTACCGCGTCCACGTCAGCGACCGCATCCGCCAGAAGTACTACAACGGCAAGGCATATTACCGCCTGGACAACCAGCCGCTTGCGGTCCTGCCCGACAATCCGTCGCTGCGCCCCGCCCGCGACCGCCTGGACTGGCATTACAACAACGTCTTTTTGCGCTGAGGCCGAACATGCTTTCACCCGAACTGCTGGTCCGCCTGCTTGAATTCCGCCGCGAGCGCGACTGGGAACAGTTGAGTGCCAGATCTGCGGTACTTTCAATGGAGAAGCTCAGGTGCAATTCATGATGAGATCGTCTGTAGGTGCGGCTTCATTAGCGTTCCTATGTGCTCTCTTGGTTTTGATGACCCCAGTGTGGTCTAGGGCGGACCGTCTTACCATTTTGGTTATATTTCCTGTGCGTTCCTCCGGTATCGATCTGCCTGAGTTAAAGAACGCAGAACTGCGTCAGTATCTTGCGACGCGCCTCACAATTGAAGGCGCCTACGGAGTAATGCCCGAGTCCCAGGTGAAGCGTGATTTGGGTTCCGCGAAGTTAGAATCCTACAAAGACTGTTACGATGACGCTTGCAGGATTGATCTGACGAAAACAGTGATGGCCGACAAGTTTCTGTCGGTCGATGTTACCGTTGAAAGCACTGGTTGCCGCATTACTGCGGTCTTGTATGACATAGCCCAGGAGGTCACCGAGACTGCGGCAGATCTAAAGACCGGATGCACATTTGACGACTTGAAGAATTCTATGGTTGGCGTTGCCCGCCTACTTTCCTCGAGACCGTCCGAGTTGATTGTTACCGCCCAGCCGGTCCCAGCGGTCGGGGCTGAAATTCGTACCGGGGTGCATTCGGCTTCGAATGAGACGGTGGTAAATCAAGAGTTGGACCGTACGGGAATCCTTTTTGTCGATACCGTGCCCCCCAGGGCTGAACTAGTTATCAACGGTACCGCTTGCGGAAACGCGCCTTACCAAGGCACTTTGGCGCCAGGTCTTTACCGAATCGTTGCTTCTTCAAAGCCCTACTATCATGATTCGGTGAAGGAAGTGGTTCTGTCGGCCGAGGGTGTCCACGTTAAGTTACCGCTTGCGCCAGCGTTCGGGTCTCTCAGAATCGAAAGCTTTCCAGAAGGTGCAGATGTGTATTTGGGTAAGATTCCGGTTGGGAAAACCCCATACTCGATCTCCCGCTTGGCTTCAGGAGAGTACGAGGTCACAGTCAGCAAAGATCTCTACAAATCGGATAGGTTTGCCGTCACCGTGAATGATGGCATCGATGTGGTAAGAAAAGTTGTTCTCGTCGAGGACTTTGGATCTATCAAGGTTGATTCATCTCCATCTGGCGCGAAGGTTTTCCTGGACGGTGTCGATACCGGAAAAACCACGCCGATTGAATTTGTTAGGCTGGCAACAGGGTTACACTCTCTGTCTCTCGAACTTGATGGATATGGGCAGGTTGGGCGGTCGGTTAATGTGGTGGCTCGAAGTACCTCAGCAGTTTCAGAGACGCTTACACCAAAGTTGGGCCAGTTAGTCGTCATGAGCGAGGGCCCCGACGGAATCCCATTGGAGTGTGAGTTGAGTTTGGACGGGCTTGTCGTTGGTAGCACCCCTTGGAAGGGAGAAGTGACCGCCAGGTCTCACGACCTGTATCTCTCATGCGTGGGGTTTTCCGCGGCGGACCAAGTGGATGTTGTTCATAATCAACAGAAGGTTCATAAGGTCGTTATGAAGGCCTCGATGATTAAGGACTCCCTTTACTGGTTCCAGAAGCAATATATGTTCGGTGAAGGCGATTCCATGCCCGGTGGTGTTTGGGTGAATGTGGGTGGCGATCAGTCGGACCAAACTGAGAAGCCTTTCCTTGTTGGCAAATCATTTTCAGTGGTAACCCGCAAAGGAGTTTTGAGTTCCCGGGTAGTCAGCACGGAAGTAACAGAAGGCGCGGGGGACACTTTCTTCAGGGCAGAGCTGCAGTGGCCGAGTGACTATCCTGAGTCATTTGGTTTGGCTGTCTACGAAAAATCGGTTTCTTTAAGTGCAAAACTTACGGCCGCAAAGGAAGTAACGGATAAATCACTTTTTTATAAGTCGTGCAGGAATATCCGACGTTATCTAAAACATTGGTCTACGCTGAGTATGTCCACTTCGGCAGACAAGGCAGTCTTCGACAGACACGCCGTCGAACTAATACACGGCATGACTTGTTCCAAGGAACACTTGACCTTAGTGAAAGGGGGTTTCGCGGGTAATGTTCTACTGCTTGCGTTTGTGCACATTTCTAATGATGAGCCAAATGATATGGGGCCCTTCGGTCTTCTTCTAACTTTGGATAGAAGTGGCGACGTGTTGTGGTCCCAGAAGATAGGGGCTCTTGGAAAGGCCTATACGGTCGATCTTGAGCGGGATAATGTTGATGAACTTGTTTTGTTTACTTCAGGTTATGAAAATCAGGACGTTTGGTTTCTGTCTTGGAAGGACGGCCTGCCGTCGTTGAAGTGCCTTTGGTCTGATGGTTTTTAGGGCCGAGAAGTAGTAGTTCCGAACTTAATCTGGGAGTCTTTTGATGCTTTCACCCGAACTGCTGGCCCGCCTGCTTGAGTTTCGCCGCGAGCGCGACTGGGAACAGTTCCACACCCCCAAAAACCTCGCCGCCGCCCTGTCCGTCGAGGCCGGCGAACTCCTGGACATCTTCAGGTGGACCAGGGAATCCGAGATGGCCGAAACCGTCGAGGCGCAGCGCGAGGCCATCCAGGCCGAAATCGCCGACGTCACCATCATCCTGTCCTACCTCTACCACGACCTGGGAATCGATCCGGACCAGGCCGTCGCAGATAAGCTGGAGAGGAACAGGGCGAAGTATCCGGTCGAGAAGGCGAGGGGGACGGCGAGGAAGTACGGGGATTTCTAGATCATTCATGCTTCGATCAGTCGGTTTTTTTTACGATTTTGTGGATTCTGGCAAGAAACTTGCCGTCGAGTTGTGTATGCAGTTGAAAATGGCGGTCCGGGGCCGGCCCATCGTGTTACGAAGGGTAGCGACGCGGTTTGCCGTGATTGCCTGGTTTGGCTATAGTAGCCAGCAATGTTCAGTCGTCGCAAACGAGGTTACATCAATGAGCACCGATCTGACTTTCTTCACAAATGAACCGGGATCAACCCTTCTGGCAAGGTTCAAGAAAACCCTAAAGGATGTTCAGTTCTTTGACATTCTGGTGGGTTACTTCCGATCCAGCGGATTCGCCAGCCTTCAGGAATGTTTTGAATCAATTGACAAGGTTCGAATTCTTGTTGGTCTTAACCTGGATTCCAGGGCCTTTGAAATCGTTGAGTCATACCGGACGCAGACCGAGGTCGTCACCCAGTCACACAAACTCACCCGTGAAATATTCGCGGACAACGTCGTGGCAGAAATGGATGCGGCCCCGGATGATATGAATACCGAAACCGGCGTCAACAAATTTCTGGAGTATCTGCAGTCCGGCAAGATTGAAATCCGTGCGATTCCTGACAGGAATGTTCACGCCAAGGTTTACATCAGCCGCTTCAAACCTGGCGACCGCGATGTTGGCATGGTGATAACCGGTTCCAGTAATTTTTCCCTTCCGGGCCTGGACACCAACCGCGAATTCAATGTCGAATTGAAGAACAGCGCTGATGTAAACTTTGCGCTGAACCAGTTCAATCAGTTATGGGAGAAATCGGTCGAGGTTTCTCAGGAATATGTTGCAACGATCAACAACCGAACGTGGATGAACGACAAGGTTACTCCTTATCAGATCTACTTGAAGTTCCTGTACGAGTATTTCAGCGAAGATATAAACAACGATCAGTTGTCCGGTTGGGCCATGCCGGACGGCGTCCTGGATCTTGAATATCAGAAACAGGCCGTGGTCGCGGCAAAGAAGATTATCGATCAGCACGGTGGTGTCTTTATCGCCGATGTGGTCGGTCTTGGTAAGACATTCATTTCAGCCATGCTGGCAAAACGACTTGGTGGCAGGGTTCTGGTCATCTGTCCGCCCGCGATTATCCCCGATTGGCGCGAGGCAATGCTTGCATTCGAAATTTCATGCCGAGTGGAATCGATTGGAAAACTCGATAGCCTTGTTGAAGATGGGACCAATCAGTTTAAGCACGTATTCATTGATGAAGCACATCGATTCCGGAATGAGATGAACATTGGATACGAGCAGATTCATCGAATTTGTCGCAACAAGAACGTAGTTCTGGTTTCGGCGACACCGCTGAACAACGGCATTGACGACATCTACAACCAGTTGAAGCTCTTTCAGGTCCCTAAAAAGAGCACGATTCCCGGCGTTCCTGACATTGATAAGTTTTTCACGTCGTTGCGGGCTCGACTTCAAATAGATCGAGCCAGTCCGGAGTACGGCCCTGCCGCGCAGTCAGTGCATGATGATTTGCGGGAGAAACTTCTCAAGTACGTGATGGTGCGGCGAACCAGAAAAGAGGTTGTTAAATACTTCAGTGATGACCTGAATAAACAGCATGTGTCATTCCCGGAGATGGCGGCTCCGCAAAGAATTGTTTACGAATTCGACGAAGGCATCAATTCGGTTTTCAACTCGACAATGGAGCGTCTTAAGAAGATTTCGTACGCCCGGTACACGCCCTTGTTGTATCTGAAAACCCCCCTTTCCGATTTTGAAATGCAGTCCCAACGCAACATCGGTGGGTTCATGAAGGGCGTGCTGGTAAAAAGGCTGGAAAGCAGCTTTTTTGCATTTAAATGTACGTTGGACAGGTTCATCGATTCGTATCAAAAATTCATCGGCATGTTCGAAGCCGGGACCGTATATATCGGGAAAAGGATTGATATCTACGACCTTCTTGAAAGGGACGATGACGCCGAACTAGTTGACCTCGTCGCAAAGGGAAAGGTTTCTGAATATGCCGCAGACAAATTTGAGGAAGTGTTCGTTGAATATCTGAAAGCCGATCTCGGTGTGCTGCGCGAAATTCGATCCCTCTGGGACCATATCGATACGGATCCAAAGCTCGACGAATTTCTTGACCAGCTTCGATCCAATTCCTTGCTTAAGAAGCAGAAGTTGATTGTGTTCTCGGAATCTCACGAAACCGGACTCCATCTATACAGCGCCCTGCGCGATGCCGTTCCCGGTGGGGTCATGCTGTTCTCCAGCAAGGGCGGCAATTTCGAGGGAGAACCTTGCGGTAAGGAAGCCGCTTTGGAGGTCATCAGACGGAATTTTGACCCCAAAAAATCGAGCAACAGGTTGGATAACATCAGGGTATTGATAACCACGGATGTACTTGCTGAAGGCGTCAACCTCCACAATGCCTGCGTCGTCATCAATTACGACCTTCCATGGAATCCGACAAAGGTACTTCAGCGCGTCGGACGCGTGAATCGAATTGGCACAGTCCACAAAAAAATTCACGTGTTCAATTTCTTCCCGACAGCCCAGTCGGATATGCACCTTGGTTTGGAAGTGGCAATCAAAGCGAAAATCCAGGCATTCCACGACACTCTCGGCGAGGACGCAAGGTACCTTACTGATGAAGAGGACGTGTCGAATCATGAGCTTTTCGGCGACCGTCTGTTGAGCACGCTTTCCAGCAGGGACTATCTTGAGGGCGGGGATGATGAGGGGCCTTCGGAACTCGAGTTCTTGTCCGTCATCAGAAAAGTTCGTGACGAGAATGAGGACCTTTTTGAACTGGTAAAAAAGTTGCCCAGGAAGGCTCGTTCCTCCCGGTCGGGCCAGGGCGAGCGTCGCAACTCCCTTATGACATTTTTCCGGCGCGGCGCCCTGAAGAAGTTCTTCATAACCGATGGTCATACGGCGAGGGACATTTCATTCGTGGAGGCCGCCGGTATGTTCGAGTGCGGCCCGAATACCCCACGTGAACGAATTCCAGGTCAGTTTTTCGAAATGCTTTCCTTGAACACGGCCGGATTTGATGACTCGGTCGCTCCGGCTCCGGTGGTTGGTCCAAGGCAGGCAATTGGTGGAAATACTGGATACGTCATCGCAAGGTTGAAGTCGGTGGAAATGCGAACATGCAGGATCTTTACCGAAGATGATGAAGCATATCGCGCCGGCCTGCTGGCCGATCTGGAAAACAAGGACGTTGCCCAGAACACCGTCAAGAAGATGAAGCAGGGAATTGAACGGATTGTCGAACCGCTGAAGGTTCTTGCTGTTCTTCGCAGCCTTCTGCCAGCAGACATGCTTTCCAGCAACAACACTGATCGGCGCAACCCCAGGGCTCCCCGTGAAGTGGTTCTGTCCGAATTCATCGTCGGCGAGGGTAAATAATGAACGAAAGCGAAGCGAAACGGCTGGTCGAAACGACATTTTCAAATCCATTTGATGAGGGTCGGTTCCTGCTTTTTGCTAGAAACCTGCTTGATGGACTCGATGAACACGAGTCCTTTGATTGCCATGGGGCCAGCATCAAGGAGTTGTACAGGGATCACGTTGGTCAGTTCAAGCGGTTGGGCACGTATAGAGCGCCTGACGGGCTGAATACGGATGTCCTGGTGGTAAGGCTGATACGCGACACTGCTTTGGATCGTGCGCGCACAATGCAGCGCAATTTCGTGGCCGACTACATGAAGCGTGTCGGTGGTCCTGACGCCACGCTCGTTGGATTCTATACCGATGGGGCCCCGGACGACTGGCGCTTTTCATTCGTTCGGATTGAACTCATGTCCGCGGTCGGAAGCGATGGCAGGGTTAAAACGATCCCCGAACTGTCCCCCGCCCGGAGGTACTCGTTCCTGGTCGGAAAGAACGAACCGCATCACACCGCGCTTCAGCGGTTATGGCCCCTGCTGACCCACGAACATAACAAACCCACACTTGCTGCCATCGAAAATGCATTTGAAATCGAATCCGTTACGAAGAAATTCTTTGAGAAATACAAGGAGTTGTTCCTCAAGATTAAGGAGGAAATTGATCGGCTTGCCGACACGGATATTCGAATCGCAAGTGAATTCCGTGCCAAGTCCATCAATATTGCTGATTTCACAAAGAAGCTGATGGGCCAGATCGTGTTCCTGTATTTCTTGCAGAAGAAGGGCTGGCTTTGTGTCCAGAAGGACGCCACTGGGGCGTTTAAGCAGTGGGGCACCGGACCCAAGAATTTTCTGAAAAGCCTTTTCGCGCAGACGTCGCCGGCGCAGAACTTTTTTAACGACATCCTTGAACCCCTGTTTTACGAGGCGTTGGCAATTGAACGCACATCCAACTACTACCATCGGTTGAATTGCCAAATCCCATTCCTGAATGGCGGCCTTTTCGAGCCAATGAATCGTTACAACTGGGTTGAAGTAGATATCCCGATTAGCAACGACGTTTTCCGGGAACTATTCGAAACCTTCGACATGTTCAATTTCACTGTCCGGGAAGACGAGCCCTTGGACAAGGAAGTCGCCGTTGACCCGGAAATGCTGGGCAAGGTATTCGAAAACCTTCTTGAAATAAGGGATCGAAAGTCCAAGGGGGCCTATTACACGCCCCGCGAGGTGGTTCATTTCATGTGCCAGGAGAGCCTCATACACTACCTGGCCGGCCGGATTCCGGAAATCGGGCATGACAAGATCGCATATTTCATTCGGCACGGTCAGTCAGCCGTCGAAATCGAGGCCGGCAGGGCACAGGGTTCGGCCAATTTCCGATTTGCGATGCCTGCGATCATGGAAAACGCCGACAAACTGGACACGGCCCTCGCCGACATCAGAATCTGTGATCCCGCAATCGGTTCCGGCGCGTTTCCTGTTGGAATGCTGACCGAAATCGTTAATGCCCGAGATACGTTGACGAAATATCTTGGTGCTTCGGCTGAGCGTAACGCTTATGAATTCAAGCGGCACGCCATTACCACCTGCATATATGGCGTCGATATCGATGCTGGCGCGATCGAAATCGCGAAACTTCGTTTGTGGCTTTCGCTGGTCGTTGACGAGGACGATTTCGAAAATATCCGGCCGCTTCCGAACCTGGATTTCAAGATCAGGCGCGGAAATTCGCTTCAACCGATCAACCGCGATACCTTGAGTACTGATCTCGCCGACCAGGTCGAGGCTTTGAAGGTTCGGTACGTTGAAGAGACCAGCCCATCAAGGAAAGAAGAAATACGCAAATCGATCGCCAGGCTGATGGCGGCTCTTACAGGTGGGAGGGATGTCTTTGATTTCCGACTCCATTTCAGCGAGGTGTTCCATCTGCAGAATGGTTTCGACATCACCATTGCCAATCCGCCTTATGTGAGGCACGAGGCAATAAAAGATCAGAAACCGATGCTCAAGGCGGCATTCGGCAGCCATTACTGCGGCACGGCTGACCTCTATACCTATTTCTATAAGAGGGGAATTGAGATACTCCGGGCGAATGGGCATCTGTGTTACATCGCCCCTAACAAGTTCATGAAGGCCGGATACGGGAAGAATACCCGTAACCTACTTGGCTATCAGAATCGGCTGAGGTTGTTGGTTGATTTTTGTGAACTTCCCGTGTTTGACGCTGCCACGGATCCGGCAATCGTTCTTGTGCAGAAAGCTTCCCCGCAGTTTGGAGAGACCTATGCCGACACGGTGGTGAAGTCAGTGGAGGAGTTGAAGTCAATAGCTAAGACGGTTTCCGATCGTATCACGAGATACCGAATCGACTCGTTATCGGTTGATCGGTGGATGAGAGGCGGACCGGCGTCCCGGGATTTGGTGTTCAAGATAGAGTCTTGTGGAATAGCGTTGGGAAATCTCGTTAAAGACAATTTTCACTACGGGATCAAGACGGGTTTCAATCAGGCCTTCGTGATAGATGAACAAGTCAGGAGAGACCTGGTTATGAGCGATCCACATTGCGCAGACATCATTGTTCCGTGGCTCGACGGGGATGAGATTCGGCGTTGGAAATGTGAGTGGAGTCACCAGTATCTCATCCGTATACCGAGTTCTGCGAACGCGGACTGGATCTGGTCTGGCGAGGCATCGGTAGAGAAGGCATATGCAAGATTCGAGGGAGAATATCCTTCATTGGCGAAACACCTCTCCAAATGGCATAGTAATCTCATCGGTCGTGATGATCAGGGCAAGTTTTGGTGGGAGTTACGCTCATGTTCTTACTGGGATGTCTTTAGCGTCCCAAGAATCGTTTTTAATGAATGTTCGAAGGAACTTCACGCATATCTTGAGACAAACACAATGGTCCAGAACAAGACCGGATTTGTCATTATCTCCGACGAAAATGAATTCGTTTTGGCTGTACTGAATTCGAGCCTAATGGATTTCTACTATAGGTCTGTATTTCAAGCATGGGGAGATCCATGGAATGGTGGTCGACTCCAATTTCAGAAAGAGAAGATGGTTGACGTACGAATTCCCGCTGCCACGACGGAGCAGAAGAACGCTATTGCAGCCGTGGTCAGACAGATTCAACTTAGCCCGCGTGGGCCAGATGCAAAGGAATTGGAGAAGAAACTTGATCTAATGGTCTTGGGGCTGTTTCACGTTGATGAACGGGAGCTTTTGGAGGCTCGTGCGCAGGCGCTGGGATGAAGGATGGCAGGTGCCGGTTGGGCCACTGCCAATGATAAGCGCTAGCGCAGGGCTTAATACAAACGGAGGACTCCACACGATGCAAAATCCTTCGTACGACACCTTGACGGACTCAGCCCTTTCAGAGTCGACAACTCAGAGGATGCGGATGTGGAATTTGCCATGCAGCCATGGCCAACATGTTCTTGCAGGCGTCCAGTGTAGGTGACATATTTAGACGTTCGAAGAACAGATGCGTTGGTTTGGGAGGGTGACGGCATGGCAAAAATCGAGGGATTTCGGGTCAAAAATTTCCGCGCCTTGAAAGACGTGACGCTCGGTCGTCTGTGGAATGAACAGAAGTCGGAGCCTCTTTCCCCAATGACCGCGGTGATTGGAAAGAATGGTGTTGGGAAGAGCACCCTTTTCGACGCGTTTGGATTCCTGGCAGACTGTTTGAAATCGGGGGTGGAAGAGGCCTGTGATGCAAGGGGTCGCGGCGGGTTCAACAGGATCAAGTCGAAGGGCCAATCCGGACCGATCGAATTCGAGGTTTATTACAAGGAAGACGGCAACGCCAGACCGATTACATACGAGCTCGCAATCGACCTGGATGATATGGGCAGGCCCTTTGTGCTTCGGGAACGACTGCGGCAACGCAGGAAGAATCAGAAACATGGGTGGCCGTTTTCATTTTTGGTACTTGATCGCGGAAAGGGACTCGTCTGGAAGGGCGACCAGGGCGGGCATCAGGTTGATGAATCAAGGAAAGTTGTCGACATTAAGCAACTCATGGAATTCTTTGGAGGGGGGCGCGGCGACGAGGAATCGAAGGAAACCGAAGTCGTAGAACTCGAGGATCTGCGCAAACTTGGCATCGCCACGCTGGGGTCGCTTAAACAGCATCCCAGAATCTCGGCCTTCCGGCGGTTTATCGAAGGTTGGTACCTCAGCTACTTCACCCCAGATGCGGCGCGGAGCCTCCCACTGGCCGGGCCACAGCGGCATCTGAATATTCACGGCGACAACATCGGCAATGTCGTTCAGTTCATGGAGCGCGAGCATCCCGAGCGTTTCAAGACGATTCTTGGCAGGATTGCCACGAAGATTCCTGGCGTCAGCAAAATCGACACCGAAAGAACCAATGATGGACGATTGCTGCTGCGATTTAACGACAAGGGGTTCAGCGACCCATTTTATGCGCAGCAGATGTCGGATGGGACGCTCAAGACATTTGCATATTTGCTGTTGCTGGAGGATCCTAATCCACCGCCTTTCCTGTGCATCGAAGAACCGGAAAATGGTTTGTATCACAAACTGCTTGAAGCCCTGGCCGCGGAATTTCGCGAACACGCGACGGGGCTGAAAGGCGGTTCACAGATTTTTGTCACGACGCATCAGCCGTACTTCGTCGATGCGCTGGCCCCCAATGAAGTCTGGATTCTGGAAAAGGGTGCCGACGGTTTTTCGGTCATCCGAAGGGTGAGCCAGATCGATGTCGTCAAGAACATGGTCGAAGAGGGCTTGCCTTTGGGTGGGCTTTGGTACAGCGACTACATGGATGCGAGGTGACACAGTGCATTTCGACATCCTGGTCGAAGATCAATCCGGCAAGAAGGCTCTGAATATTCTTGTTCCAAAAATTCTTGCGCTTGCCGGTGGCGAAAATACCTTCAGTGTCTACCCTTTCAAGGGTATTGGCCATATTCCCAAGGGCTTGAAGCCCAAGACTGATGCGGATAGGCGGATTCTGCTGGATCAACTGCCGCGTTTGTTGGCGGGGTTTGGAAGAACCTACGCAGGCCGGTTGGGTTATCCGGCAGCGGTGATTGTTATCTGTGATTTGGACAATAAATGCCTGAAGGAATTTCGGGGTGAATTGGATGCCGTTTTGAATCGGTGCAATCCTCGTCCGATCACCCGATTCTGCATCGCGGTCGAGGAATGCGAGGCTTGGCTTCTGGGGGATATGGCTGCGATCAAGGCTGCATTCCCGAATGCCAGGGATTCTGTACTGAATTCATACGTGAACGACTCGATCTGTGGGACGTGGGAACTTTTGGCTGATGCCGTTTACAAGGGTGGCCACGCCGCCCTCGCGGGCCTGGGATGGAAGGCCGAAGGGGCCCAGAAATCATTTTGGGCTGAATCGATATGTCCGTTCATGGACATAGACAGGAACCAGTCGCCCAGTTTCAAGCATTTCAGGGAAAAGGTGTTTGAACTTGTCGCTGTCGACTGATGCTGGGGCCAATAGACAAAGTGTGGTCGGAATGACCTGGCCGTCTAATTGTGAGTCCTTATGAACCAATACCGCTGGCATTTTCGGCTGAAGGATCCACAGGGTGCGTATTCCGACGATTCTGATCACCGATTCCGGGCGAAGCTGGACACCGATTCCGACGATTGTGATCAGCGATTCCACTCGAAGCTGATCACTTTACGGAGCGTAGCGACGGTGCGGCCACCTGATGTCTTCGCAGCCTGAAAAAATCAATGAGCTAAGCGCCGGACTTATTACCGACGACAATTGCACTTGAGCATTGTAAGCCGGCCATCGGAAATTGATCCACTTGGCATTCCCGTCGGCCACCAATAATTGATCCACTTCAGGGCGGAGCCCGTCGTGGCCGCCCGGCAGCGCAGCTTGGCGGCCTGGGGCCGGTTCCTGTCCTATTCATCGTCGTTTCCCCGTTTCTTGCGCAGTGACGGTCCCTTCAGTTCGATGCGATGCGCCCGGTGTTGCCGCTCGTCGTGATCCGTAGAAATATGGACATCGTGGTCGGTGTTGTCTGAGGGTCGGCGGGAGCCGACCCTATCTTCTGCGTATTCCGACGATTCTGATCACCGATTCCGGGCGAAGCTGATCGCCGATTCCGACGATTCTGATCACCGATTCCACTCGAAGCTGATCACTTTCCGGAGCGTAGCGACGATGCGGCCACC
>Ga0116174_10003321_pt1 | contig 13257 bp, 12 predicted proteins | sample AD_UKC087_MetaG_FD_89801 | JGI IMG/M metagenome (GOLD analysis project Ga0116174, IMG submission 89801) | Active sludge microbial communities of municipal wastewater-treating anaerobic digesters from USA - AD_UKC087_MetaG | ecosystem: Engineered > Bioreactor > Anaerobic > Digestate | place: USA...
CCGGGCGTTCCGCGGCGCGTTCTCGTGCGGGGTGCCGGTGGCGGCGTTTCTGGCGGCGAGCGGCTGGACGTTCGTCATGATGCTGCGCCGCAACGAGGGGAGCGTGCTGCAGATCCAGAGCCTTTGGGGCCTGTCGATCGCGCCGTGGCTGCCGGTTCTGAGCGCGCTGCTGACCATGCGGCTCTTTTCCGAGGAAAAGCACTCGGGATCGTTCGAGATCCTCATGACACTGCCCGTCTCCGCGAGCGACGTCGTTCTGGGAAAGCTCCTCGCGGGGGCCGCGTTCGTCGCGCTCATGCTGGCGCCCACGCTCTCGTACGCCGTATCGGCGGCGCTGGTCGGTTCGCTCGATCCGGGCCCGGTGATCGGCGGGTACCTCGGCGCGCTCCTTCTGGGGCTTGCCTTCTCCGCGGCGGGAGTGTTCGCCTCGTCGCTGACCAGGAACCAGATAGTGGCCTTTATCGTCGGGCTGGTCATCTGTCTGACCCTCACGCTCATCGACAAGTTCCTGTTCTTCCTGCCCGCGCCCCTGCAGAGCGCTATCGAATACATGGGCGCCGACTTCCACTTTCGAAATATCTCCCGCGGGATCATCGACTCCCGGGACATTGTGTACTTCCTGTCTCTGGCCGCCGTCGCTTTCATCGGGACGGTCCGAATGCTCGAGGAAAGGAGATAGCCGAAAATGAAAATGCCATCAATCGATTTCAGGGCACTGATGGAGCGCGCGCGCTCCTCCATTACCGCAGCGGCCGACGAGCGCCACCAGTGGTTGCTCAACATCGTCATCATCGTGCTGGTAAACCTCGTCGGGCTCTTTCTCTATTTCCGCTTGGACCTAACGGCGAACAACGCGTACTCGCTCTCGCCCGTCAGCACGAAGATCGTCTCCTCTCTCGAGGAGCCGCTCACCATAAAGGTGTTCTTCTCGAAGGACCTTCCCGCTCCGTATAACGCCGTGTCCCGGTATCTCTCCGACCTCCTGGAGGAGTACTCGCAGCGGGCGAACAGGAACTTTCGCTACGAGTTTGTGGACGTCGAGAAGAACAGGGACGCTGCGGCCGATTTCGGCGTGCATCCCGTGCAGATACGCGAGATCAAGAACGACCGCGTCTCGGCGCGCAACGCCTATATGGGCCTCGCCGTGGTGCATGGCGACCTCATCGAAACGATCCCGTCGATCACCGAGCCCGACGGGATAGAATACCGCATCACGACGCTTATGCAGAAAATGAACGGAAAGATCGACTCCCTTCTCAGGCTCGACCGGCCGGTGACGCTCACGCTGTACGCCTCTTCGAACCTTCCCATCTCGGGAATGCAGAACCTGACCGAGAAGGTGCGCGCCGTGGTACAGAAGGCGAACACCCGCAATTACAACAGGCTCGAGTTCCGGCACATCGATCCGGGCGCCGATCGCGCGACGCTCGACCTGGCCGAAACATACGGGCTCCCGCGGCTCAAATGGTCCGCCTTTACCGGCCCGGACGGGCGGGCCGTGGCGCCGGGGGAAGGCATGCTCGGCATGGTGCTGGAATACGACGGCCGGTTCGAGGCGGTTCAGATTCTGGCGCGGACCATCTTCGGTCAGTACGCGGTAGGCGGGCTCGAGGACCTCGAGTCGCGCATAAATACCGCGCTCGACAACCTGATAAGCATCAACCCGGCCGTGGGCTACATCACCGGCCACGGCGAGCGCGATATCCACAACCAGCGTGACGGCGCCGCGACTCTCCGCGATCTTCTTTCGGACATGTACGACCTGAAGAGCATCGACCTCACGAAGGAGGAGATCCCGGCCGATATCGGGACCATCATCGTCAACGGGCCGCGAAGCGCGTTCACCGACGAGGAGCTCTTTAAAATCGACCAGTTCATCATGAAGGGGCGTTCGGCGCTCTTCTTCGTCGATTCCTTCGCCGAGATCCAGCCCGACGGGCAGAACATGTTCATGCGCGAACCGGTGGTGCTTCCGGTGTCCACCGGGATCGAGAGGCTCCTCCAGCACTACGGCGTTACGGTCAACCGCGACATCGTGCTCGACGAACGCTCCTACCAGGCGAGCGTGCGCGGCATGGGCGAGCAGAGCCTGTATTTCGCGCCCATGGTGGGCCGGGACGGCCTGAACGAGAATAGCGTCGTTACGCGATATCTTAAGAAAATCGTCTTTCTGAAATCATCCTCCCTTTCGATGGCCGACGGCAGGCGCGCCGAGGCGCTCGTATCCTCGTCGGACCGCGCGTGGCTCATGAAGGGGAGGATAAGCTTTTCGCCGTGGACCATGGCGCCCCCCGACGCCTCGCAGATGGGACGTTTCGCGCTCGCCGTCGCGCTCGGCGGTGAGTTTACGAGCCATTTCGCCGAGAGCGGACCGCCGCGCGCGAAATCCCCGGCGGCGAAGGGGCCGGTCGCCGGCGAGGAGATGCTCAAGCGTACGGTGAGCCCGGCGCGTATCATCGTGGTGGGCACCTCCGAGATCACCACCCCGTCGGTGATCGATAAAGAGGGCAAGACGCCGAACGCGGTACTGGTGCATAACATGATCGACTATCTCGCCGGCAATCACGACATGCCCGAGATGCGCAGCAAGGGCCTCGAGCTCAATCCGCTGAGGGACACGGGCGACGGCACGCGGCTCGCGCTCAAGATATTCAACATCGTTGTGCTCCCGCTCTTCGTGGTAGTGGCGGGGCTTGTGGCGTGGAGGCGCCGTTCACTATTGAGAAAACGAGTACAGGCGGAATTCGCGCCGGAGGTGCCCAATGAATAAGAAGGTGCTTGCGAGCCTCGCCATCATCTCCGTCCTCGCCGTCGCGCTTTTCATCCTGACGCGCGAAAGGGGGGCGGACCTGCCGCGGATCGAGCCATGGAGCGGCGAAACCGAGGAGATCGTGATTAAAAGGCCCGGCGAAACCGTACGGCTCTTCCGCGAGGACGGCGCCTGGTTCATCGGCGAAGCGAAGTACCCCGCCGACCCGAAGGCGGTCGCGGGGCTTGAGGAAAAGATGAAAAACCTGTCGCTTTCAGACCTCATTTCGGAGCGCGAACATTACGAGCGCTTCGACCTCGGCGACGACCGGGCGGTCGAGATCTCGGTGCGAGCCGGAGGGAAGGAGGTGCGCCGCGTCTACCTCGGGAAAAAGAGCAGTACCTACAGGCACACGTATGTACGCCTGGCCGGGCGGCCCACGGTTTACCTCGCCGAGGGGGCGCTGGCGGACGAGTTTACAAAACCGCTCGACGATCTCAGAAACCGCGAGATATTCTCCGCGGCCGGAAGCGACATCGCGTCGATCGAGATTCGCTACGGCGCCTCTTCGGTCACGCTCGAGCGGAAGGACGCTCCCGCGGCGGAGAAGTCCGCAAAGGACGGTGACGCGTCCAAAGAGGATCGTTGGGGATGCCGTCCGTGCGCCGGCGCCGTGGACGAGGCCAGGATAGGTCAGATCGCCGGCTCCTTCGCGCCCTTTAGCGCGGCCGCCTTCCCGGCGATCGAGAGAAAGACGCTCGGCCACGCCCGCTGCACGGTGCGTGTCAGGACCCGGGAGAAAAATATCGAGCTTGCCTTCTATTCGAAAATGGGCGACAATCGATACCTGTGCACCTCGAGCGAGACGCCGTATGTGTTCGCGGTTGACGCGTGGAAGGCGGAACGATACTTCGTCACGCCGAAGGACCTCAAGGAGAAAAAATGACCGGACCAGGGAAGCCCGGCGCCGCGCCGGCCACTGAGATACTCGCGACCATCGGGCCCGCCTCGATCGAGCTGATCGGGGCGCTCTTCGACGCGGGGCTTTCGGGGATACGGATAAACAGCTCCCACGGGGAGCCGTCGTTCCATGCCAGGGCCATCGAACTCGCGCGGGCGGCCCGCCCCGAGGCCTACATAATCTACGACATCAAGGGACCGAAGATACGCCTGGGCGATATACCCAAGCCGTACGTCATTAAATCCGGAGACCGGGTGGTGTTAAGAACCGACATTCCCAAGCCCGAAGGCTCGGATTATCCGGCGGTCGATGATTTCGGCGCGGGCATACCCGTCACCTACCCGCAACTCGACGAATTCGTCAGGCCCGGCGACCGGCTGTATATCGACGACGGCTACGTGGGCCTGAGCGTCGAGCGCGCGGGGAATGGCCATATAGAGTGCGTCGTGCTCTTCGGAGACGTGCTTCGTTCGCGCAAGGGACTCAATCACCCGGATACCGTGGTCGGCTATCCGTACACCATGCCCCAGGATCTTCCCGATCTCGAGTTCGCCATACGGCACGGGGTCGACTTTCTGGCCGATTCGTTCACGCGAAACGCCGACGACGTCCGCGAGCTCAGGCAGCGCCTGGCGGGTACCGGTATCGGAATCATCTCCAAAATCGAAAATCCCGAAGGGATCAACAATTTCGACGAGATTCTCAGCGAAACCGACGCGGTCATGGTGGCCCGGGGCGACCTCGGCGTCGAGATGGACCCGGTGACGCTGCCCGAGATGCAGAAGGTAATGATCGAGAAATGCACGCTCGCGGGCAAACCCGTCATCACCGCCACCCAGATGCTGGAGTCGATGATGGAGAACGCGCGCCCGAGCCGCGCCGACGTGAGCGATATCGCGAACGCGATCTACGACGGTACGGACGTGGTCATGCTCTCGGGCGAGACATCGGTGGGCAAGTTCCCCGTTGAGTGCGTAAAAATTATGCGAAGGATCGCCGAATACGTGGAGGAAACGCGCAGATACCGGGAGCGCAAGCGCGAGGTTCGCGGCCTCTCAGATCTTCGCAAACGGACCGATCGCGGCGGCGCCTAGGCCGATGAATACGCAGCACAGACCCGGTCCGAAATGCTCCGGCGAAACGGACAGTGAAAACACCGCTCCGACGGTGAGTGCGGCTGTAAGGATGGCGAATACGGTCGAGCGCGCCGCCTTCTTCGAAATCAGGACATAAAGGGAGGTGAGGGCCGCCGATCCCGCGGCGAGGGCGGGTAAAAGCGAGGCGACCGCATCTCCCGCGATGTAATCGAGGAGCAGCCGTATGCCCGGTATCCCCGAGTGTGTCAGCCGGTAGTCCACGTAAAACCACGGCAGTGCGAGCGACACCAGAATGGTGAAGGCCCCGGCCGTTGTTAAGAGATTACCCCCTCTCTCGCCTGACGCGGTCGCGAAATAGTCGTACCATCTGCGCGCCATGTATCCACTCCATGCCCTTTCGTGTCGCGCCGGCGAAGTCAGGCGTGTTCTTCGCGCGGCGACACCGGAGGCTATCCCGGCGCCGGCGCCGTGTCCACCAGAAAAAACAAAATTTTGTGTTGACACAGGTGACCTTTGATTTTAGTAACACTCTACCGGCGGCGGTCGTACCCGGCGGCCGGTGAAGCAGTCGCCCAGGTGGTGGAATCTGGTAGACACGCATGGTTGAGGGCCATGTGGGAATTTCCTGTATGGGTTCAAATCCCATCCTGGGCACGGAGAAGACCGCGGATATTCCGCGGTCTTTTTTTGTGCATCCGGTCAATCGGCTCGTTGCGTGTTCATTTTTTGTTGGCGGGAAATCGGATGCGCGCCGATACCATAGATGAGGGAAGTCCGCGATTCCGGAAGGAGGGTGGCATGCAGTACAGAATGAGCGAGGAGTACGAAATCATACCCAAGCACTGCCCGCGGTGCGAGGCGCTTGTCATGGCGGCCGTCGTGAGAACGTCGGGCGGCGAATTCTACAAGTACAGGGAGACCAGGTGCTCGCAGTGTGACTGGGTCAACGGCGCCTGAGGGGCGCAACAGAAAAAATTCTTGATAAATTTCGTCCGTTTATCAGTCTGTTCCAAGCAGTGCTTTCATAGACTCGTCCGAGAGTCTATTTTTATTTTAATGGCCGCTGAGGGCGCGAAGTCCGCCCCTTCGTACAGCGATCGTCGGAGACTACAATGCGACTTATACTGCTTGGCGCTCCCGGGTCGGGGAAGGGAACCATTTCGAAGATGCTCGTCGAGAAGTACTCCATAGTGCAGATATCGACCGGGGACATCCTGAGGGGGGCCGTAGCGGCCGGTACTCCGATCGGAAAGGAGGCCGAGGCGTACATGAAGCGCGGCGATCTCGTCCCGGACTCGGTGATAATGGGGATAATGGAAGAGCGTCTGGGGGAAGCGGACTGCGCGTCCGGATTCATTCTCGACGGATTTCCGCGCACGATACCCCAGGCGGAGTCCCTGGGCGTCCTGCTGAAAAAGCTCTCGCTCGGGCTGGACGCGGTATGCAATCTCGACGTGCCCGAGGAGGTCATCATCAAGCGGCTCACCGGGCGGCGCACCTGTTCGAATCCGTCGTGCCAGGCGATTTTCAACCTCGATGGAAAAGCCCCGAAGAAGGAGGGCGTGTGCGACAGATGCGGCTCGGTACTCGTTCAGCGCGATGATGAGAAGGAGGACGTTGTGCGCGCCCGGCTGTCCACGTATGCGGAGAAGACCGCGCCGCTTATCGGCTATTACGCCGGAGAAGGTCTTCTCGTGACGGTTCGCGGAAGGGAAAGCAAACCTCTCTTCGAGGAAATTGTAAAAAAACTCGGCGGCTGATGCCGGGGTTTTCGTTATAGCGGTATGGATGTCCCGGCGGTTCGTCCGCCGCACAAGGGAGAGATGCCAGAGCGGTTGAATGGGGCGGTCTCGAAAACCGTTGAGGGGTTTCCCCTCCGAGGGTTCGAATCCCTCTCTCTCCGAATCCCGCGTCAATCGCCCCGGGCGGAGGCGCGGGAGACTCGCAGAATGGAGAAGTGTCTGAGTGGCCGAAGGAGCACGGTTGGAAACCGTGTGTAGCGTAAGCTACCGAGGGTTCGAATCCCTCCTTCTCCGAATTCCGTCGGCGTATACCGCGCGGGGGGCCGGCACGACGCCGCCCCCCCGCGCGACGCCATTCACGTCCACGCCCCTGAAGAGAGACAATGTCATACCAGGTAATCGCGAGAAAATGGCGCCCCCAGGATTTCGACGCGGTCGTCTTCCAGGAGCACGTATCCCGCACCATCCGTAACAGCATTAGGAACGGGCGGATCGCCCACGCCTATATCTTCGCCGGTCCGCGCGGCGTGGGAAAGACCACCATGGCGCGGATACTCGCCAAGGCCGTCAACTGCAAGGAGGGGCCCACCGACACACCCTGCGGTGTCTGCGAAAACTGCCGCGAGATACGCGAGGGTATCGCCTTCGACGTGATCGAGATCGACGGCGCCTCCAGCCGCGGAATCGAAAACATCCGGGAGCTCCGCGAGAACGTCAATTTCGCGCCCCTCAAGTCCGCGTATAAGGTCTACATTATCGACGAGGTGCACATGCTCACCACCGAGGCCTTCAACGCGCTGTTGAAGACCCTCGAGGAACCCCCGGCGCACGTGATCTTCGTCTTCGCGACGACCGAAATCCACAGGGTGCCGGACACAATCCTTTCGCGCTGCCAGAAATATTTTTTCAAAAAGATATCCATCGACGCGATCGTCGCGCATCTCGCCCACATCGCCGGAGCGGAGGGCTTCGGCGTAGACGAGAAGGCGCTGTACTCCATCGCCCGCGCCGCCGACGGTTCGATGCGGGACGCGCAGTCGCTCCTGGACCAGATGCTCTCCTTCTCGGACGGGACCGTCGGCGAGGCGGAGGCGCTCGCGCTCCTCGGGGTGGTTCCGCTCGCAAGCTACATGCACGTGCTGGATTCGGTCGCGGCGCTCGACCGCGCGGCGCTCATGGACGAGGTGCATCGCGTGGTGTCGCTCGGAGTGGACATCCCGCGCTACGTGGCCGGTCTTATGGATGTTATCCGGAGCGTTCGGCTGCTCAAAAGCGGCGTGGAGGCGGGCGAAATACTGGGCTTTTCGATGGAGGAGACCACCGGCCTCAAGGCACTCTCCTCGCGTTTCCACGACGAGGAGCTCGGCGTGATGTTCCGCATCGGCATCGATATACAGAACGATTTGCGCGCTCAGGCAGGGGAACGGGTATGCCTGGAGATGGGGCTTCTGGACATGGCGGCGGCCAAAGCCTCACCCTCGATCGCGGAGATACTCAGGAGAATCGACGGACACTCGGTACCGGCGCCCCCGGAAAAAAAAACCCCTGAGCCTCCACGGCCTGCCGCCGGCATGAGCCGGGCGTCCGGGGCGCCACCGGCGCGTCCGGCGGATTCCGGCTCCGCGGTGGCCGCCCCGAGGCTGGAGCGGGAGTGGGCCGCGTTTCTCTCGTCGCTTGAAAAACAGCGGCAGTATCTGCACGTCCGCCTGAACCAGGCGCGTCCCCATTTCGAGGACGGTCGTCTGATACTGTCGTTCCCGATCAGCGACGAAAACGGCTTTTACAGCCGTATCATCGACGGAAAAGAGCTCGCGTTCATCAAGGAGGAGCTTTCCAGGCGTCTGGGCGGTCAGGTATCCGTTGAGACCAGGGACGCCCCCGAAGCGGCGGACGATGCGGAGCCGGAGCCGGAAACGACGGAGGCTCCTCCCCCGGAGGCGGTGATGATCTCTCGCCCCGAACCGGAGGAGCTTCCGGTGGTCAACCCGGTGGTGGAAAAAGTAAAGGACATGTTTCACGGCAGGATAATCGATAAAGGAGACGAGTGATGCTGAAAGGACTTGGGGATATGGGCCAGATACTGAAGCTCCAGAAGGAGTTCAAGAACGTACAGAAGAGGCTGCAGAAAAACGAGACGGCGGGCGAAAGCACCGACGGAACGGTCAGGGCGACCGTCAACGGCGAATACCGGCTTGTCGACATCCAGATCGACCAGGCCGTGCTCGCTTCCGCGGACAAGCGCGCGATCGAAAAGAAGATCATCTTCGCCGTAAACGACGCGGTGGACAAAACGAAGGAATACGCGGCCCAGGAGATGGGAAAGCTTACCGGCGGGCTCAATATCCCCGGTCTGAGCAATTTCCTGAAATAGGAGCGAGCCGTGAACCTTCCCGCCACGCTCGAGGCCCTTATCCGCGAGCTGTCGAGACTCCCGGGCATAGGCCCCAAAAGCGCCTCGAGACTCGCCTTTTATCTGGTCAAGGCGAGTCCGGAGGACGCGGCCGCGCTCGCGCGCGCGATCGTCGAATGCAAGAGCGCCATCACCGCCTGCACGTCCTGCGGGGCCATCGCCGAGGGCGGGCTCTGTCCGGTCTGCGCCGACGCGACGCGCGACCGGAGCGTTATGTGCGTGGTTGAAAACCCGCGCGACGTGCTTACCATCGAGCGGACGGGCGAGTTCCGCGGCCTCTACCACGTGCTGGGAGGAGTCATCTCGCCGCTTGACGGGATCGGCCCGGAGGAGCTTTCAATAAGCGCGCTTGTCGAGCGCTGCACGAGGGGGGCGGTTCGCGAGCTCATCATCGCCACGAATCCCACGGTCGAGGGCGACGCGACGGGCCTGTACCTGGCGCGGCTCCTCAAGCCCCTCGGAATACGGGTGATGAGGATAGCGCACGGTCTGCCGGTCGGGGCAGACCTCGAATACGCCGATTCCATGACCGTGGCGCGGTCGATCGCCGGGCGCGTCGAGCTGTAGAAACGCGATCTAGCGCTTTTTCCCTTCTATCGAGATTTCCATCGGAATGCCGTTAAGTTCGAGCCTGCGCTGAAGGGCTTTTTCTATGTGGCGAAGAAGGTCCTTGCGGAACAGCTCGGGATTGTTTACGAAGAGCTTGAAACGGGGCGGTTTCACTCCCGTCTGTGTGAGGTAGTATATTTTTAGCCTTCCCCCCAGTGTCGGAATGTGGTGCGAGCGCTGGATTTCTTCCATTATCCTGTTGAGCCGCGGCGTTTCCACGCGCTTTTCCGCCCTTTCGCTGAGCTCCACCGCCGTGCCGATAAGGCGGTGGATCCGCTGTTTTTCGCGCGCGGAAATGGATATGATGGGAAAATCCGCCGCGCGGTAGAAGGCGAAGATAAGGCGCTCCCGGTATTCATCGAAGGTTTTGTGGTCCTTTTCGATGGCGTCCCATTTATTCACCGCGATTACCGTTGGCCTGCGCGCCCCGATGATCTCATCGGCTATTTTCTTGTCGGTATCGGTGATTCCCTCGCCAGCGTCGATCAGGTGGATGACCACGTCGCACCGCCGTATGGACTCTACCGCCCGTCTGAGGGAGTAAAAATCGACGCTTTCGCTTATACGGCTTTTTTTCCTTATTCCGGCCGTATCTATAAGGGTGATTTTCCTGCCGTGGAAGGTAAATTCCTCGTCGACGGCATCGCGCGTCGTGCCCGGAATGTCCGACACAATCGAGCGCTCGTACCCTATGAAGGCGTTGAGAAGCGTCGATTTCCCGGCGTTCGGGCGTCCCACGATCGCAATTTTAAGGCTTTCTTCCCCGGCATGGAGCCGTTTGACGGGCAGGCGCTCCGTTATCATATCGAGAAGCAGGCCGATGTTGAGCCGGTTGAGGGCGGAAATGGGCAGGATGTCGTCGAATCCCATCTCGTAGAAGTTGCCGAGGTTCTGAAAATCACGCGGGCCGTCCATCTTGTTGACGGCAACGATAACCGGAAGACCGAGCCTGCGGACTATGCCGGCCAGTTCCATGTCGAAGGATGCGGGCGACGGGTTTTCGAGCAGGAAGATGACGACCGACGAGCGCGAGAGGAAGGCCCTGGCGTTCTCCAGTATCGCCTGCGAGAGAAGCGACGAATCCTCCAGATCGAGCCCCGGCGTGTCCGACAGCATGAACGACGCGTCGGCGTGCGTGACCCTGCACGACAGTATATCGCGCGTGAGGCCTGGCATAGAGTCGACGATCGCCTTCTTCTGTTTTATGAGCGCGTTGAAAAGCGTCGATTTGCCGACGTTCTGCCTGCCTATGATGGTGACGATCGGTAGCTGTTTCGTCATTGCGTGGACCTTTCCGCCTTCTCCGGGCAACAATAACGAAGGCCGCGCGGCTTACAAGTAAATTAATTTATCGCTTTCATCCGCTGTCGCCGAGTGCGCCCGGTCCCGGGAGAAATTAATTAACCTTGACGTTAAACGCGCGTATTCTCGCCGACGGCGAATAAAACGATAGTGATATGCAGTGATAAGATTATAATAATATTTATTATATAAAACAGTTTTTTACTTGCAAAAAATTATAATGTGTTTATACTTCTTTCAATTATGCATCCGCGACGCCCGACATCGTTAATTAATTGACATGATGTTCGCGGGTGCGCGGGGTTCCTGACCCCGATCATAAAAAATAAAAGGGGTGGTGCGATAAATGAAAGGTAAATCTGTAAAGCAGTTGACGGCGGAGGGAAAGAGGAGGGCTCTCAAGATCAGGAAGCTCGAGGGCGAGCTGAAGAAAGAAAAGGCCGCTCTTGCCAAGGCGCAGAAGGATCTGCTCTCGGCGAAGAAGGCCGAAGCCGCCGCGAAGAAGAAAAAAGCGGCGAAGAAGCCCGCTAAGAAAGCCGTTAAAAAGTAAACCATACCCGAAAGAGAAGGAAGAACCAACGAGGGGAGAAATGAGGCTCCCCTTATTGTTTTGGGGCCGGTGCGGGCTGTACGGCCCCTGAAAATAGAGTGAAGTATTTTTCAGCGGAATTCGATAGATACTATAAGCACATAACCATGTCGGCGGGCTCTCACCGGATGAGGGCCGTACGGGAGAGGGGTGTGCATCCCTGTTTGCGTGGAATTACCGGTTTCCGGCGGCAAGGACGGTCAAGGAGAGCGTAGTGGCGGACTTCAAGGAAAGAAAACCCCGGGCATTCGATGATATACGGACACTCCCGGACATCATCGAGATGTTGAAGACCCAGTTCCACAGCAAAAAGCTCAATATCAAGTACTCCATCGACAGGATGGAGGCCAGAATCAACGAGTATCTCGAGGACAACACCGTGATGCTCGTTACCGACCAGGAATACACCCCGGAGGACACCATCACCGTTTACGGTCTCCTGGACAAGTATTTCGAAATCGACTTGAAGGTCGTCGAGACGCGGGGGCCGGGATACTTCAGATGCCGTATCGTGAGCATGCGCAAGGCCTCCCGCGGGAGACGGGATCTTCGTTTCAAGGTGAGCCCCGAGAAGGTAATCGCCACCAACTTCAAGATATCCAAGCACACCATCGACATCACCAATTTTACGATTCCCACCAGCATAAAGGTCATCATCGAACAGTTCCAGTCGCAGCAGGCGCGTCTTGCCGACATATTCAAGGTGGATGTTTTCCAGCCGGGCGATCCGATTATCGAGAGGGTCAAGAAGACCCAGAAGACCGTATATGTGGCCGATTTCTCGAATCCCGACTCGCTGGCGCCGGAAAACGATAATTTTATCGATCTTCGTGATTTTCTGGGGGACGAGGCGGGCCTTTATCTCAAAAAAGGGGTCGAGCGGGGTTATAAATCCCTCATCATCTCACCCGTGACGTACATCACACAGTCCGAACAGCCCATTCCTTTCGCCTACATACAGGCGATCTCGAAAAAGGAGACACTTCCAATCGATAAAGTGCTCGAGATCAAGGAACTCGGTTTCGCGCTCATGGACCGGATTCGCGACGCAAACACCCTGATGGTGCCGGTCCATCAGCAGATAATGGATATCAGTCTGGGCGGCGCGAAGCTTCTGCTCTCCGATGAGAATCTGAAGAAGTACGTCATCCATTCGAAGGGGTTCGTTTTCGACATCGTTTTCAAGCTGCAGGCCCCCATCACCATCTACGGGGAAATCAAGTTCACCTTCAATGACAGCGCCGGAAACCTGTATGTGGGTGTGGATTTCGCGGGAAATTCGTCCCGCAAGGACGAGATGAAGCGGTTTTATTCGATCATCAAACCCATGGAGATCGAATATAAAAACCGGCTTATAAAGGAAATGAAGCAAAAGAACCGCTGACCATCACCCCCGCCCTGGTCCGTTTCCCGTTTCCCTGAGTACTTCCGCGTCCGACTTGCGAGCGTAATACGGCAGTACTGCCATGATGTCTTCGAACCGGTCGGGATTTTCAGCGTATAGTTTATCGACGAGGCGGCAGGCCGTTCCGCCGGAGGGGATGAATCCCCCTCGAATTTCGCACCCCGGAACCATATCCCCGATCCTGTCCCTATACCGATCGCATCCGTCGCCGACCGCTATTGTGCGCGCCCCGAGAGTCTTTTCGCAGAGCAGGGCGATGTCGTAGTCGCCCGGGGGCACAAGCTCGGAGGGGACGAGCGGGTCGTCGCCGGCCCGGTAGAGCGCGCCGAAAACGCGTCCCTTCTTCGCGTCGAAGGCCGCCAGTACGTATTCGCCGGGAGAGGCGGTAACCGA
>Ga0116174_10003326_pt1 | contig 13241 bp, 12 predicted proteins | sample AD_UKC087_MetaG_FD_89801 | JGI IMG/M metagenome (GOLD analysis project Ga0116174, IMG submission 89801) | Active sludge microbial communities of municipal wastewater-treating anaerobic digesters from USA - AD_UKC087_MetaG | ecosystem: Engineered > Bioreactor > Anaerobic > Digestate | place: USA...
CATAACTGTCCCGCACTTAATGCAAGAGCTGTAAAAAATGTAAAAAATTTTGTTTTCATAAAACTTCAATGTAAGTTATTTATATTACTGTGCAAATTTACACAATACTACTATTTAATAACAATTATAAACGTGACTATTAATAACAGTTGTGTGGTTGTTTTTCACGGTTGAAGCGTTTCATCACTATCTTTCCAATCTTGCAGCACCTTAAGCAGGGCTTCAAACTGTGCGGTATCTTTCAAACCGTCTATTTTAATATTTACCGAGAACGTGGAAACATCCGTTTTAATGGAAGTATCTCCCCTGTATTCACCAATGAAGTCATATTCCAAAACTTCTGAAATAGTAACCAACAGTTTGGTATCAATGGAAGAACGTTTGAAAATGCTGTAAATATTGGTACGGTCGCAATGAAGTCGCCGCGCAAATTCTGCAACCGAAAGACCGCTGGATGCGAATTTCGCTTTTATCAATTCGCCAATATGTATGTCGTTTTCCATAGCGTTAATAAATGGTCGGCAGGCAATTGTTTCATTAAGCGGACACTACGCTATTGTAATAGAAAACGGACAAAAAAAGGGAGCGAACTGTCCGTAACCGCTTAAATACTGTTGAGGCATCGCCAAACGCCCGCTATACAATTAAGCCCGAACAATTCACGCCCTCAGGCGTGAACATTCGCAACTTATTCTCGTATAGCTTAAAAATTGGCGATTTTCAACAGTTGAGAATAAGAGCAAAAGCTCTACGTTCCATTTTTATTATTTATGCTTACAAATTTATAACTTTTTATTTATAGAACAAATTTTTAATCACTAATAAATGTATCTTTTGCCTATCCACTATTCAACGCACTTCTGCGTCAAATCTGTCTCGTTCAAAACATAAATACCTCGCCGTACTTCATGCAAACGCTGCAAGAATAATGAAAATTTTTATAAAAAAAGTTGTTTGGTAGTTCTATAATAGTTATCTTTGCGGACAGATTTAAAGTTCAACTTCAAATTTGTCCAACTTATGAGTAACTTATTTATAAACAGAGAGTTAAAAGACGAAATAATAAGTCAATCGCACTATTTTCCGGTAATAACCACCTTAAAATACACTTTCTAATCGGCAAAAATAAATAAATAAATAAATTGAAAAAGCCGCCTTGTTTTCTGAACAAGGCGGCTTTTTCGGTAGTAATTGCACAAGCAATTTATTCTTTGTCTTGCTGTGAGGCTTCGTATTCTTTCAACAGTTTTTCTTGAACATCCATCGGGCAGAGTTCGTACGAAGCAAACTTCATTGTGAACGAAGCGCGTCCGCCCGAGAGCGAACTTAAAGTAGTGGAATAGCTCGAAAGCTCTTTCAGCGGCATTTTTGCCAACAGTTTTTCAAAGCCTTTTTCGCTATTCATACCCATAATTACAGCACGGCGTCCTTGCAAATCGCTCATCACATCGCCCATACGGTCGGACGGAACAAGCACTTCAACATCGTAAATCGGTTCCAGCAATTTCGGTCCGGCAGCCTTAAACGCTTCAGCAAAAGCATTACGTCCCGCCAAGCGGAATGAAATTTCATTGGAATCAACGGGGTGCATTTTACCGTCGTACACAATAACGCGCACGTCGCGAGCATACGAACCGGTCAACGGACCTTGTTCCATTCTGTCCATCAAACCTTTAAGAATAGCCGGAAGGAAACGGGTATCGATGGCACCGCCGACAATACTGTTTACAAACACTAATTTTCCGCCCCATTCCAAAGGTATTTCTTGCGTGTCGCGAACACTGATTTTAAATTCCTGACCATTAAATCGGTACACTTCTTGTGTAGGAACGCCTTCAACGTAAGGCTCTACAATCAGATGCACTTCACCAAACTGTCCTGCACCACCCGACTGTTTTTTATGACGGTAATCGGCACGTGCGCTCTTGGTAATGGTTTCGCGATAAGGAATTTTCGGCTCTAAAAATTCTATCGGTAACTTGTCGTTGTTTTCGATGCGCCATTTCAGCGTACGCAAGTGGAATTCGCCCTGTCCGTGAACAATTGTCTGTTTCAGTTCTTTCGACTGTTCCACAATCCACGTTGGGTCTTCTTCGTGCATACGGGTCAAAATTTCGTTCAGTTTTTCTTCTTCACCGTTAGATACCGGCTTAATGGCGCGACGGTATTTTGGTTCGGGATATTTAATGGCGGGATACTCGTGGGTGCAGCCTTTCGCATTCAGGGTATTTCCCGTGCGCGTATCTTTCAGTTTCACAGTTGCGCCTATATCACCGGCTACCATTTTTTCAACTTTGGTTCTGTTTTGACCTGCCACACAGAAAAGTTGGCTGATGCGCTCTTTGCCGTCGTGACGAGAAATGTTGGTCAAGTCATCGCCTTCATTTACAGTTCCTGACATCACTTTGAAGTACGACACTTCGCCAATGTGCGGCTCAATGCTTGTTTTGAACACAAACATACTTGTAGCGGCATTGGCATCGGGAGCCACCTCTTTGCCGTCCTTGTTCTTGGGATTTGGCATTTGGTTAGGCGATGATGCTACGCTTCCTAAAAATTCCATAAAGCGGCGCACACCCATTGAACGAGTTGCAGAAGCACAAAGTACGGGAAAAACACCGCGTTGCGCCAAACCTTTTTGCAGACCTTCGCACATCTCATCTTCCGAAAGCGTTCCTTCAGAGAAGAATTTGTCCATCAATACTTCATCGTTTTCGGCAGCAGCTTCCAACAGTACGTTATAAAGCTCTTCGGCTTTTCCTTTTTCATTTTCGGGAATAGGAAGTATTTGAGGCTCACCGCCTTCGGGCTTCCATTGGTACATTTTTTGTTTCAACACATCAATAACGGCATTGAAATTAGGACCTGCATTCACGGGATATTGAACCACCACAACTTTGTTGCCAAAATCGGATTTTAGCTGTTCCAAAGTTTTGTCAAAATCGGATTTTTCAGTATCCAATTGGTTAACTAAGAAAATAACCGGTTTGTTTGCGTTTTCTGCATAACGAAAATGGTTGTTCGTGCCCACTTCTACGCCGTATTGCGCATTAAGCAATATCACCACTTGGTCGGTAACTTCCATGGAAGTGATTGCACCGCCAACAAAGTCGTCCGAACCAGGGCAATCAATAACGTTCAACTTTTTACCCGACCATTCTGCAAAAACCACCGTAGGAAAAACAGAATAACCATACTCTTGTTCTACAGGAAAATAATCGGCAACAGTGTTCTTTCCTTCAACAGTTCCCCGACGTTTTATAGCTCCACTCTCGAAAAGCATTGCCTCTACGAGAGTGGTTTTCCCCGAGCCGGAATTTCCCAATAAAGAGATATTCCTAATTTCATTTGTTTGATATACCTTCATAACGTGTTAGATATAAATAAGTTAATAAAATAAGTTTCCTCTAAAAAACGAACATTAAATATAGAGATAATTTTTCATATCTCCTAATCAAATTTATATGTTATACAACACAAAAAACGCTCTTTTTTTATTGCCTGTTTTTTAGTCGCAAAAAAGCCATTTGCCCTAACGACAGCACCAAATACCAAACAATGATGAGCGACACGGCATGTTGTTTAAAAATGCACAGCAACACAATACAGCCCAAGAGAAAAATATAGCGAATTTCGTTGCCGTGCCACTTGAGCGATTTGGCTTTGAGCGAAAACATGGGAATTGGCGACACCAAAAGATAGGAAGAAACCGCCACCAACAACAGCACCACATAATAATAGTCGCGCAAAAAGGCATACTCCCAAACGCACAACTGCTGAAGACTGAAAGCTAAACCTGCCCACAGAAACGCATTGGGCGGCGTTGCCAAACCGATGAACGACTCTTTTTGACGCTCGTCAATATTAAATTTTGCCAACCGCAAAGCCGAAAAAACAGTTATCAAAAATCCTACATATTCGATGTATGGAAACAACGATGCCACAGGGCGCAATAGTGTGAATGCGATGGTGCCCGGCACCAATCCGAAACTTATCAAATCCGCCAACGAATCAAGCTCTTTGCCAATATCGGAATAGGCGTTCAATGCGCGCGCCGTAAAACCGTCCAGAAAATCGAAAACAGCAGAAAGAACAACACACAACAGCGCATAGTCGTAATTTTCTTCATAAGCCGCTATCACTCCTATAATTCCGGAACAGAGATTGAGACAGGTAATAAAATTGGGAAGATATTTTTTCATCACACTCTATTTTTCAGAACAATTTTACAAAGTTACTGTTTTGGTTTGGTTTTTATTGCGTTTTTTACTGAAAAGCAACATTTTTTTGAGAATAAAATTAATTCCCGCAACCAAAATGACCGTTATTACTCATTTTACTGACCGTCGACACAACTCTATTAACGTTTTTTCCTCCCAAACGTATGTTTTACGCTTGTAAAACATAAAAATCAGCAACGTCATCGCCACGCCAATAGCTGACCCTGCCAGCACGTCTTCGGCAAAATGCTGCGACAAATAGACACGCGAATAAGCTGTAAGCACCGCTAACACAAAGAAAATAGGCGACAACCACGTTTTTTTATTGAAAATGAGCGTCAAACAAAGCATCAGCGAAAAAACCGCCGCCGTATGCCCCGACGGAAAACTGTTCATTTGATACAGCGTCGTAACACCATCAACTTTATGCAATACCACATCGGGAAAATTAGTGCTGAACAACAAACTCGGACGCGGTGCCGCCACCAGCGACTTTATCGGATAGACTACTAAAGACGTAGCCAATTGCGCCACCAGCACCACCACAGCATCGCCCACTCTATAAAACAGCAACAATACTGCCACAAAAAACGGTACCGATGCGCCCAACTCGGTAATGTATTTGAAAAAAATGTCCTGAGCCGTGCCGTTCCATAAAGTCGTCAGCGATAGATGCAAATCAGCCTGTTCGGTGCACAAAACAATTATCAACAAACTTATGAAAAACAACACATACAGTGCCAAAAAACAATAACAAGCTTTCGATTTCATAATATTCTCTCTTTTTAAGGTTTATCCTGCATATCGGAATTCGGCTCAAAAATGCTTAAATTACTGTTGTAAACAGGCGATTGCACACCCAAAAAATCCAACACGCTATGAAATACGTGGTGTTGCGTCAATTCCTTATTTGGCTTTAACCGTCGCGAATTATCTGACAACCAAACAATAAAAGGAATTTCGTACTGTTCTTTCGGGGCTATGCTAATCGGAGCACCATGCATGTAAAGATTCTTTTCACCCAACGATTCACCATGGTCAGAAACGAACAACAACATACTGTTATAGTCGTTCATCTGCTTCAATATGTCAATAATTTGATGCAAAATATAATCGGTATACACAATTGTATTGTCATAAGCATTCATTAACTCATCGCGAGTGCAGTTTGCTAGTTCAACACTATTGCATACCGGTGTAAACACTTCAAAACGAGGCGGATACTTTTTACTATATTGTGGACCATGACTGGTACTAGTGTGCAACACTACCAACACTTTATTATTTCCATTCGCCGTTATCTGTTTCTCCAAATCGGTCAATAACACTTCATCGTACTCACAATCATCACCTTGACAAATCTGCATCAAATCCTGCCGAACTTGGTAATGTTTAATGTGCAACGGTGGTTCGCCCCAATTAGTAGTTCGCCAAATCACCTCTATGCCGTTACGGTACAAATAATTGGGCAAAATTTCATATAATTCGCCGGTATCTTCATGTTCTAAAATACACTTCAAACTACCAGTGGTATAAGTGGTACACGACGTTGCGTCAAAAACATACACACTATCTCCTTCCAATAAAGGATTTGTGGGTTTTTCATAACCATAAAGCGAGAAATTATGACGACGTGCCGATTCTCCGATGACCAACACAACAACATCTTTTTCATCATTGCCAATAATGGCATCGGGCAACAAAATTTCCACTTTGTTTTTTTGGTGTTTTTGCATTTGGTAGCGCACCGTATTCACGGTGTACGACCACGGCATAACTAATCCACCAAGCTCTTTCGCATACTTGTCAATCCAAAGCCAATTGCCCGCATTAGCAAACACCACGACCAAAATAAGACCTACGGTTAGCGATGCAGTAGTAACAAACCGTTTCCAAGTGCCATAGTTGAGTTTAGCTCTAAAAATGTAAAAACACGGAAGTAGCCCGAACAACACAACATACAACACCATTTTAAAGGAAAAAAAACTCATTGCCTCATCGTAGTCAGTGTTGAAAACATTGCCTATCATGCTCTCGTCCAAAATAACGTTATAAGTGACAATGAAATAAATGGCTAACGAGCTAATAATGAACGATAACGCAATAATCATTTTCCCAACAAATCGCAACAAAAAGCAAATTAAGTAAAAAGCAAAAAAATTTGCCACTAATACCACCACTATCAAACTGATAAAAATGACGATTCCGTTCAAACTGCTTAAATTGACATTGTTAAGCACAAAATTGAAGAACGGAAAATAGAAAAATAACAAATTGATAACACTCATCAACGCTGCAAAATATGCCACCGGCATCCCGTTAATGAGCTTCGAAAAAAAGTTTTTGATTTTTGGATATTTTAGCATGGATATAATTTATTAGCAATCAAAATATTACAAACAAAGTTTATTTAAAATAACTTGCAAAAATACTATTTTTATCCCAAATAATGAAATTAGCCTTTAAAACCTTTAAAGAACAACGCAAAAAAGGTTGCCCGAAATCGAGCAACCTTTGATTGATTGTAGATAAGTAAAACGGGATTTATTCCATTTTGCTCATTTCTTCTTCAAACACTTTTTTAAATTTTTCGTACTCGTAATCAATACGAAGTTTGTCGTTGTCTTTAACAGCATTGGCTATTTTGTTGGCAAGTTCAGCCCCGCCCAACTCAACAACAACATACGAACGGAATTGACCTCCGGGTGTTTTCATCATTTTGTCGCAGATGATAACAGAACCTTGCAATTCTTGATTAACAACCAATCGTGCCAAATCTTGGAATTTACTTTTGGCTTCTTCGTTTTCTCCCATTTGGTACGACGAAGCATAGTTGTCAGCCACACGTTTTAGGGTTGCACTGATGCTGGTTGCCAATTCAGTTCGAGCATTTATCAACGCCTTGCTTTTGGCAATCTGCATATCGTTTGAGTAACCCATACCATGAGCGCGGAACACTTTACTGGTACTTTGATATTCAGCTCCGGTACAAGGAATAGTAACTTCCTTATCACCTTGATAAGCGGTTTTTTTCGAAGCGCAACCAACTGCTACTAAAGCAATAACTACTGCAAATAATACTTTTTTCATAATTAATAATTTTTTAAATGAATATAATCTGTTTAATGTTACAAAGGTATATGATATTTTTAAAACAAAAAATGTTTTTAATTAAATTTTTATTCACTTATCAAAAGGCAAATACCGTGCCAAAACAATTGAAAAAAATATTCGATACGGAATTTTTGTTTCTACGTTGTTATTTCGTTTTCCATTTTTACCGCCTTTGGTTTATTAAAAAATATTAAAAAAACGGATAATTCAGCATCTCCGATAAATAAAAGCCGACAATTTTCACTTTTTTTCTGCCTAACGTTAAAATATATTTGAAAAAATTAGAACAATTAGAAATTTAATTTTATCTTTGCCCATATTTTAATGCGCTATTGACTAATAGAAACAAAAAAATCCATATTTATTTATTTTATTTTTATTAACAATTAAATTTTTACAACTATGAAAAAAATTTTTTTATTTGTGGGCATTTGTGGTTTGCTATTAGCTTGTGAAAAACCGCAACCGGAACCGCAATTTGTCGGTTCGTACGATGTAACTACCACAGGAACATTATACCTGACAGACGACGGTGGAAATAATCCGCTGACACCCGACTCCATTCCTATTCCGGAGTATTCACAAAGCATACTCATTGAGCAATTTAACAAAGACAGCCTTATTATTAGCTACGAAGACACTATTCAAGATCCATTTAAGGCAAAAATTAAGAGCGTAACAACTTTCATCTATGAAGCACCATTCAACATGGATGTTAATTTGGGTGTACTTTCAGCAAAACTGACAGGCACTCGTGACGGAGAAGGCATACAAATAAATAAGGACAGCATTGTCATGAATGATAATGTTACCAATGGTATATTTGAAGTGATTTTCTTCGGTGACACTTTGAGAGGCACTTTTAACGGCACACTACAACACAGAGCCAAAAGGAAATAATAAACAAAAAGACGTCGAAATTCGATGCCTTTTTTCATAACGCTTTCGAGGCGTTTATTCTTCGGTAGGATTTATTTCCAACAGTTCCACCTCAAAAATGAGCGTTGAATAAGGTGGAATTATTTTACCCGCACCACGTTCGCCATACGCTAAATCGTAAGGAATAAAAAACTTAAACTTGGAGCCTACAGGCATCAATTGAAGCCCTTCCGTCCAGCCACTTATCACTTGATTCAGAGAGAATGTAACCGGCTCTCCGCGATTGACCGAGCTATCGAAAACCGTACCGTCAATGGTTGTACCATGGTAGTGTACTTTTACCTTGTCGGAGGCTTGCGGTTTAGCACCTTCGCCCATTTTCAGTACTTTGTACTGCAATCCCGATGGCGTTTCTATTACTGACGAATCTTTTTTATTGTCTTCCAAAAATTTGGTAGCCAATGCTTTTGCGTCTGCTACTTTCTTTTTTTGATACTTTTCCGCAATTATGTTTATCTGCGCAAAAGCTAATTTCATCTCCTCTTCCGACAGTTTAACAGCATTGTGAAAAGCATCGACCAATCCGTTTGTAAACATAGCGGTATCAATAAAAATACCGGATTTTGCAAAGTTATCGTACACGGTTGCACCCAAATTCGCACCCAATGCGTAGCTCTGCTTTTGAGCGGTCGTCATGGTTACTGTATCCGCAACCTGTACTTTTACTTTTTTCTTCTTTTTGGCTTCTACTGCCGGTATGCACAACAGCACAGCCACTCCCAATAAAATAATTTTTTTCATTTATACAAGTTTTTTAATTAAGTTTTCTTTTTCACCTTCCAACAAATTAACCGGCGGAATCTCTATCAATGTGTAAGCTCCGGGGCGTTGTTTCATCGAAGCACGCGCACAAGCCACCAATATTTGTGCTGTCAGTGCAGGATTGTTAATCCTCATATCGAACTCAAATTGTTGGTTCTCAGTTTTTCCCGAAACACCTTTACGTACAAGTTTTACACCGTGTCTCATATTTTTAAGCGACTCCACCGACTCCACTTGCTCAACATGCGTTTCGTCATTAATAAAATAGTTGTCATTTTTAATAGCGGCAGCTACTTCATCAAATTGGTAACCATCCTCAAGCTCAATGTAAACCTCGCGGCGGTGTATGCCTTCGCCCAAAGGAATGGTCATCGACAAAGCGTCTTTCACGCCTTCAATGGTTTTTGCGGCCACTGTATGCCCCATGCTCATGCCGGGACCAAAATTGGTATAAGTAATGCCTTTCGGCGCCATTGCTTGCATCAAAGTTCTGATTACGGAATCGCTCCCCGGGTCCCAACCGGCAGAAACAATAGCAACCGCTTGATGTTTTTTAGCTTCAACATCCAGTTCCTGCCTTAAATCCCAAATTTTCGTGTGAATATCAAAACTATCTATCGTATTGATTCCCAAAGCCAGAATAGCTTTTGCCGATATTGAAACCATGCGTGTAGGCAAGCATAAAATGGCTACATCCACTTTTTCCAACTCTTTAATGTCGGTTACTACTTTCACAGCTTGCAATTCAGTCGGCAAATTAGCGATACTGCGCCTCACCAATCCCGCCAACTCAAAATCGGGCGTACAAAGTACCGTTTCCAATACCTGTTTTCCAATATTGCCATAACCAACAATAGCAACTCTTATTTTATTTCCCATTTTAACGTAAGTTCAATATAAGTTTTAAAACACTATATTAATTAGGCTTCAAAATTACTATTTTTTTTTCACACTATTACAAAAATAAGGAGCGAATGATTATTCGCCCCTTATTTTCATTTACAAATTTACTTACCCCCCAACCCCCTGAAGGGGGCTAAACAATCTTCCCCCTTTAAGGGAATGAGGGGTAACAATTCAACGATTCACCGATTAAACAATTAAACAGTTCTACATTTTCACCACCTTTGCCATTCTATCTCCTACACGGACAACATACGTGCCTGCAGTGAGGCTGCTGATATTTAATGTAATTTTGGTGGCGGTAGCAGTAGCGGTCATTACCGTACGACCTAAAAGGTCTGTGATGGTAATAGTCGAACCGAAAGCCTCTGTCTCTACCGTGATATTATTACTTGCAGGATTTGGATAGATGCTGACCGTACTTTTTACTGCTTCTATACCTGTTTCACATACGTATGTACCCGTAGTATTGGTTATTTCGTAATAGTTAGGATAAGTACCACTATATATTTTCCAATTTTTACTATTTGCATTGACTCCATTTGTAGCAAGGACAAAAGCTTCTAAGTTAGCTTGATTTTTTTCGCTTACATAGATTTTTGCATCATCTGCTAACTGCCTTTGCGGTAATTGGCAATAGTGCAGGTCTAAACCTAAAGTAGTATTTGTACAAGAGTTATTATAGCAAGACAATTCTACCAATTTCGTTAAACCCTGTACATCTAAGCTTATAAGCTGGTTATTAAAGCACCACAATATTCGCAATTGCGTTAAACCCTGTAGATTTAAACTTGTAAGCTCGTTTCCATAGCAATACAATGTATTCAATTGCGTTAAACCTTGCACATTTAAACTTGTAAGCCGGTTATTATAGCAATACAATAATTGCAAATTTGTATTTCCGCTTGCATCAAGGGCTGAAATAGGATTTTTGTTTACAGTACTTGCTCCGCTACAATCAAATCCTATAAGATTTCCATATACTTTTAGGCTTGTGCCTGTGGGTGTGTAGTTTGTAAAATCTGTCCAGCTTGTGCCTACCGTTACTGGCGTGTAGGTGTTTGGTGCCGTTTCTATCCATACAGGCGTGTTAGCTGCCGCTGCTCTCATATCTATACGTACGGTAGCACCCGCTGTGGTTGTGGTAAGCTTTATCACTGGTGTACCGGCGGGAGGGGCGTCTTGTGCGTTTATTACCCCACACAGCATACATCCAATTAAAAACAGATAAAATTTTTTCATGGCTTAATAAGATTTAAATTATTACTAAAATAAAAAATTAAAATTCTAAATTCAATAAAAACAATTACCCCTGAAAGGGAAATTTATTTACAGATTGACAGATTTACTAATTTACTTACCCTCAATCTCATAAAAAGGAAAATGATTAAACAATAAACATTTTGACTGTAAAGGTAATTATCTTTTTTTATAAATTTCACAAATACCCCCCCATTAACAATATTTAAGTTTAATTGCAAAAAAACAAGGAGCGATTTGCCCCTTAATTAATCCCCTAACCCCTGAAAGGGAAGTTATTTACAAATTGCAACCAAACGTTCTAAACGGTTTGTTGCGTTATTTTCATCAATGGGACGAACGGACTTAAAGCCGTTAGTCCCTGGACATTAAACAGTTAAACGATTAAACATTCAACATTACACACTAAACGCTTAAACATATTTAATTTTGCTTTTATCGAACTTACCTATTTAGTTTAAAGTAGGTGTCTAAAAGTTTTTTTGCAGCCACAAACGACGTTATTTCGTTGTTCAGAATTTGATTTTCGTACATCAACAGCAAACTCTTTATCGTTTTGTTGCGGTAAAAATTATTTTTCAGATATTCGTTGATGCTTTCGTACATCCAATATTTTGCCTGATGGTTCCGTTTCGTTTCCGTAAAACCGTTTGCCACAGTAAAATTCATATACTCTTCTATCATGTTCCAAATTTCGGTGATGCCGCTATCTTCAATGGCTGAACAGGTAAGCACCTTGGGCGACCACCCCGACGACGGTTCGGGAAACAGATGCAGTGCATTTTGAAACTGTGCCCGTGCCATTTTGGATTTTTCCACATTGTTACCGTCGCATTTATTAATGGCAATACCGTCCGCCATTTCCATAATGCCGCGCTTAATACCTTGCAATTCGTCGCCCGTGCCTGCCAACTGTATGAGTAGAAAAAAATCGACCATGCTGTGCACCGCCGTTTCCGATTGTCCCACGCCGACCGTTTCTACAAAAATAGTGTTAAAACCGGCTGCCTCACACAACACAATGGTTTCGCGCGTTTTGCGTGCCACACCGCCAAGCGAACCTGCCGAAGGAGACGGACGTACAAAAGCATTTTCGGCTACCGAAATACGTTCCATGCGCGTTTTGTCGCCCAAAATACTGCCTTTTGTCAATTCACTACTCGGGTCGATAGCCAATACCGCCAATTTTTTGCCTTGACCGAGAACATGCGCACCCAACGAGTCGATAAATGTACTTTTTCCCGCTCCGGGCACGCCTGTAATACCTAAACGCACCGATTTTCCGGCATAAGGCAAACATTTTTCAATAATCTGTTGCGCTTTTTCCTGATGTTCCGGTTTGTTGCTCTCTATAAGCGTTACCGCTTGACTTAACACCGTGCGGTTGCCTTTCACTATCTCTTCCACATAACCATCGACCGTATATTCGGGTCGCCGTTTGCGCACTTTGGCATACGGATTAAGCATAGGCGGTTGCGGCACGCCCGCATTAACATTTAATCCGAGGAAACGCTCATCGTTTTCTATGTGATGTCCATCGTTAGCCATTGTCATTTTACTGTTTTCCAATTGATATATAAGTTAATAACCGAATTTACAGGGTCGTTTGAAATAATTTGAACGCGTTTTCGAAAATCGAACGGATGCAGTTGCGTGGCATCTACCGCCACCGTCAATCGCGCACGTTTACCGCCTTTCAACGATTGAGACGGCGCAGTAACGGTCAAATAAGGATTTTCTGAAACTATTCGTCTAATAATCAAAGGTTTGATACCATTATTTTTCAATTCAACAAAAGCTTTAGCTTGCTTTCCGATTTTTAATTCACCCAAATCGAGCACTTTAACCGAAAGCGAAATTACAGGTGCTTCCACCTTTTCCTGCATGGTCAAACGGCTAAAATCTTCTTTAATGTCAGCCTTCAAATCGACTACATCTGCCGATTTACGACCATTTACCAACAAACGCACACTATCGGCAACGTAACCCCACATCGGCATTTTTTCCGACATAATTGTGATGTTCAAAACAGCTTTTTCCTGC
>Ga0116174_10003335_pt1 | contig 13215 bp, 9 predicted proteins | sample AD_UKC087_MetaG_FD_89801 | JGI IMG/M metagenome (GOLD analysis project Ga0116174, IMG submission 89801) | Active sludge microbial communities of municipal wastewater-treating anaerobic digesters from USA - AD_UKC087_MetaG | ecosystem: Engineered > Bioreactor > Anaerobic > Digestate | place: USA...
ATGGAGACCTTCATCAAGAAGCGCCAGGTGCCCACGAGCAACGTCGGCGGCATCTCCGGCACCTCCGGCAAGAACACGGGCAAGATGGACACGGTGGACGTGGACGACGCGGCGGTCTACCTGGGCCGCATCAAGGGCGCGAACACGCTGGCGACCTTCGAGGCCACCCGCTTCGCCCCCGGCCGCCGCAACTACAACACGATCGAGATCTACGGCAGCGAGGGCTCGGTGCTGTGGAACCAGGAGGACATGAACGTCTTCCACTACTTCAGCCGCAAGGATCCGGGCACGCTCCAGGGCTTCCGCAAGGTGCAGGCCTGCGACCCCGGCCACGCCTATGTCGGCAACTGGTGGCCCAGCGGGCACATCATCGGCTACGAGCACCTCTTCGTCCACGAGATGTACGAGTTCCTGTGCGGGCTCAAGGCGAAGAAGGGCAACTACCCGACCTTCGAGGACGCCGTGAAGTGCCAGCGCGTGCTGGAGGCCGTCGAGAAGGCCGCGTCCAGCAAGAAATGGGAAAAGGTCTGAGCAACAACAACCCGGACGGGCGCCGTCCGCACAACTGGAGGATTTTCTAGATGAAACTTGGCATGCTGACCGCGATGTACGGTGACAAGCCGCTGAAGACCGTGCTGGAGCTGATCCGTCCGCTCGGCCTCCAGACGGTGGAGCTTGGCACGGGGAACTACCCCGGCGACCCGCACTGCCCCCGCAAGGAGCTGCTCGCCTCCAAGCCCAAGCGCGAGGAGCTGCTCGCCCTCATCAAGGGCGAGGGGCTTGAGATCAGCGCCCTGAGCTGCCACGGCAACCCGATCCACCCGGACCCCGCCTTTGCCAAGGCGAACGCCGAGGTGGAGAAGGAGACCATCCTGCTGGCCGAGATGCTGGGGGTGAAGGTCGTCAACGGCTTCTCCGGCTGCCCGGGCTCCGACAAGAAAGCCACCAAGCCGAACTGGGTCACCTGCGCGTGGCCGCCCGACTACCTCGAGATCCTGGACTACCAGTGGAACGAGGTGGTGATCCCCTACTGGACCAAGCAGGCGCAGTTCCTGAAGGACCACGGGGTGAAGTTCGCGTTTGAGATGCACCCGGGCTTCGTGGTGTACAACCCCGAGACGCTGCTGAAGCTGCGCAAGGCCTGCGGCGCGAGCCTGGGCGCCAACTTCGACCCCAGCCACCTCTTCTGGCAGGGAATGGAGCCCTGCGAGGGCGTGAAGGCGCTGAACAAGGCCATCTTCCACGTCCACGCGAAGGACTGCATCGTCCACGGGCCGAACGCCGCGCTGAACGGCGTCAACGACGCGAAGCCCTACGGCGACGAGATCAACCGCTCGTGGATCTTCCGCACCTGCGGCTACGGCCACGATTTGAAGTGGTGGGACGACTTCTTCTCCACCCTGCGCATGGTCGGCTATGACGGCGCCATCAGCATCGAGCACGAGGACAGCCTCATGTCGAGCTGGGAGGGTCTCACGAAGGCGGTCTCCTTCCTGCGGCAGTCCGTCATTTTCGAGAAGCCCACCGCCATGACCTGGGCCTGATCCGCCCATCCCCGCGCTTTCCGGAGCCGGGCCCGAAAGGGTCCGGCTCCTTTTCTTTTACGCGGGGAAAACCCTTCCGCCGAGCCGGGGCAAAAATTGACACGGAGCCGGTCCGTGGGGTAAGATATGCACGCCTTCGCCGGAGTGGTGGAATTGGCAGACACGCATGGTTCAGGTCCATGTGCTCGCAAGGGCGTGAAGGTTCAAGTCCTTTCTCCGGCACCATAAAGAAAGCATGCCCGCGCCTCCCCGGCGCGGGCTTTTTCTTTACATGCCCAGCGCCCTGAGGAAGTACCCCGCCGCCGCGGCGAACAACCCATAGACCAGAAGGGCGGCCACATTGAGGGCCGACGCCTCGTCCAGGGCGTTCTTCACCCGGCGCAAAGCCCGTCCCGCCGCGCTTGGCCGCACAAACGCCACAATGGCGGTGATGTTGTCCCGGCCCCCGTGCTCGTTTGCGGTGTCCACCAGCACCCTTGCCAGCGTTTCGGCGGGTTCGGGCCGTGCGAGGATGGCCGCGATCTCGTCGTCGGTCACCATGTTGACCAGTCCGTCGCTGCACAGCAGGAGGATGTCTCCGGATTTCACCCGCCAGGTGTAGACATCGGCCTCCACCTCGGGATCCGTGCCGATGGAGCGGGTCACCAGATTCTTGCGCTTGTCGCGCGCCGCGTCCTCCGGGCTCATCAGCCCCTGCTTTACCTGCTCGTCCACCCAGGAATGGTCCTCGGTCTTCGCCAGGATTTCCCCCGCGCGCACATGGTAGGCCCGCGAGTCCCCAACGTTGCACACCCACGCCTTGCTGTGCTTGACAAACGCGGCCAGGAGGGTGGTTCCCATGGGCCGGCCGGCCGAAACGAAGTCCTGGTTTGTCTTGAAAATGCTCTCGTTGGCCCTGCGGAACGCCTGCCGGAGAAGGGCGTGCCAGTCTTCGGTGTCCTCCCAGGCGGGGGGTTCTTCGGGCACCGGACCCGCGGCCTCACCCTCTCGCGCCGCCGCCGGAGCGCGCCCAAGCGCTCCGTCCTTGAGGAGATCGCCGACGAGTGAAACGGCGAGTTTGGAGGCCATCTCCCCGCCGAAATGCCCGCCCAAGCCGTCCGCCACCACAAGCAGGACCCCGTCGGAGGACCATTCGGGCGCGTTGTCCCCCGCGGGGAAGACTCCGAAATTGTCCTCATTCTTGGCCTTGCGCCGGCCGATGTCCGTGAGGCCCGATATCTCGAACTCCATCACTGTCTCCCTGCGCGCACGGAGCGGAACCAAGAGGCCCCCGCTCCCGCCGTGTCACCGCAAAGACCCCGCCGTCGGATCACTCCTCCGGTTTGGGGTTGCGCTCCATTTTGAAAACTCTCCTGCCGCCCCCCTCCCCCGCCGCCTCACCGGGCTTCTTGTAGGCCGGCCCGAAATTGAAGTTGGGGTCCACCGGAACCACCTCCGGGATAGTCGCCGCCTCAGGCACCCCGTCCACCGCCGCCCCTTCCGGGACCGCCTTCTCCTCTGTGTCCGCCGGAGGGGCCGCCGCTGATTCCGGACCGGGGGCGCCCGGAGAAACTTCCGGCGTTTCCAGAGCCGGCGGCGCCGGGGCCGCCTCCTCTCCAGAAGATACGCCTTCCTCGTTCGGCAATTCCACCTTGTCAAGCCGTTCCAGCCGGAAAACCCGGCTGTCTTTGCGCTGTGCGCGCTCCTCGTCGGATTTCCGGGCACCGGGTCCGAACTGGAATCCGGGAACCTCCGGCACGGGCAGTACGTCGCCGGTATGCTTGGTGTCGTCTAGCTTCTCGATCTTGAACACGCGCTCCCCGGTCGACGCCCCAGCCTCCGTGTCGGCGTCGGTCTCATCCCCCTCCTGCCCCGCAGCGTCGTGGCGCTCGAACTTGAACACACGCCGCGCCCCATTGCCCTGAAGCACGGGATTCTCGCCGATCAGCACATCCAAGCCCAGCGGGACGCCGGACGGAAGGGCGGGCGCGGCCCCGTCGGCGGTCGCGGGCGCCGGAGGAAGCAGTTCCAGGGGCCCGAGCAGTGCGTACGCCTTGGCGGGGGCGTCATGACGGCCGCGAAACACCCGGTTCGCTGGATCGCGCTCCTGCGACGGGACCGGGTACCAGCCCGTCCCCTCCTCCAGGGCGAAGAGGGAGAGCCTGCCCAGCTCCGCATCGGGGCACATTTCCGGCGGCAGCTGCACCACGAGGTCCACGGCCGTGGGCACGCCCTTTGGCACACGTTCGGGAAGCATGTGGAGCGAAAACGCCGCGCTCCCCGCGGGCAGGGCCTCCGGAGCCTCCACCTGAACGGCCACACGGGCGCGGATGGGGGCCGCGCCGGAGAACGTCAGCGACCCGGTCACCCCCGGTGGCAGCAGGGTTACCCGGAGCCCCGTGCCGGATTCGGCGTAGCGAAGGACGCTTTCCGTCGCATAGCGGACCGGTTTGAAGCGCCGCTCAAGGAGCAGGTCCATTTGGTCCGCGTAATGGGGCGAACTGGGGTCCTCCGAACTGCCGAAGGGGGAGAAACTCACCGCCTCCGGGGTCTCTCCGAATTGCACCGCGATCGCGGGGCCCGTTCCATAGGCGGCGCGCCACTTCCCGTTTTCATAGGAGCTGTCGGACAGCAGGAACACCGGTTCCCCGGTGGCCGCGCCGGGGGCGGGCACCTCGCGGGTTCCCCTGACCAGGGCATGCACGTCGCCCCAGGGGACGGACAGGGTCTGAAACTCATTCTGCAGGACGCGGGCGGCGTCCCCCGCCGCGCGGATCATGGCGTCCTGCGCTTCGGGCACCCCGGAACCCAGCCAGGCGTAGAGGGCGGAATCCCCCGCGACGGCGGCCCCGGCCCTTCCCCGAAGCATGGCCCAAAACACATGGTAGAAGGTCATGCCGGTCGAGCCGGCGTCGGCCGTGAAGTTCCAGCCCCGCAGCAGGTCCAGCGCGGCGGCCAGATCAGGGTGTGCGGACTGCACCAGGTCGGGACGCTTCTCCGCCACCCCCAGCAGCAGCGGGACGGCGTCCATGGCGGCGGGCACCACGGTGTCGTAGAGCATGGACTGGTTGTCCCGAAACGAGCGGGTGCCCGTGCCCAGCAGCTGGCGGACCCGCCGTCCCCGGTAGGATTCGGGGTCGCGGGCGAGCCAGGCGGGCCAGCTCTGTGGACCGAAGGGCGGGTCGGCTGCGGCAAACCAGGGCGGCCCCCCGCAGGCCTGAATCCAGCCCGATGGCGGATTCAGGATGGAAGGCAGGGCGTCCGGCGCCACGAGTTCCCCCCATCCCAGGAGGTCCACCCCCACCGGGAGGGGCCGGTCGTACAGCAGCGGCCCGACCCCCATCTGGGCCTGAATCTCGGGGGGAATCTCCTTGCGCAACCCGGTGAGGGTGTTGTAGAGGTAGAAGAGGTTTCCCTCGCGGTCCGCGCAGACCACGTGGAAACAGGGCAACTGCGCCATGCCGAGGGCGGCTTGAAACTGCGCGGAGTTTCGGGCGCGCCCCATCTCCACCAGCTGGCGGATGCCGCCAGTGAGGCCGTATCCCCCGATCCTCCAGGAGAACAGGCCGCCCTGCGCCCCCTCGAGAATCGGTCCGCGGGGACTGGCCGCCGCGGGAACGTACCGCTCCTCCAGCCCGTTTTCGGTGCGCACGTAATAGGGCTGGGCGGCGGCCATGTACTCCAGCAGCATCAGGGCCTCCGGGGAAACCGGGGCCTCTTCGGAGACGCGGGGATCGCGTGGATTTTCAGGGTCTCCGGCGGGGGCGGACTGCTCGTCATACACGTCGGCGAAATCGGGGAAGTTCGGCGTGAGCCCCCAGCCCAGGGAGCCGTTGAACCCCTGAACGACCACGGGGATCCCCCGAAGGGCCGCGCCGTACACATTCAGGTCGCCCAGCACCAGATGGGCCTCAAACCATTGAAAAGGCCCCTCGAAATGGTGGTGCGGGTTGATGACGAGGGTGGTCTTGTTCTCCTCGGTGCGGAAAGGGGCGAGGGCCCAGCAGTTGCCCGTCTCCATGGCCGGGGCGTTCCGGTACACCCCCGGGAGGTCCAACGGGGCGAAACTCATGAGAAAGGCGTGCCACAGCGCGAGAATGTCCTTCGGCTGCACCCCGTCCGCCCAGGCGGGCGCCTTGTCCGGACGGTCCACGAGAAAGGCGTTAACACCGAGGGCAAAGCCCTCGCAGAGATCGCGCGTGACCGGATCCACCGTAGGCCAGGCCGCCTCGGCGACGCGGGCATGCCCCATGCGCAGAGAGAACTCGTCGGAAGCGGCATAGGCCGGACCGAACACGGCGGCCAACCGCCCGTTCGCCATGCGGTACGCGAGGAGCATCGGCTCCAGATGGTCCTCCGCCTGCGCATAGCCGAAGGCGAACCCCAGGGCCAGCGGCGTCTCCGCGAAGACATGCGGCACCCCCCACTCGTCCCGGTACAGCGACGCCTGGCCCCAAAGCGACGCGGGCACACCCGGCGCCTGCGCCTGCGCAGCGGGTGCCGCCGTCAAAAGGGCCAGCAATCCCGTGCCGGCGACGGAGCACTGGAAGAGAATGGCAGAAGTGAACCGCATCCCGTGATTATATGCGAACCCGAGGAATAAAAGGGACAACCGCACCTTCATGCGAAGTCCCCGACGGATGGACGATAATGTTCGCCTTACTGTGAAGGGTTCCGCCGTTCCGCCATCGGCATTTGCCGAACGCGGCCGCTTTCGCTATGATCATCGCAAAGGGTCCACAGTGGACCCGCGCGCCTGTGTCCGGGGAGAGAGTCCATGCACGCGCTTCTGATAATAGCGGCCTTGTTTTCAACGGGATTCGAAACGGCAATCCCCGTGCGGTTGGGTTCTCCCGAACATATGAAGGTTTCCAACGAAGCCTACCGTGAGGCCAGCGAAAACAGGACACATTTTGTTCTAGGGGCCAACGGGGAAGTCATCATCCCCTCTGACCGCCCTGAATCTAGGATGTGGTGGCCCGTTTACGACTACACTGCGAGGGGCGGTCATCTTCAGATGTGGATGCCCTTTTCTTACCTTCAGCTTGCCGAGGTGCTGCGGAGCGGGCGCGTGGTTGTCCTGCGCAGGACCTATCGGGTTGAAATGCCCTGTGTGTCCGAGGGCATGCTCGAGCAGAAGACGATCCGTGTGTGGCCGGGCCTTTTTGCCGAGTTTCCGACGCGATGGCCCTTTTTCAAGGACGGCGTACCCGCACCCGCGCCGCCCGGAACGGTCCTTTGCCGGAGTCTGGAGGAGAACACGCCCGCGCCCGAACCGCCCTCCGGCGCCCTGCAGTGGCTGCTGCTGGGGAGCTCCGGGGAGCTGATCGCCCCGACGGAAAACACCGCCAAGCCCGCGAATGTCCTGTGGGTGGTTCCCTCCGCGCAGCCCGGCGGGCTGGACCTGATTCACAGCGGTCCGCTGCATTCCGGACTGTACGCGCATGTTTGTTCCGATGGAAGAATGCTCTACGGGGAGCGGCGGCGGGCCGATCCGCCCCTCTACGCCATTGCGCGCGAGTTCAGCCTCGCAGCCCCCGGCGCAATATGGAGGCACCCGTCCCACTGGCCGTTTTTCACGGATCTGGATCATTCCGCGCTGGCCTGCATTCCCCCAGGGTTCGGGGTGGCCCCGGTCGGTCTCGCGCCCGATGATGTCACCGTGGTTGTGGGGGCGGACGGGAAGGTAACCGTCCATCCCAAGAAAATAATGGTCGAATAGGACGCCGCTCTTGCACCCTTCACCACCTTGTGCGCGGCACGGCGAGGGCGAAGGCGAGGACATCCACCCGGGCGGCCCCGGCCCGGCGGAGCACGCGGGCGCACTCGGTCACGGTTTCCCGGGTCGTCACCACGTCGTCCACCAGCAGGATGGTCTTTTTCTTGACAGTGTCCCCGGTGACGGCGAAGGCCCCGCGAACGTTTTCGGCGCGCTCCTTGGGCTTGAGGCGGCTCTGGGCGCGCGTGGGGCGCACGCGGATGAGGGATTCGTCCAGCGCCGCCCGTGGGAACTCGGGCAGCACCTCCTGGGAAAGGAGCAGGGACTGGTTGAAACCCCGTTGGCGCAGCCGCACGGGGTGCAGCGGAACGGGAATAACCATGTCGTAGAGGCCGGTATCCATGCGCTCCCGCACCATGTCGCGCAACGCCTCCCCCATCGGGCGGGCCAGTTGCCGCCGCCCGCCGAACTTGAACAGCTTCACCGCCGTCTTCACCAGATCGTCATAGACGGCCGGGGCGAACACCCGCTCCACCCGGGGATGCTTCGTCTCCCGGCAGTCGGCGCAGGGGAAATGCTCCGGCGCGTTGCCGAGGGCGATCATGCCGGGGTGGGGCTTCCCGCAGCCGGTGCAGTAGGGCGGCTCAATCCAGGGGGCGCGCATCCAGCAGTCGGGGCAGAAGAAGACATTGTGCTCCGTGAGAATCCGGACGCCACAGGCCTTGCAGTAGACGGGCAGAAAGAGGTTCTTAAGCGCGAGGGCCCAGTCGGGCCACGCGGCGGCCGCGCGGGCGAACCAGGCGGGTACCCGGGCATCGCCGGGCACGGGGGGCTCAGACGGGTTCGCCGCCATAGAGACGCGCCGCGTTGTTGTGAAACATGTCCTTCACGGTCTCCCCCACGGCCTCCGGGCCGAGCCCGCACTCCCCTCCCCTGCGGGACACGGCGTCCCACACTGCCCGCCGGGTGATGTCGGCGGCGCCCGCCGCCATCTCCACGCTGGTGGCGTCGTTGGAGAACATGAGTTTTGACACCGGGACATAGCCCAACCACGTGTCGAGACTCTCCCGGAGGAAGGCCGGATTCAGAATCGGCTGCCAGCAGGCGTCAATGTGCATGTTGGGGATCACCTTGGCGAGATACCCCGCCTCCTTGGCAAACGGCCAGCAGTGGAGCTGCACGAGCGCCATGCGCGGGTACCGCCGCGCCAGCGGCTCCAGCGGCAAGGGCGACGACTCAGCGAGGTTGTTGGTACCGACATGACACTGAAAGGGCCACCCCCGGTCGTTCGCCTGGGCGCAGCACGCATGCACCACCCAGTCCTCAAAGGCCCGCCGCTGTTCCGCGTCCAGATTTCCGCGAAAGGCGACCGCGCCGTCCTCCCGCGGCTGGAAGTCCAGGGACCGTGAATACGCCTGCAACTGCTTGATGCCCACGGCGCCGGTGCGGGCGGCAAGGTCAAGCACCCGCCCGATGAACTCCCGCCAGGACTTTGCGTCCACAGGGTCCACGCCGACCGCATCGGCCAGAACCTCACGCCGGGGACTCCTCTCCCGCCAAAGGTCCAGAAATCCCTCGACACGAAGCACGGATCGGGTGAAGGACGCCTCCTCCCTGCCCGCCGGGGTGTCCATGCCCCGAAGGTAGTATTCCGGATGGACGGGACGGATCAGGTTCCTCAAGGAGGCCTTTTTCATCGCCTGCCGGTACCATCCACACAGGGCCCCGTAGGCCTCGCCGACCTTGCGGTCCGCAGCGGACCATGCGGCGCAGTCAAGGCCCTCCAGCCGCTCCCCATGCAGCAGCTCCACGCCGCGGGCCGTGCATTGGAACACGCCGGTGGTCCGGTGCCGCCGCAGCGCGGGGGTCACGGATGCCAGGGCCTGCTCCGGGGCCTTCCCCCACCAGGCGAAGAAGTCGGACTTTCCCGCCTCCCGCGCGGGGATGTCCCAGTCCACCCCCTCCGACCGGAGCCATCCGCCGCCGTAAGGATCGAACACCAGGTCCCATACGCTGACCGGGCGGGAAGGGAGGGCGCCTGCCTCAAGGTCCGCACGGAACCCTTCCGGTCCCATGAGCGGGCCGATGCTTCCCCAGTGCTCATGGGCACAGTAGACGGGATACTCTTTGCCTTTAAAGGTCTCGTCACACCCCTCCGCCCCGGGACCGGGCGCGCCGGAGGCGGGAAGCGCCACCGCCGCGGCGGATCCCGCCATTCCCCAGCCCAGGAAGGCCCTCCTCGACCCGGATTCCGGTCTCATCCCCGGGACGCCTGCTCTTCCGGCGACTGAAGGAGTCTCGGCCAGGCCTTTGCCAGGGCCACCGAGGCCGCCAGCGCGATGACCGTGGTCACGGACGCAAGGCCGTACTGTCCATAGAGCCAGTATCCGGTGGCGAAAAGCGCGCCGTAAATGGCGACACAGCCCAGCGCCATGCACAGGATGCCCTCAGGCACCCGCCAGCGGGTGGAGGGATGCGGCCCGCCGTCATCCCCCGCCTGTTCCGCGATGGCGCGCCATCCGGGGCCGCCGGGATGCACCCGGCGGTAGAACGAGACCAGCACATTGCGGTCCGTTGGGGCGGTCACGAGCATGACCACCATCCAGCCGAGCGTGGTCACGCCGACCCCCGACAGAAGCTTGACCCACTGTTCCGGGGCATACCCGGCCTTTCCGGCGAGAAAGAAGCCCACGGCCACCACAAACGAGATGAGCATGGCGGCGATTTCGGCCGCCGCATTGATCCGCCACCAGAACCAGCGCAGGATGAAGAGGAGGCCCGTGCCCGCGCCGACCTGGAGCATGAGGTCGAAGTTGTCCTTTGCGGACTCCAGCACCAGGGCCAGCAGGCCGGCCATCACCATGAGCACGCAGGTGATGACGCGCCCCACCATGACCTGGTCCTTCTCCGATGCGCCGGGGCGCACAAAGCGCAGATAGAAGTCGTTGACCACGTATGACGCCCCCCAGTTCAGGTGGGTGGAGATGGTGGACATGTACGCCGCCACGAGGGAGGCGACCACGATGCCCAGTATCCCGGGCCCCAGGAACGTGAGCATGGCCGGGTAGGCCATGTCGTGGTTCACGATGTTCGCCGCGTGGGGGAAGGCCGCCTTCAGGGAGTCAATGGAGGGGAAGACCAGCAGCGAGCACAGCGCCACGATGATCCACGGCCAGGGGCGGAGGGCGTAGTGGGCGGCGTTGAAGAAGAACACCGCGCCCACGGCGTTCTTCTCATCCTTCGCCGCCAGCATGCGCTGGGCGACATAGCCGCCGCCGCCGGGCTCCGACCCCGGATACCACACGCTCCACCACTGCACGGCGAGGGGGAGAACGAAGATGGAGACCAGCATGCTCACGTCCCCGGAGGCGAAATCCGGGAAGACGGAGAGTTTCGAGGAAAGCTCGGGGTGGTTCAGAAGGCCCTGGAGCCCGCCGACCTCCGGCCGCCCCAGGGCGACGTAGGCGGCGCACACGGAACCCACCATGGCAATGGCGAACTGGAGAAAGTCCGTGATCAGCACGCCGCGCAGGCCGCCCAGGGAGCTGTACGCCACGGTGACCACGCCGGCCACAACGACGGTTTTCATGGGGCTCATGTTGAGCATGACGCTGCCGATCTTGATGGCGGCCAGCGTCACGGAGGCCATGATGATGGTGTTGAAGAACACGCCCAGATACAGGGCGCGGAACCCGCGCAGAAACGCCGCCGGCTTCCCGCTGTAGCGCACCTCGTAGAACTCAACATCCGTAAGCACCCCGGAGCGCCGCCAGAGCTGGGCGTAGACAAACACCGTCAGCAGGCCCGTCAGCAGGAAAGCCCACCACTCCCAGTTGCCCGCCACGCCGTTCCGCCGGACAATGTCCGTGACCAGGTTGGGCGTGTCCGTCGAGAAGGTGGTGGCCACCATGGACACCCCGAGCAGCCACCAGGGCATGCTCCTGCCCGCCGCGAAAAACTCCTCGGAACTCGACCCGGCCTTTCGCGTCACGGCCAGACCGATGAGGAGGGACACGGCAAAGAAGAGAAGGATGATCACCCAGTCCACGGGCTGAAGAAACATTGGTGTGCTCCGGGAGTTGTTCTTGCTTGCGGCGGGGTTAGTTCACGGGGGTGAGCGTCCAGGAATCCTGGAGGGTCAGGGCGTCGGGCCGCAGCGTGTCCGTGCCCAGCTGAATCTGCAGCATGCCCGCAGAGACCTCATAGATGCCCAGCCAGGTCTTGGTCCCGTCGCCGCGCACCACCGTGATGTCCAGCTGTCTGGGGCGTTTTCCGGCCTTGACCGTGTAGGTCCCCGTGTCCCCGTTGTACAGGAATCCGCCGTCCGTGAGATAGGTCGGCCCCTCGTACAGGAACTCCCCGTCCTGGAAGGTCAGGAAGATGTCCCGGGAGAATCCCAGCAGGTCCACGATGGTCGTCTTCCATTTCCCTTGAATCTGGCAGGAATCTATGCCAAAGCACGCCACCCCCGGACAGCCGGAAAGCCCGACCGCCACGACCAGGGAAACCACCGCAACCAGAAAAGCACGCTTCATGACCCAATCCTCCTTTGCTGGACGCCCACCGCTTGGACCGGACACCGTCCGGGCCGCTCCGACCCTCTTGCAGTCACTCATTCTAGTGAAGGGACTTCGACAACATCAAACAAACCGCGGCGGCCCTTGCCTTGGTTGAATGCGTGCCTTATCGGGGATACACTGTCTTGATGGATTGACCAGACACCGGAAAGGACTCTCATGACGCTCCCCTTTGACGGCCCCCTTCCCGTCCACCGAAGGCGTTTTCTTAAGACATGCACGGTGGCGGCCCTGGGTGCGATGACAAGCCTGCCGTCCCGGGCGGACCTCTCCCCCTCGCAAGCAGAGGCCGTAATGTCTCGCGTGCGCACACCGCGCAAGCATCCGTCACTGGTTCTGTCCCCCTCCTTCCAGGAGGGCGCGTATGACGCCCTGGCCGTGGACTGCCCTTTTGCCTTCGCGCATGACGGCGCGTATTGGCTCGTGCACATTGGGTTTGACGGCATCGGTTACCGAACGGGGATAGCGCGTTCGGAGGATTTGATTCACTGGGAGAAAGAGGGCGTCATCCTCGACCGGGGGCCGGCCGGGTCCGTGACGGAGTACAACGCCGCGCTCACCTGGATTGTCCGCGACAACGACCTGTACGGTCCCGGGACGCTGAAGCGGGTGAACGACCGCTTTCTGGGCACCTACCACGCCTATCCAAAGCCGGGCTACGAGACGGGTCCGGCGGCCATCGGCCTGTGCTGGAGCGATGATTTGCGCCACTGGACCGTGGAGCCCCCCTGCTTGCGCGCGTCTGACGCCGATGCCGACCCGTGGGAATGCGGTGGCCTGTACAAGTCCTGCCTGATGGAACATGAGGGCACCTTCTTCCTGTTCTACAACGCCAAGACCAGGACAGAGCCCTGGGTGGAGCAGACGGGGTTGGCGATTTCGACGGACCTGAAGACCTGGACGCGCGCCGACGGGAATCCCCTGCTGCCCGTGGGCCCCAAGGGGGCCGTGGACGACATCTTCTGCAGCGACCCGGGGGTGGTCCGGGTGGACGGCCTGTGGGCCCTGTTCTTCTACACCCTTTCCAGCGACGGGAAGGCGCGGGATTCCGTCGCCCTGTCCGACGACCTGAAGACCTGGCGGAAGTCCGGCGAGATTCTGGTGGACGTGGGCGCCCCCGGCGACGTGGACGCGCGCTACGCCCACAAGCCCTCCGTGATCACCCGGGAGGGGCGGCTGTACCATTTCTACTGCGCCGTCGCCCCGGCGCCCGAGCGCGCCGTCGGGCCGCACAAAACCTCCGAGACGCGGGGCATCGCCGTGGCGGTGTCCTGAGCGGCTCCCCGCACGGCGGTGATTATGTACAATGTCCCCGGAGCGCGCGGCGCGCCGGACGCCGCCGGGAAAGGCACACGCCATGATGTACACACGCCTGGGCAGGAACACGGTCAACGCG
>Ga0116174_10003337_pt1 | contig 13214 bp, 10 predicted proteins | sample AD_UKC087_MetaG_FD_89801 | JGI IMG/M metagenome (GOLD analysis project Ga0116174, IMG submission 89801) | Active sludge microbial communities of municipal wastewater-treating anaerobic digesters from USA - AD_UKC087_MetaG | ecosystem: Engineered > Bioreactor > Anaerobic > Digestate | place: USA...
ACGTTCTGCCTTGATAATCATTGTATTTGCCAGGCGATGCGAAAAAGAGTTATTATCTGTCAGAATTCCTTGAATATCGGGCCTGTGCCCGGCTTGCTATGCATGAGGAGTCTGCCCGCATGTGCCGACAGGAAGCTGTAAATCTTACGCTGAAGAGTTTTCCTAAGAAGGGATAAATACGTCTGCTGGTGGGACACTCCATGGGGGACCAGGTGTGCTACGGATTCGATCTTGAGAATAGAATAACCTGTATAGTTGAAATGATATGCTCTGGAGGTACATCGTATATGACAAGAGAAATTGCTGAACCGGTCGGAGAAAAATCAAGGACGGAGAGGTCTATTGAGAATACGATCATTATCATCCGTGGCGAAAAAGTCATCCTTGATAGCGATCTTGCCGGGTTGTACGGCGTTGAGACACGGAGACTGAACGAGCAGGTCAGAAGAAACAGGAGACGTTTTCCCCAGGATTTCATGTTTCAACTGACACAGAGTGAACGTGATGACTTGAAGTCGCATTTTGCGACATCAAGACAGGGATGGGGAGGCCGCCGCAAACTCCCCTTCGCATTCACCGAGCATGGCGCCATCATGGCCGCATCCGTACTGAACACGGAGCGAGCCGTGGAAATGAGCATCTTCGTAGTTCGTGCATTCGTCAGATTGCGATCTTTTCTTTCGGCACACAAGGAGCTGGCGGCGAGAGTGACAGAGCTGGAAAGAAGACTCACAACTCACGATGAACACATCCTGGCAATCATCGATGCGATCAGACGGCTCATGACTGAACCTGAAACGACAAAGAAGAAAAAGATAGGGTTTTTGAGGAATGGAGAACGTTGATCGAGGTGCTCTCGAAAGATGATGGATGAAAATATCTTTCTGGTAGGACACGCCTTGGGGGAGGAGGTGTGTTAAAGTGGGGTTTTCCGAATTTGGCGGGGGAAGGAAAAACAGGGGATACATGAGCAGGTGAATGCTTCAGGAGGTGATGATCCTCCTTGAAAAGAGGTCTTTCGCATGAAGTTTGATGAGATGTTCAAGAGGGCGACCGGGAAAGAAGAAGACCCATTCGATTATCAGAGGAAGATGGCTGAGGCCGAAGATTTTCCTTCCTTGCTTGAAGCGCCCACCGGCATGGGCAAGACTGCGGCTGCCGTTCTGGGTTGGTTGTGGCGAAGAAGATTTGCCGGAGATGAAATCCGTAAAACCACACCGAGACGCCTCGTATACTGCCTCCCCATGCGCGTGCTCGTGGAGCAGACCAGGGACTGCGCAGTCATGTGGCTCCAAAGACTTGATATCTTAGAAGGCAAAGCCGTTCTTGAAGAGGAAAACGGCAGGCAGAAACTCAAGGAATATGATCCATGGCAAGGAGAAGATGACCCGGGTAAAATCCGGGTGCACATCCTCATGGGCGGCGATGTGGACCGGGACTGGGACATGTACCCGGAACGGGACGCGATCCTGATAGGCACACAGGACATGCTCCTTTCCCGCGCCCTGAACCGTGGGTATGCCATGAGCCGCTATCGATGGCCGGTGCAGTTCGGCCTGCTCAACAACGACTGCATGTGGGTGATGGACGAGGTGCAGCTCATGGGGAACGGCCTAGGCACAACGACACAACTTCAGGCCTTCCGCCGTCTCTTCTCAACCGCCTCCCCGGTGCGCTCGCTCTGGATGAGTGCCACCATGCATGCGGACTGGCTCAAGACAGTCGATTTTGATGATGATAAAGATGCACCAGTTACGCAGAGACCCCTTGATGAAGACCGAGAAAGCAGGATCTTCCAGGATCGATTCGATGCAACAAAACTTATCACCAAAGCATTGTTCGAGATAAATGATGACGGAAAGGAAACGGCACGTTCAGCTGGAGAGAATCATAAACCGGGAACGCTCACCCTTGTCGTCGTCAATACCGTGAAACGGGCACAGGCAATTTATTCACAGCTTGATAAAATGAGGACCAAGAAGCAAGGAGGGTTAAAGGCCGACCTTGTTTTACTGCATTCCCGCTTCCGTCAACCTGATCGAGATCTGCACATGTCCCGTCTGCTTGCTCAACCCGGAGAATATGGGACCATTGCCGTATGCACGCAGGTCATCGAGGCGGGAGTGGACATCTCGGCCTTAACCCTCATCACCGAGCTTGCACCCTGGTCATCTCTTGTGCAGCGTTTCGGCCGCTGCAACCGGTATGGCGAATACAAAGAAGGAAGTATCATCTGGATTCCCTATGCTGATCTGTCAGATGACAAGAAGTTGAAGCCCGCACCATACAGTGGCGAAGAACTTCGCACAGCCGCTGACCGCCTGAAAGGCCTCTCTGATGCAGGCCCGCATAAACTCCCTTCTTTCAACGACCCCCTGGCTTTCACACACGTCCTGCGCCGCAAGGATCTGATCGAGCTCTTCGATATCACCCCGGATCTTGCCGGGGCTGATATCGATGTCTCGCGATTTATCCGCGAGGCTGATGAATATGATTTACAGGTTTTCTGGCGTGACATCTCGAAGACAGGACCCGCCCCGGATGAGAAGGGACCTGTCCGAGATGAGCTTTGCTCCGTGCCAATTAATAAGGATCTTACCCAGAAAACGCTCTGGCGATGGGATCAACTGGAAAAGCGCTGGACAAGGCCGAGGTCTGTTTATCCCGGCATTATCCTCATGCTGGGTACCGACCAGGGGGGGTATAATCCCCAGCTTGGTTGGACAGGCAAGGAGAAGAACACAGAACCGATCAATCATATCCCAACACCCGCACCTGAGAGCAACGACGATGATCCGAATTCACGCGCACAGTCGTGGCAGACCATTGCTGAGCATACGGACCTTGTCATTGAAACACTGTCTGGGTTCCTGGGCAATGGCATTTCGGACTTAGAAAAGCTCGAACAGTCAGCCCTCATGGAGGCCGCCCGCTGGCATGACGCAGGCAAGGCCCATCAACAGTTCCAGCAGGCAATTCCGGCTGGTGCGCCATGCAAGGCATTCTGGGGCAAATCAGCAACCAGGATGAAACGCTACGAGCGCAAGGGTTTCCGCCATGAGCTTGCCTCGGCGCTGGCAATGCTCTCCCATGGCGTGTCAGACCTTGCCTCTTACCTGGCGGCAGCGCACCATGGCAGGGTCCGACTTTCCATCCGCTCGCTGCCGCATGAGTCGCGACCACCGGAGACAGACCAACGGTTTGCGCGCGGCATCTGGGAAGGCGACATCCTCCCGAAGGTTGAACTCTGCACAGGAACCCTCCTAACTGAGACTTCCCTCAAACTCAGTTATATGGAGCTCGGCGAGGATCCCGAAACCGGGCCGAGCTGGCTGGCACGCATCCTCAAATTGAGAGATTCCCTCGGGCCGTTCCGGCTGGCATTTCTGGAAACCCTGCTGCGCATAGCCGACTGGAGGGCGAGTGCTCACATAACCGATGCCAACTCGGAGGAGGTCCTATGAACGAGATCATCCTGAGAGGCTGCAACCCCGAGCTGCTCATGGGCTACCTCAAAGCCCTAGGTGTCTTACGGATACTCTCCGAGCAAAAAGACCCGGACGTCCGAGGTTGCTGGCGAGATGGGGTGTTTGTACTTTCTTCCATACTTACCTCTGAGGAGCTCACCAACTTCTTCCTCAATACATACAAGCCAACACCAGTAGTCGTTCCATGGAGTGGTGGAGATTTTTTCGGGGTGTCCCTTGAAACAAATACCGGACCTTACAGCAAAACGCCCACAGCTTCAAAAATAATCGAGTCATTTCTCTCAACTTCGAGCGATCGACTTGCAGATTATCGTTCTGCTTTAAACAGTGCGCTCTCAACATTTTCTCAATGCGGCATTTCAACGAAAGGTGACATGGAGAATAAGGAACTCAAACGACGTTACATCAGTGCACTGCGCAATGCTTCTCTGGAGTCCGTTGCCAACTGGATTGACACCTGTGCCGTATTGACTTCAGACAAGACCACATTCAGCAGCCTTCTCGGCAGCGGTGGAGGCAGCGATGGAAACACACACTTCTCTGACAACTTCATGCAGAATTTATGGGAAGTCCTGCCTGACTTCGACTCACAGCGAAAGAAACCGAAAAGTTCGAGCCATACTTTACTTGATAATGCATTATGGGGGACAAACACCTCAGAACTTGTACCAAACCGGACATCATCATTATATGACGCTGGTGCAGGCGGAGGGGTAAACGCCGGGCAAGGTTTTAAAAGAATTTCCTTTGCAAACCCATGGAATTTCATTCTGTGCCTTGAAGGTTCGCTTGTGTTCGCAGGCGCGATCTCCCGTAGGCAAGCAACTGGAGAAAAGGGACGCGCAGCCTTCCCATTCCAGGTCAGATTGACATCCACCAGGCTCGACTCATCCACAGATAAAGAAACATCGGGAAGAGAGATCTGGCTTCCGATCTGGGAAAAGTGGGCCACCTATAGCGAAGTCGCCATGGTCTTTACTGAAGGACGTGTGGCCATAGGATCGAAACCGGCCGAACATGGGGTTGATTTTGCCCGTGCAGCAGCCAGTCTTGGGATTGATCGGGGTATTCAGTCATTCCACCGTTATGCCATTGTCAAGGGTCGTATCGGGGGCGAGAACTATAATACATCCGCTCATCTGGGCCGTCTTGAAGTGAACGATCGTCCTCATGTAAACCTTCTGCGAGAGATCGATCCCTGGCTTGACCGCTTCCGCCCGTCTGCTTCCGACAAAAAGAATCCTCAAAAGATTCCTCCTCGCTTCAGGTCGGCATTACGCCGGATAGAGACATCCATCTTCAGCTTCTGCCGGTATGGGGGTTCTCAACGGTTTGCCGATATTCTTTGCGCCTTGGGTCATGCTGAAGCACAACTTGCTCTCACCAAGGGGAAAGTTGGGCAAAGTAAATATGTTGTGAGTCCTTTATTTGGCTTATCGCCAGAGTGGCTGAAGGCTGCTGATGATGGATCGGCAGAGTTCGAGATCACGCTCGCATTGGCCGGTATATATGATGCTGCATACAAGATAGGTCCACTACGCGCCAACCTCGAGCCTGTAAAGTCAGGAAAAGACAAGCAGGGTGGTTTATACTCCACCTGGGCGGAAGGAGGTCGCGAGGTAGTATGGAACTCCACCGACCTTGCCCGCAATCTGGCGGCAGTGCTTGAGAGGCGGCTCATGGACGGCGAGCGGGCCGGATGCGAAAGATTGCCCCTGGCCTGTAGGAGAACAGCATCCCTTAATGCTATAGCAGCATTCATTCATGGGGAAGCCGATGACGAGCGTATCACGGAATTACTCTGGGGCATGGTGTTGATCGATCATAACCAGACTTATCCTAAACTGAACAGATGTATTCTGGACAGTCCTCCCCTTCCGCGCAGTTATGCGTTACTCAAACTGCTTTTCCTGCCGCATCCGGTACGCACGAGCACAGGAGATATGGATATCCGGCCTGAGATGGCTACATTACCTATGCTTCGTGCAGACCGCATGGGCGATGCCTGCACCATTGCCATGCGACGGCTTCGAGCCAGCGGGCTTGTTCCCATGTCGTACAGCACAAGAAGCAGTGCTTCACAGAACAGAGATTGGTATATGCCGGACCCTGTGCGTTTGGCTGCTTCGCTGCTCATACCTGTATCATCACAAGACATTGATACCCTGAAAAACATGGTCCTTAGGCCAGACAAAAATACAGAATCCGTCGCAATATGACGGATGAAAAGGAGATCAGGATATGTCAAACGGAAACGGGATCGATTATACTAAATTAAGCTCAGAACCGAGACTCCTCATAGAAGCGGAGTTAAAGCCTCTGCAGGGTGAACGGTTTCAACCCACAGGCTTCGCGGACCTTGGAGCGGCCAGATATTCCCTGCCGGATGGAACGGAAATGCTGCTTGTAGAGTCGGCACAGTCCGTGGCCAATCGTATGGAGTTGGCATGCTGGGATGAAAAGAAGGGTGATTATATCTCTGCGCTGAGAGGTTTACCATTTATCCAAGTGAATTATAGTTCTCAGCCTCTCACAAACTCAGTACTCGAAGCTCATCGCATCAATTCCGAATATATTATGAGCACAAAGTTTAAAGATGATTTTTCTAGAGAAATAAATTGCCAGAAAGACATGCCCATTGATTGGCTGCTATTGCGGAAGTCTCTTCTTAAATATGATATAGGTTCTTTACTCCATGGTTCTTTCCTTGAGGAAATTGACGGGCGGTTGCGCATCACACGAGCTATCAGTGGTTTTATTGAAGCTAAAGATGTCTCGGTTGTAGAGAACGGAGGTGTAAAAAACAACTTCGTACAACCAACCCTCAAACAGGGAGAAGGGAATGTCCCCTTCCACCGCACTGAATTTACGGCAAAAAATATTACCGCTTATTTCAACCTTGACCTTGCCTTGATTCGGGGCTACGGGCTCAACGAGAATGCTACAAAACTCCTTATTGCTCTGTCTCTATTTAAGGTGCGCCGATTCCTTTCAAACGGTTTACGTTTACGCACAGCATGTGATCTGGATTGTATAGGCGGTCTCAAGATAACCAGACCCATTGATTTCGTTGTCCCAGACGAACAAAAGCTTTTGGAAGAATGTACTGCACTGATCAGCACCTGCAAGAACGCCAATCTATTTACAGATCCGCCCGTGACTATAGTGAATTGGAACCCCAGCGCAAAGAAAAGTAAGGACAAAGAAACCGAAGCAACAGCATAAGACGAGGAGACTTCGGAATGATAGGTATCTCCATCCGATTTCCCGGTGGCCGCTTTCACGCCACACCCTGGGGGCGGCATGTGAACGAGGCTGCGCCCGAATGGCCTCCCTCGCCGTGGCGTATCCTGCGTGCCTTTATAGCAACCTGGAAGCGTAAGCTGAATGATGACACCATGTGTAATTCCAAGGTGGTTGAGAGCCTACTCCATAAGCTTGCCTCTCCACCGATGTTCGTGCTGCCGCCGGCATCCATCAGCCATACCCGTCACTTCATGCCCGGTCCGACTGATCGTACATTGGTGTTAGATGGTTTCGTCGTTATGGATAAGACGAACCCTGTCATATGTCTCTGGTCTGAAACAAAACTTGAGCCGCAGGAACACCTTGCCCTTGGTATACTCGCTTCTAATATGAACTTTCTCGGCAGATCCGAGTCCTGGACAGACGTACGCATGCTTACGGACAACGAGGCCGCATCCGCACAAGGAAATGTAAACTGCATGCCTATGGAGGGGTCTTACAACAGGACAGATGTCGATGCCGTCCGTGTGCTATGCGCTGATCCTGTTTCAGCCTTCGGAAACGAGCATACCCCGAAAAATCATCGGACCGATGGCCGAGGCAAAGCCAAGCAAACCATAAGCACCCCTTTGTACGATCCGGACTGGCACCTCTGCATGGAAACTCTGGAGCTTCACGACAAGCTTTGGTCAGATCCTCCCGGCTCACAGTGGGTAACGTATCTCAGGCGCAAGGACTGTTTTGCGGTTCAGCCACGGCGTGTAAAAGACATAAAGAAACGGCCCCTACCGACCATGGTGCGCTTTGCCCTTGACGGCTCTGTCCTCCCGCTGGTGGAAGAGACCCTACGTATTGCGGAAACAGCCCGTCGGACAGCCATGGGAGTATTCCGTCGCATCGAAGAAAGGCGAATCTATCATGGGGATAGACCGGAAAACGAACCTCAACCCCGCTCCGAGGTCTTTTCAGGCAAGGACACCGAGAGTATCCCCCTGGAAGGTCATCGTCATGCATACTACATCCCCACGGATGAGGATGGCGATGGTCGTATCGACCACCTAACCGTTGTAGCTGCAATGGGTTTCGGCCCAGCAGAAGTGAAGGCACTGGATGCCATGCGCAGGCTTCCACGCAAAAATGACGAACCGTTAAACCTTGTGCTCCTGGCCCTTGGGCTGTCGCAGGAGATATATGCACCACACCTGATGGGGCCTTCCCGTATCTGGATCTCGGCCACACCGTTCATCGCCACCCGTTTCCCCAAGGCGCGAGGGCAGAGGAAAGACCCACCGGAAAACCTCGGCCCTGACAATCAGCGTGCATTCGCAAGACAGGTGTTGCTTGAGGAGATAGCCCGCCTTCGTGAACTGAACCCGGATATGCCGGAACCCATAACAGTGGAATACCTGAACAAGGAACATCGTATGGGTGCACATCGTCTGAGACCCATACACTTCAAACGGTTCCGACAGAAGAGATCGGACGATGGCGGCAGAAGACCTGCAGGCGCGTTCCGCATAGTGTTCACCGAGCCGGTGACCGGCCCCATTTGTCTCGGCCATTCCTCCCACTTCGGCCTCGGCCTGTTCGTGCCGGAGGAGGACCCTCATCCGTGAGAACCCTCGAATGTTTCTCCCAAGGTATTGAATCGGTCCCCGCCATAGTCTCCTGGTACCTCTCCGACCTCGGCGAGTTCAAAGGCAAGCAGGATCTTTTCACCAGGCAGTCGCCACAGAGGCTCGATGTCCTCCGCGAGCATGCCATCATCGAGAGCGCAGTGTCCTCCAACCGCATCGAGGGTGTGGAGGTGGACAAAAGACGTATCGCTACCATCGTGTTTGACACCTCCATCCTGCGCGACCGCTCCGAGGAAGAGGTGCGGTGCTCCCGGGAGGCGCTCGGCCTCATCCACGAGCAGAGCGCGAAACTTACGATGAGCGAGAAGACGGTCCTCACCCTGCACCGGGTTGCCTGCGGGCAGAGGGCGCTCTGGCAAAAAACAGGGAACCGTAGGAATTAGGTAGTACCTGATTAATTAGGTAATGAATTAGGTAATAAGAGAACGGGCGATAGCGCTATTCAGGCGGTTCGCATGGAAAGCATGGACCATGACTATCTCGACGTCGTTCCCGCGCGCATGGTGAACGAGTACGTCTACTGCCCGCGGCTGGCCTACATCGAGTGGGTACAGGCGGACTTCGCGGTTAATGTCGATGTGGCCGAGGGCCGCTTCCGGCACCGCAGGGTGGACCAGGAGAAGGGCGACCTGCCCGAAGAGGCGGCGGACAGCGAAACCATACATGCCCGCTCCATATGGCTGTCTTCGCAGGCCGAGCACCTGGGCGCGCGCATCGACCTGGTGGAGGGCGACGGCATGAGCGTGACCCCGGTGGACTACAAGCGCGGCGCCGTGCCCGACAACCCGGAGCGCTCGTGGGAGGCGGACCGGGTGCAGCTCTGCTGCCAGGGTCTTGTCCTGAGGTCCAACGGGTATGCCTGCGAGGGCGGCGACATCTACTATGCCGAGTCCAAGACCAGGGTGCACGTGCCCTTCGATGACGACCTGATCCACAGGACCCGGGAGGCGGTGGCGGACCTCATGGCCATGGCCCGTTGCGGGACCATCCCTCAGCCGCTTGTGGACAGCCCCAAGTGCTTCCGGTGCTCACTGGCCGGCATCTGCCTGCCCGATGAGACGAACATGCTCGCCGGAAGGGTTAAACCCGACGCGGACAGCATCAGGCGCATCCTGCCCACCCGGGACGATTCCCTGCCGCTCTACGTCCAGAAGCAGGGCGCCCGCATCGGCAGGAGCGGCGAGGTCTTCGAGGTGAAGGAGAAGAAGGAGAAGATCGGCGAGTCGCGCATCTTCGAGACCTCGCACGTGGCCCTGTTCGGCAACGTCAGTGTCTCGACCCAGGCCCTGCAGGAGATGTGCGTGCGGGGCATACCGCTCACGCTCTTTTCGTCCGGCGGATGGTTCTACGGCATTGCGCACGGCATGATGCACAAGAACGTGGAGCTACGCATGGCCCAGCACCGGGCGGCGGCTGTCGGCGAGCAATGCCTTGGCCTTGCCCGGGGCATGATATCGGCAAAGATAGACAACTGCAGGACCATGCTCATGCGCAACCACCCGGAACTGGCAGAAGATGCGCCGTCGGAATTGAAGCGGCTCTCGGAGTCGGCCAGGTCGGCGAAGGGAATGGATACCCTCCTCGGGGTGGAGGGCATGGCGGCGAGAATATACTTCAGTATGTTCCAGGGCATGCTCAAGAACAGTGAAGGAGAAGAGTGGAGGTTCGATTTCAACGGCAGGAACCGCAGACCCCCGCTCGACCCGGTGAACGCCATGCTGTCGTATGCGTACTCGCTGCTCGTGAAGGACCTCACCGTGACCCTGCTCGCCGTGGGGTTCGACCCCTACCTGGGGTTCTACCACACCGTGAGGTACGGCAGGCCTTCCCTTGCCCTGGACCTCATGGAGGAGTTCAGGCCCATCATCGCCGACTCGGTGGTGCTGTGGGCGGTGAACAACCGCGTGCTCACGCCCGATGACTTCATCAGGAGGGGACGGGCGGCCGCGCTGACATCGGATGCCAGGAAGAAGTTCATCAGCGCCTACCAGAGACGGATCGATTCCCTTGTGACACACCCGATCTTCGGATACAAGGTCAGCTACAGGAGAGTGCTGGAAGTGCAGGCAAGGCTGCTGGGCAGGTACCTCACCGGAGAGATCGCCGAGTACCCGTCGTTCAGGACGCGGTAATCAAGGAGGGATCGCGGTGAGACTCCTGTACATCGTTACGTATGACATATGCGACGACAGGCGGCTTCGGGCTGTTTTCCGTCTCATGCGGGGATACGGTGAGCATATGCAGTACTCCGTGTTCAGGTGCGAGCTGACGGATCTGGAGCGGATCGAGCTCATTACGCAGCTCACGGACATCATCAACATGAGCGAGGACCAGGTGCTGTTCTTTCCCCTGGGACCGGCGGGAGGAGAACGGGAGGCAGGCATCTGTGCGGTGGGTCGCGCATACGAAGCTGTTGACCACGAGGCAGTGGTAATATAATCGTTCATTGGCAACTGAATAGTGGATTGTTCGTTTCGAGCGCTGCGAGCGGCGAGGTGGCGCTGAATTGCCTGGGGGTGCTCGAATGAGGATTTGAGAGGTTTTACAGACAGTATGAGAGATAAAACGTATATGAACATCGTATTTCCAATAAGCTGCTCGAAAGAACGGCTGGGAATGCAGGAAATCAAAGGGTGTATGATATGCGCTGTTTCCACGTCCGATTGGACGTGGCCCCATTGAAGCGGCTTGCCCCTCGGACCCCTGCCGACGGCACCGGCAGTTTCCACGTCCGATTGGACGTGGCCCCATTGAAGCTCTGCTGCTCCAAATCAGACCAGAGAAGCTGCCTTATCGTTTCCACGTCCGATTGGACGTGGCCCCATTGAAGCAGCACGACCGTCCCGTGGACTGCGGCAAGGATTCTCGTTTCCACGTCCGATTGGACGTGGCCCCATTGAAGCCAGTGCGTACCCCGCCGTGGATGTAGATGCTGAACTCGTTTCCACGTCCGATTGGACGTGGCCCCATTGAAGCCCATGCCTAATCAATCATAGGTTCACCTGGTCATGGTTTCCACGTCCGATTGGACGTGGCCCCATTGAAGCATGTTCATGAAAACCCGGAGAGTACATGAAGGTAGACGTTTCCACGTCCGATTGGACGTGGCCCCATTGAAGCAGGTTGATCTGATTGAACAGGGCATTGCTCCCGTCGGCGTTTCCACGTCCGATTGGACGTGGCCCCATTGAAGCAGATAGTGGTCTTTCCATTCTCCGGGGAAGGTCATGTTTCCACGTCCGATTGGACGTGGCCCCATTGAAGCGGAATCCCATCGGAGAGGTGGTATCGTACTCGTTGTTTCCACGTCCGATTGGACGTGGCCCCATTGAAGCCGCATAAGGAGGGACGCTATGGCAATCGCAATGACAGGTTTCCACGTCCGATTGGACGTGGCCCCATTGAAGCGGGTAAACCCAAGCTGTATTCCATTCAGCACCACCGCGTTTCCACGTCCGATTGGACGTGGCCCCATTGAAGCACCGGGAGGACTCGTTGCCGGGACCATGTACGATCCGTTTCCACGTCCGATTGGACGTGGCCCCATTGAAGCTATTCGATTGATACAAGCCCCTTTATAGGGCCATCGGGTTTCCACGTCCGATTGGACGTGGCCCCATTGAAGCATGCCGGAGTGGTTGGCGCCTCCCCAGAATTCCAGGTTTCCACGTCCGATTGGACGTGGCCCCATTGAAGCTCTACGTTCCCGGTCAGGTGCTACGGCCTGGCCGGGTTTCCACGTCCGATTGGACGTGGCCCCATTGAAGCCGAATGGGAAGAAAGCGATTTCGGATGCCATATCAAGGTTTCCACGTCCGATTGGACGTGGCCCCATTGAAGCGGGTGATTCTTCTCATATCCCAGCTTCAAGGCAATCGTTTCCACGTCCGATTGGACGTGGCCCCATTGAAGCCCCGAGCCCCATGGCGTAGGGAAGGCCTGCCAGCCCGTTTCCACGTCCGATTGGACGTGGCCCCATTGAAGCTGGACCTCGTCGTGCGCCTTTGTCAGGAACGCCCGTGTTTCCACGTCCGATTGGACGTGGCCCCATTGAAGCGAACTATTTAATGTCCACACAGGTTTCCAGTTTATGCCGTTTCCACGTCCGATTGGACGTGGCCCCATTGAAGCTCTTCATACCGGGGGAAGATGTAGCCAGTACCATCGTTTCCACGTCCGATTGGACGTGGCCCCATTGAAGCGCCGGGATCAGACCAGCCCTCCATCAGCTGACCGTCGTTTCCACGTCCGATTGGACGTGGCCCCATTGAAGCCTTCAACGGTGCTACGGATCTGACCTCTGCCAACCTTGTTTCCACGTCCGATTGGACGTGGCCCCATTGAAGCACTCTCTTATTGATCTGGTTCTCGTCAATAGCGATGGTTTCCACGTCCGATTGGACGTGGCCCCATTGAAGCCTTTACGCCTTCCAGGAGGCTGCTCAAGTAGGTGTTGTTTCCACGTCCGATTGGACGTGGCCCCATTGAAGCTGAATGTCCTGGGATAGCCCTGGTGTCAGGCACCCCGTTTCCACGTCCGATTGGACGTGGCCCCATTGAAGCTTAGGGTACGCATTCTTCCTCCTGTCACAGCCGTCACGTTTCCAAGTCCGATTGGACGTGGCCCCATTGAAGCGTCTTTCTTGGCTTTCTTCGCCACTAGCTTGTATTCGTTTCCACGTCCGATTGGACGTGGCCCCATTGAAGCCGTATGTCTGATAGGTGGATATCTCGGAATTATTGCTCCGGCAACTAAACATGCGAACCTTTCATGCTGCATAAGCGACTGATGGATGCCTGAAGTAATTCTTTACATGGTGTGGCCTCTTCACCAAGGTCCTCA
>Ga0116174_10003338_pt1 | contig 13213 bp, 15 predicted proteins | sample AD_UKC087_MetaG_FD_89801 | JGI IMG/M metagenome (GOLD analysis project Ga0116174, IMG submission 89801) | Active sludge microbial communities of municipal wastewater-treating anaerobic digesters from USA - AD_UKC087_MetaG | ecosystem: Engineered > Bioreactor > Anaerobic > Digestate | place: USA...
ATCGGGCGTTGGATGTAATGCTGGTACGCTTTCAGACGAAATTCCAACATCCATTGAGGCTCTTCTTTGTAAGCTGAGATCTGCCGGATTACCCTTTCGGATAAGCCTTTTTTGCTTTTAAAGGAAGAAGTCTCAGGGTCGTGGAAGCCGTATTGATAATCGCTGCCCAGACCATTCAGAAAATCGTTGCCACGTACATCAGTCATTGGCAGTTCCCGACTCCCCGTAGACCTCCCGGATCCAGTCATAACCACTCTCTTCGAGTCTCAAAGCAAGCTCAGCCTGACCGGTTTCGACAATTTTGCCCTGGTACATGATATGAACAAAGTCCGGCTTGAGGAAGTTAAGCATACGCTGATAGTGTGTGATTACCAATACACCGAGGTTTTCGCCCACCAGTGAGTTGACGCCTTCAGACACAATCCGCACCGCGTCGATATCCAGACCGCTGTCGGTTTCATCGAGAATGCCAAACTTCGGCTCGAGCATTGCAAGCTGCAGGATCTCCGCGCGTTTCTTTTCCCCTCCTGAAAAACCTTCATTCAGATAACGTCCCGCAAAGGAGTAATCCATTCCCAGGAAATCCATCTTGGTTTTCATTGCCTTCCGAAACGCAACCAGCGACATACCTTTTGAGTCAGGATCAGTTGCTTTTAGCTTTGAATTTACGGCTACCCGCAAGAAGTTTGCCAGCGTAACGCCGTTAATGGAGACCGGATATTGAAACGCCAGGAAAAGACCCCTGTTTGCCCGTTGGTCGGTTGAGAGACCAAGAATGCTCTCGCCATCCAGCAGAATATCTCCGCCAGTGACTTTATAGCGTGGATGACCCATGATCGCATAAGACAGGGTCGATTTTCCAGTTCCATTTGGTCCCATCAGGGCATGAATTTCGCCCTGCTGCATTGTCAGATTGAAGCCTTTAAGGATTTCTTTACCCTCGACTTCAACAAAGAGATTTTGAATTTGTAATCGCGCCATTATTTCCTGATTTTTCCTGTAGGTTTGATTGGCGGATTATAGCATGCAGGGGGCATAAAGTCAATTTATTATAATATACCTTAACTTATTAACATTGAATGGCGATACAAACCTCACTCTTTACACTGGATAAGATATAATAATAGAAATTAGCGCGGGCATTTTTTATTCATTGCTTATCGCTATCAACATCGATCCCGATCAGGGTGTAAAAAACATTAAGGTATAGGAGATAAAAAATGGCAGAAGATAAAGGATTATTTGGTAAACTGTTTGGCAAGAAAGATACAAAAAATGAGGTGGAAGAAGCCGCCCGCAAGGCTGCTGAAGCAGCCAAACACGAAGCCGAACTTGCAGCAGAAAAAGCCAAACGTGAGGCAGAAGTAGCCGCGGAAAACGCGAAACGTGTAGCTGAGGCTGAACGATACAAAGCTGAAGGTGAAGCCCGCCGCCTGGCTGCTGAAGCCGAAGCCAAGGCAAAAGAAGTCGCAGCAGCAAACGCCAGACGTGTTGAAGAAGCTGAGCGCTATAAAGCCGAAGCTGCAGCCCGCCAGGCTGAATATGAAGCCCGCCGCGCTGCTGAAGAAGCCGCAGCCTGGATCGGTGAGCATACCGTGACCGCAGACGATACCCTTAGCCACATCGCTCTGAAATTCTACGGTCATGCAACACCCCCTTATTACAAGCTGATCTACGAAGCCAACAAAGCCATCATTGGCGAGAATATGAACATCATCGTGCCCGGCCAGGTGCTCAGAATCCCTGCCTTGCCCGAAGAATTGAAATAACAAGGCAGGCTTGTTTTCATGGCGGACAATTTTGATTTAAGCACTGTTTTTAAAGCGGTTACTGAGGCTCTGATTGAGAACCAGTCCAACCTGGACGCTGCGGATGAATACAATGGCAACCATGGAACTAACATGGTTAAAACTTTTAAACTGATCCAAAAAGCAGTAAAATCCAAATCAGACAAATCTGCTTCGGATCAACTTGCTTATGCCAGCAAAAAGTTACGCGCGTCATCCACCAGCGGTTCAGCCCAGCTTTATGCAGATGGGCTTGAAGATGCAGCTGAACAATTCAAGGGAAAGGAATTTAACCAGAAATCTGCCGGCACGCTGATCAACGCCCTGATGGGCAGCAAACCTCCAGCGGAAGGTGGCTCTGGCGATTTCTTGTCAACCCTGCTTGGCGGTCTGACCGGGACCTCACAAACCAAACCCGAAACCCAGGTCCAGCAGCCTGCGCCTGCACAGCCCAACGACCTGGTCGGATCGCTGCTAGGCAACCTTACACAGCAACCCCCCTCACAGCCCCAAACCAGTACTGGGGGCGATCTGCTGAGCACGCTGCTCGGCGGTCTTGGCAACGCCCAAGCCCAACAGCAACCGCAACAAGGCGGCGATGACCTGCTGAGCACCTTGCTCGGCGGACTGGGCGGTTCGCAAACACAGCAGCAGCCGCAGCAAGGCGGTGGCGACCTCCTGAGCACTCTGCTTGGCGGACTGGGCAGCTCACAAACACAGCAACAGCCGCAGCAAAGCGGTGGCGGGATGGGTGACCTCCTTTCCACGCTGCTTGGCGGCGGGCAGAGCTCCAGCCAGGGTGGTTCTGGCGGCCTGGACACCAAGGACCTGTTAAGTGCCACTCTGGCATATTTCACTGCCAAACGGAGAGGTCAGTCCAACATGCAGGCAATCATGCAGGCAATCTCGGCTGCAAGCCGCTTTGGCGGCAGCAAAGATCGTGCTCAGTCCAGCGCGGTAGTTGTCAATACCATTCTTAGTCTGATGGGAGCCAATTAATACCCATCTTCAACTGAGTTTGTCCAAACAAAAAGCCCCTGATAAGTGGGGCTTTTTGTTTTACGCATTTATCGATTAATCAAGCGGATACTTTTCAGCAATGCGGAGCAGGTCTTCCTCGTTGTGGACATTTTCCATCAAATCCTGGAGCAGATCATCATTCCCCAGCATATCAGCCAATTGGCTCATATTGGCAAGATGTTCAGTGGGATTACAGGATGCCAGGGTAAAAAAGAGATTGGCATACTTTTCCGGATCGCCTTCCACGAAGGGTACTGGTTTTTCGATTTTCATGAATCCAATCGCGGTTTTAAAAACGCCTTCTGAGCCCTGTTGGGAATGTGGCATTGCCACACCTGGCAGCAGAACGATGTATGGGCCATACTCTTCTACACACTCGATCACTTTTTTCTGATAGCGCTCGTCAATTGTTCCATCAGCCAGTAACGGCTTGCAGCCTATCCTGATTGCGTCGCGCCAATCTGCAGCTTCTTCAACAAAGATGCAGTGTTTCTTTTCGACAAAATCGTGTAACAAAGACATCTCAACCGTCTCCTTTTTACCAACTAATTCCGTTTCTTTATATTACCACCGCGCTGATGACAATTAAATCGTCAGGGTAAATTCGCAACTTTGTTCAAAAATGCCTCTCTTGTTCGGCAGGAGAGGCATTTTAATAAGCCTTTTGGCAAGGTTAGCAGAACATCTTTCCGAGAGCTAGTAAGTAACGACTCTTGGCAGTTCTTTTGCCTGCAGGATCCAATCAGCAACCATCCTGGCGCTTGGTGGGCGGCGAACCAGTTTCTTGGCTGCGTTCACTTCCAGAATTTTGGCATGCAGGTTCTCAGGCTTACGGGTGGCAAGTTCCACCACGGTATCAACGCCCGCTTCTTCGAGCAGATCGGAATATTCCTGACCAACACCCTTGATCCGATAAAGATCGGCATGGTTTACCCACTCCAGGATAAGCTTTCGGTCGATTCCGGCTTTGGCAGCCAATTCCTCACGGCCTTTGGGACAAGCGCCAACTTTTAGCAACTGAGCAACAGTCGGAACTCCAGCTTCAGTCAACTTTTTTGCGTATACAGGTCCAATTCCCTCAATATCCTCAATTTTTGGCATGTTCTTCTCCTTGATTTTCTCACTGAATTTTGGATATTATAGCATAGCTAATCATTAACGAGGATTTTTACGTGCCAAGTCGTCAGGCATTATATATTTCTTACTTAAACTTGCCATATAATATCAAGCAGCATGAAAAGCACAAAAGAAAGCATTTTATATCAATTCTTTCTGCTTCGAAAAGCCACCATCAGTCAGCTTTCGGAGATCCTCTCTGTTAGTGAGATATCCATCCGTCATCATCTCATCAGACTGGAAGCAGAGGGGATTCTTACTTCCACTGAAGAACGCCATGGCGTGGGCAGACCAAGGTTCGTTTATAGCCTGACCGAAAAGGGTTTTCAAAACGCCCCAACCAATCCTTCCAAAATATCTGACCAAGCCCTTTCCACCCTCAAACGTTTTCTTGGCACGGACACTTTGTTGCAACTCTTCAAACAAATTGGCAGAGATCTGGCAAGAACGTATACGAGTACGTTGGATGCTGAGAGCCAGGATGAGATGCTTGCGCAAATTACTGATACCCTCACAAAGGACGGTTTCATTTTTTCCTGGGCTAAGTCAGAAGAAAAATATACCCTCCAAATCCATCACTGTCCCTTCCATTACCTTGGACAGAACCATCCTGAAGTTTGTACAATCAATCACGCTCTGTTAGAATCGCTCATCCAACACCCGCTCAGCCACGATACCCGTATTCTGAATGGTGATCTGGCATGTACTTATACTTATGAGGTCCAAGATGGAAAGTGAAGCGAAGTTTACGTGGGAAATCCAAACCACAAACCCAGAAAAATACAACGATTTGATTGAAGGATTATCAGGTATCACCGACCCTGAATTGGGTTACTCCGTCATTGAGCTTGGACTCGTGAGAGAAATAAAGCTGACCGAACAGCAAGCTTATGTTCGAATGCTTCTCACAACACCTTTTTGCCCTTATGGTCCTTCAATGTTGGAAGAAACCCGAAAGAAGGTCGAACAAATCCTTGGCGTTCCAACCAGTATCGAATTTGGGATGGAACCCTGGACCCCCGACATGATGGAGGATGACTTGTTCGACCCCAAATGGGGCTTCATGCAATAGCCTATCGTTTCAAAAGACCAAACAATTTCATTCCCAAAGCCATATCGCCAGCTACTTTTATTTTGCCGGTCATGAATGCCATCATGGGATCAAGTTTGCCACTCAGCAGCTTTTCTGCATTTTCAGTACTTGTTTTAATTGTTAACTGCGGTTGAGCTATGGCGCCCTCGCTTACACTGATCTTCCCGTCATTCAGCACCACACCCCACTCACCGCCGCCCTCACCAGACAGGCTGAATTGTATGCGCCCACTCAATCCTTTTGCTTCTTCAGCATTAATCATGGTTGGCAAAGCTTTCACCAGTTCATTAAAGTCGGTCATTTCAGCTCCTTAGGACATCTGAGTTTGGTTAACGTCTAGCAAACTTGCATACGCTTCTAAACTCCTTATATACAAGCTGTTGTATAATACTACACAACAAGACAGGAAAAACTACCCTGTAAACAAAGTAAAAGCCGTCAAGGAGAAAAATGAACAAATACGAATGCATCGCCTGTGGTTACATCTACGATCCCGCTATTGGCGATCCCACCGCCGGGATCGAACCTGGCACCTCATTTGATGATCTGCCCGAAGATTGGGTCTGCCCCGATTGTGGTGTTGGCAAAGATCAATTTGAAAAGATCAGCTAACATAATAATTCAACCAGTAAAACGGCCTGTTACACCAGGTCGTTTTTGTCTTATACAAGAATCGGCTTTGCCCCACAAACAACTGCGAAAGAGACAACAGTGAGTTCAAGGCAGGATACTGAAAAGATAAACGCGACACTAAATCTTGGGACTCTCTGAATGACATAATGATCAAAAACAAAAAAGGAGTTGGTTGATGTTCCAGAACTTCACAAAGGCATTGAAATACATACAGGATAATAACATCCACATCATTGACCTCAAATGGGGTGACCTGTTTGGCCGCTGGCACCATGTTTCTGTTTCCGCTAAATCCTTCACCGAGCAAATGATGAGGGATGGAATTGGGTTTGACGGTTCATCAGTTGGATACAAGCCTGTCACTTCAGGAGACATGATCCTCATTCCGGATCTTTCCACCGGCTTTATGGATCCATTTTTCAAGCGTCCGACACTGTCTTTCCTGGCTGACATTTACGAAGCTGACAGCAAAGCGCGGTTCGATTTTGACCCCCGTCAGATCGTCGCCAAAGCCGAAGCTTACCTGAAAGAAACAGGCGTTGCTGATCAGTCTGTCTGGGGTCCGGAATACGAATTCTACATTATCGACGAGGTCAGCTACGATAACCGCCTGAACGCCAGCTCATACTCACTGGTATCCCGTGAATCGGACTGGATGGAGAACCAGACCACAAATGGCTACCTGATATCCAACCACCGGGGTTACCATCAGATTGCGCCGGCTGACCAAAACCAGGACCTGCGCAATGAAATCTCACTCATGATGGAGGAATTTGGCTACCAAGTCAAATACCATCACCATGAAGCCGGCGGTCCAGGACACGGCGAGATCGAACCACCTCTCCAGGATATATATAAATCCACTGATGGCTCGCTGATGGTCAAATACCTTGCGAAAAACCTGGCTTTTGCAGAGGGAAAAACCATCACCTTCATGCCCAAGCCCTATTTTGGTGCTGCAGGCAGCGGCATGCACTTCCATCAATTATTGCTGAAAAACGGTCTGAACGTTTTCTATGATGCAAAAGGATATGCCAATCTGAGCGAGACCGCTCTGTATTACGTCGGTGGTATTCTCGACCACGCGGCTGCGCTTTGCGCACTCACCAACCCATCCACCAATTCATACAAGCGGCTTGCGCCAGGCTTCGAAGCCCCAACCAGTTGCTTCTTCGGAAAGGGAGATCGCAATGCTGCCGTCCGTGCCCCCAAGTATGCCACCGATCCAAGCGAAGTCCGCGTCGAATACCGCACTCCTGATGGCACTTGCAACCCCTATCTGGCAATTCCCGCCATGCTTTTGGCTGGATTGGATGGAATCGCCCGCAAGGTGGATCCGCGCAATGCGGGATACGGACCTTTCGATGAGGATGTATTAGCCTGGCCTGAGGAAAAACAAAAGCAAATCAGGAAGGTGCCCTTCTCACTTAACGAAGCCCTGACAGCCCTCGAAAATGATCACGAATTCCTGACGAATTCCGGGGTCTTCTCAAACGACTTTATCAAGTTTTGGATAAAAACCCTCCGAAAAGAGGCAACCGACATTCTCACCAGGCCGATACCGATTGAGATCGAACGTTACCTGGATTGCTGATTATTCCAAAACGGCAAAGCACCTGTAGAGTTGCAGGTGCTTTGCCGTTTTTAATCCCCAGTATTGACTTAACCAGGGAAATTCAACCCAAACAAAACCTACTCTTTTCCGATTTATTGACTTATAATTAAGCCACTATACTCGTTCAAGATTGGAGGAATTTCTTATGGCAAGTGTAACTTACGATCATGTTTGGAAACGTTATGGTGACGTAGTCGCCGTGCAAGATCTTAATCTTGCAATTGAAGATAAAGAGTTCTTAGTGTTGGTTGGTCCTTCCGGATGCGGCAAGACCACAGCCCTGCGCTGTCTCGCTGGTTTGGAAGAAATATCAGAAGGCAAGGTCATGATTGGCGATCAGGTAGTCAACGACGTTGCTCCCAAAGATCGTGACATAGCAATGGTTTTCCAGAGCTATGCCTTATATCCCCACATGACTGTCTATGACAACATGGCATTCGGTCTGAAACTGCGCAAATTCGACAAAGCCGATATCGATCGCCGCGTTAAAGAAGCAGCTCAAACTCTCGGTATCGAAAACCTTCTGAAGCGTCGACCCAAGGAACTTTCTGGCGGTCAGCGTCAGCGAGTGGCTGTTGGCCGTGCTATCGTCCGCGAGCCAAAAGTATTCCTCTTTGACGAGCCTCTCTCCAACCTCGACGCGAAACTCCGCGTCCAGACTCGCGCAGAGCTCTCCAAACTCCACAAACGCCTTGAAACTACCTTCATCTACGTCACCCATGACCAGACTGAAGCGATGACCATGGCAAGCCGTATCGCGGTCATGAACAAAGGCAAACTGCAGCAGCTTGATACTCCCCAGGTGCTTTACGATCATCCCGCGAACCTCTTCGTTGCCGGCTTCATTGGCTCCCCAGCCATGAACTTCTTCAACGGTAAGGTCGTCAAGGAAGATGGGAAGTTAATCGTGGATATGGGTTCTTTCCGCGTCCGCATCCCGGATCAGGATACCAACCGTTATGAGAGTGTTGCAGGTAAGGACATCATCTTTGGTATTCGCCCGGAAGACATTCACAACCCCGAATACGCTGCTCCCGGCATTATTGCCGAGCCGGTAGATGTCACCGTGGATGTGACTGAGTTGATGGGTAATGAAATCTTCCTCTACCTGGTCAACGGCAATCACAACTTCATCGCCCGTGTTGACCCGCGCACGCAGGCAAAATATGGCGAAAAAATGCGCGTTGTCTTCAATATGGACAACTTCCACATCTTTGATCCCAGCCTCGACGCGGAGAATCCTCCGGTCGTATAAGCTTTTTCATCACAAAAGACCCCCGATTTCCTTCGGGGGTCTTTTTGTTTTATCAAACAGTCTTGGGCTTTCGTTTGCGGAAAATCAGCGCCAAAAAAATCCCAACGAGCAGGGTGAACGTCAGCACCAATGCAAAGGCATCCCGCCAAAAGACAAAGGGAAACAGGCGTATCAGCGTGCTGGACTCATCGAAAAGCCAAGTGCCTTCAGCAAAAAAGAGCTGATGGAAACGCGCGAAAAGGGTATCAAAACTCACAACCAGGAAGATCAACAATGCGCTTATCAACCCAAAAGTTACCCAACCACCCGCTTGAAATGCCTTGCGCATCGCGCTCCACTGACCCATGACCAGGAACCATACAAGCATAGCTACGCTCAGTCCAAGGATGATATACCAGGCAAGGAGCGCGCGTTGGACGACTTCTTTAACATCAGCCATATGTGAAAGCTCCGAATCAGTAAAGATCTTTTGACCTTTGAAGTTTTGCAGTTTGCTGAGATAGTCTATTGGCTCGTTGTTGGTCAGGTAGCGGATGGAATACCCCGCCCATTGCTTGCGTTCGGGTGTATCCATGCCATATGGGTCGGGCGGGAAGCCCGCGCGGTCATATTCGATCTCAGCGAACGCCGGGTTCATTATCAGCCTCACCCCACCCATCAAAATGACGAAGGGGATGAAAATTGCCAGAATAACGATCAGGATCTTGTTTATTTTCATAATGTGTCCTTTTCTTGATGTCTGGTCTATTATAGCCGTTCAATCAGAATCTGGTTACCAAATGCGTGGATAACACCTTGGAGTTACCGAATAACCCTTCCGTAGAAGCATCGCCTGGCCCTATTCTCCAGCTATTAACATTGAATCATCCCAGACACAGTGGATGGAATAAGCTGTACGTGCGTTAATAAAGGTTACGCATTTAGGCGAAAAGAGGTTGCGCAGTTCAACCTGACGCCATAAATTTTTTGGGTTGAATAATCTTCGTAGATACCGTCTTGAATATCAAGGGTTTTACCTGAGTTGCATGCCATATTTCGGATCAAAAGGCTTGCTTGACTTCAGTCGTAGGGTGGGTTGGCGTTGAAAAGCATCGGTAATGTAGAGGTCTTTTATAGCCAAACCACCGGTTATTGTTATGGTGGGTAGACTATAAGGAGAACAGGATGGAAAACGTTACGTGACGTCTACCCACCCTACGAACTTCAGGGCAAAGTCAGGTTGCGCAGTTCAACCTGACATAACCGGTGTATCGTTTTCGTAGATTTGCATTTGTAGGTCAGGTTGCGCTTTTCAACCTGACATCGGAAGATGAAGCCATTTTTTTTGAGAGATACATTGCCAGCAATCGAGACTTAGGTCATGGTTACCCGCTTGCGTTGAGGCCTGGTAGGGAAAAGACCAGCCTTTTCCTCCTCACAATTTGGTTGACGCGGGCGTCAACCCTACGAAAGGAAGGAAGGTCAGGTTGCGCTTTTCGAAGTGACTTCGGAAGAAGAAGCCATATTTTTTTTAGGGATATATTGCCAGCAATCGTGACTTAGTCCATGATTACCCGCTTGCGTTGAGATCTGGTAGGGAAAAGGAACCTGTGCCCGCGTAGCAGGGTATGCCTTTTCCTCCCCCCAATGTGGTTGACGCGGGCGTCAACCCTACGGAAGGAAGTTATGTCAGGTTGAAAGACGCAACCTGACCTACACAAACTTTTTGGAATGAATTCATGATGGTCAGGTTTCACCCTGGAGGAAAGAGCTCCAGGGCAGGCAGAAGAACCTGACCTTCGCAACTTTTGAATATTTCTTTAATCTCGAAGGAATTCCGTTCCCGGCGATGCCCTCACCGTGCAAGGCATTTGACCGCTTGATCTCCAAATACGTCCTTTTTGCATTGACAGCATCTGGAGCAAGCCCCAATCCTACAGCAGATTGCATTTTGGCAGGCATGCCTCTTGCCTCTAATGAATTGCAAGTCCATGCCTTAATAAATCAAAAGAACCGCCATTCTCATGACGGTTCTTTTATTAGCTCAGGCTGGGGGCAATGGAGTCGAACCACTACATACAGATTCAGAGTCTGCTGTCCTGCCATTAGACGAGCCCCCACTAACGAATGCCTATATTACCACATTCCGGCTTATTCTTACAAGGGTTCTTCCCGGAATTCTTTTTCCTGGCTGCGCATATTAATATTCTCGACCAGTCCGATCCCGAGCAGCATTGAAACCAGGGAACTGCCGCCATAACTGATGAACGGCAAAGTCAAGCCCGTCACAGGCAGCAATCGCAAATTCACCCCCACATTCACAATCGTCTGAAAACCCATCAATATGCCAAACCCATAGGCAATCAGCGAGCCGTATGCGTCCGGTGCGTTTTGCGCTACCTTGAAACAACGCACGATCACGAAAATCAAGGCTCCAAGCACAAGAACTGTTCCAACAAATCCAAATTCATGCGCTAAAACCGAGAAGATAAAGTCATTGTGCCGGATCTTCAGGAAACGCAATTGCACCTGCGATCCCTGCCCATACCCTTTCCCAAACCAACCCCCGGAACCAATGCTGATCAGAGCCTGGTCAACGTTGTAGGTGTCTCCGTAGCGCGCGTCCTCAGCAGGGGTGATGAAGTTGGTAATACGGGCTTTTTGGTAGTCCGCAAGATACGGAAAATCCAGCAAAAAAGATAAACCAATAAATATGGCGGCTGCTCCAATCATGATCAAGATGTACCTGGTTTTCAGCCCGCTGATCCAAAGCATGGTCGCCCAGGTAACGAAGATCACGATGCTGGTACTCAGATTGGGCTGCAGCAAAATCCAGAGAACGATTCCCGCCGTAATAGCCAGGCTCTTGCCAATTGTCATCCAGTTGTTGATCCGGTCAATATTGTTCGAGAAGAAGCTGGATAAGGTAAGGATGATGGCTATCTTCGCCAATTCTGCCGGCTGGATCGTTACCAGGCCAGTTTCAAGCCACCTGGCAGCTCCGAACTTTGCCCTGCCAAAAATAAAAACCACCAGCAGCAGCATTGCCACCAGTATATAAAAGGGTTTGCTTAGCGTTTTCCAGATATGGTAATCAAACGATGCACTCAAAAAAAGCACCACGAGACCAATGACCAGGAATATGACCTGGCGCCTTGGATGCCCCTCCAGGGTGGGATTCCCGGCGATAGCCGAAGAGATCAAAGCCACTCCAAACACACACAGCAGCAACACTACCGCAAAAAGTGGAATGTCAAAACGTTTCCAAATTTCACGCGTATTCATAATAGTTTAAACTTCCTCGCCACCGCTTCTTGCAGATGAACTTTGGTGCCATCATAACGGATTTCAAGCGGACCTGCGTTCACCATTTTTTTGGGAACATCCACCAGTTGCCCGCATAAACTTAGCCCATTCCCAGCATAACGCAAAACAAGCAACTGCGAATGCGCATCTCCCCCAGATCCGGCTTTTATCTCTCCCCTGACCGTGCCCCAGACCAGTAAACTCCCGGCAGCAATCACTTCTGCGCCATCAGGCACATCCCCGATCACCACTCCATTTGCCCTGAAAGCGACTTTTTCGCCCTTTTCCAACGATTTGGCATACCATTCAACGCTATGCCCATCCACATTTGATGGGCGGTTTTCAGGCTTTTCTGCGGGATTTTGGGCTGAGATGCTCGTTTGAAGTTCAAAACTTCTGGCAGAATCTTTGGTAACCTCCGAAGTTGTCAGAACTGCCCACAGGCAAACGCCCTCATCGGAAAGATCGCGCAACAGCTTTAAAAGTTGATCCGGCGACCATTCCGTGCTTCCTACATCCAGGGCAATCCGACCGCCTTTAAAAAAACGCTCTCGCGTCTGTATGCGCGAGATCAACATGTCCCGCTGATGGTACCAGGGCTTTTCCGGCAGGCTGATCAACACCCCGCCTTTGATTCCTCGAACGTTAATATCTTCCATGCCGGCAGCCTATTGTATCGCTGGAGCGTATTCATTCTGCTTCAGACTCTGATCGATCTGTTTTAATTGGAAATAAGCATCGATCGTAAACTTAGCGATCGGCGCAGCGACAGTAGAACCTTCAGAGCCATGATAAACGAAAGCAGCAACGACGATTTCCGGGTCATCATAAGGGGCATAGCCAACAAACCAGGCATGCGCTGGCCACGATCCCGGAATGCACAATCCCTCGCGGTTCGCCCAGTCATCACAGAACTCTGCTGTACCTGTCTTGCCAGCCACCTTCCAGGGGTTATCCTGGAACTCAAACCAAGCCGTGCCGTCATCGCGCGTCACCATTTCCATGCCGCGTTTGGCAAGATCGATCACCCATTGTTCCACAGTTTTGAGATCGTTGGTACGGATGTTACCTTCGTACGATGCGATCATCGGATCCTTGGTGATATCCCAGAGCACTTCTGGTTCAGATTGATACGTAACATTTCCATCGTAATCAGTGATCTTATCAATGATGGTCACCTTGTAGTGTTTACCGTCATTAATGATCGTATTGATCGAATTCAACACTTGCAATGGCGTCGCCAGCACAAAACCCTGCCCGACTGTTGCCAGGTAGGTGTCGCCCGTCGCCCAGTTTTCACCGATGTTCAGACGTTTCCAGGTGGGGTTTGGCAGCAATCCGTCAGCTTCACCGGGCAATTCAATTCCAGTCCCCTGACCATAGCCAAGCGCCGCAGCATACTCATCCAT
>Ga0116174_10003360_pt1 | contig 13160 bp, 9 predicted proteins | sample AD_UKC087_MetaG_FD_89801 | JGI IMG/M metagenome (GOLD analysis project Ga0116174, IMG submission 89801) | Active sludge microbial communities of municipal wastewater-treating anaerobic digesters from USA - AD_UKC087_MetaG | ecosystem: Engineered > Bioreactor > Anaerobic > Digestate | place: USA...
CGGGATTATATAATCCACCCCGGGAGAAAGGGGGACGGCCTGATTGACAGCACACCGCCCGACGTTGCATCGCGGACAGCGCGTGTGAAGGGTGAGCACGGTCGGTGAAAAAGGAAATCCGGCATTTGCCGGATTTCCTGTGGGGGTTTTATTTTTTCGCCATCTTCTTCTCGTTGATGGCCTTGAGAACTTTCTCCTGAAGCTCTTTGTTGAGGGGGATGTACCTGGTGAACTCCATCGAATAGTTGGCGCGGCCGCTGGTGATGTTGCGGAGCTGGTTGGCGTACCCGAACATTTCCTTGAGCGGTACGAATCCGTTGATCTTCTGCGCCCCTTTTCTGAAGCGCCTCATCGACTCGACCCTGCCGCGGCGGCGGTTGAGGTCGCCTACCACGTCTCCGATGTGTTCGTCGGGCGTGTTGATCTCAACTTCCATGAGCGGCTCCAGCAGTACTGGAGTGGCTTTCATGAACGCCTCCCGGAAACACGCCGCCCCGCAGGTGCGGAACGCCATTTCCGAGGAGTCCACATCGTGGTAGCTGCCGTCAAGGACCACGACACGCACGTCAACCACGGGAAATCCGCCGAGTATGCCCTTGCGCATCTGGTCCTCGATCCCGCGCCTGATGGCCGGAATGTACTCCATGGGTATGACGCCGCCCTTGGTATGGTCGAGGTACTCAAATCCGTTGCCGGGATTGGGCTCCACGCGAAGCTCGCAGTGCGCGTACTGCCCGCGGCCGCCGGTCTGCTTGACGTGGCGGTGGTTGACTGTCGATTCCCCGGTAATGGTTTCACGGTACGCCACTGACGGCTCGCCGACGGTCGCCTCCACGTTGAACTCGGTTTTCAGCCGGTCCACGATGATTTCAAGGTGAAGCTCGCCCATGCCCGCGATGATCGTCTCGCCGGTCTCCTCGTCGACGCGGACGTTGAACGACGGGTCCTCCATCGCGAGCTTGCGCAGCGCGATTCCGAGTTTCTCCTCCTCCTTTTTGGACGGAGGGGTGACCTTGAGGTCGATGACCGCGGGAGGAATGTAGATCGATTCGAGAACCAGCGGATGATGCATGTCGCAGAGGGTGTCACCCGTTTTCGTATATTTCATTCCGATCAGCGCGACAATATCGCCGGGACCGGCGCTGGATATCTCCTCCCGCTCCTTGGCGTGAATGCGCATGATGCGGCCGATCCGCTCGTTCTCGCTCTTCGTGGCGTTGTAGACCTGCATGCCGCTCTCGAGTTTTCCGGAATATACCCGGATAAAAGTCTGCTGTCCCACATACGGATCATGAATGAGCTTGAATGCGAGGGCGCAGAAGGGATCGCCGGGAAGCGGATGGCGGGTCTGGGTCTTTTCGCTGTCTTTGGTGTCCATCCCGACCACCGCGCCCTTGTCTATCGGCGACGGCAGGTAATCGATTACGGCGTCGAGGAGAAGCTGGACCCCTTTGTTCTTGTAGGCCGCGCCGCAGAATACCGGGGTGAAGAGCATCTTGATGGTGGCGCAGCGCGACGCCTTCTTGATAATCTCCGCCGGGACATCCTTTTCCTCGAGATACATCCGCATGATGTCCTCGTCGAAATCGGCAAGTTTTTCCACCAGGTGCCGGCGGGCGTTTTCGCAGCGCTCACGATAGTCCTCGGGCACTTCCGTGACGATGCGCTCGAATTCCTTGAATATTACGGCCTTACGCTCCACGATGTCGATTACACCCTGGAAATTATCCTCGGCGCCGATCGGCACCTGGAAGGGAACCGGGTTCGCGTCGAGATACTTCTCCATCTGGGTGACGCACTCGTCGAAATCGGCGCCGATCCGGTCCATCTTGTTGACGAAGGCGATACGGGGCACCTTGTAACGATCGGCCTGGTTCCACACGGTTTCGCTCTGAGGCTCCACGCCGGCAACCGCGCAGAAAAGGCCGATCATGCCGTCGATCACGCGGAGCGAGCGCTCAACCTCGACGGTGAAGTCGACGTGCCCGGGCGTGTCGATGATGTTGATCGGGTGGTCCTTCCACTGGCACGAAATCGCGGCCGAGGCGATGGTGATACCGCGCTCCTGTTCCTGCTTCATGAAGTCCATTGTGGCCTGGCCGTCGTGGACCTCTCCGAGGCGCCTCGAGGTGCCGGTGAAATAAAGAAGACGCTCGGTGAGCGTTGTCTTCCCCGCGTCGATATGCGCGGCGATTCCGATATTTCTCAGCTTCTGTAAAGGCATATGTCAATCTCCCCTGGATAAACGTAGTTTCCTAAAATGATTGCGATATCAGGAACCGGCGCGATGTGCTCTGGCGGTTAAAGGGCGGGATGGCCCGTAGTACTGCAGTTACGCCGTCTACAAGGAATCGCGACTATACTGAATGTAACACAATAATAGCTCGTTGCCGTATAAAAAATATAAAAAAACCGTACATTTGTCGCTTCCCGGCCGGCCGGTTGCCGGTAAGCCGCGCGGGCCCTCTTGGGGCCTTTTCCATATATCCGCGGACCTCGGGGCGATATGAGCCTGACGGAGAGCGCATACTTGAATATGCCGAAATTTCTGTCAACAAAATATCTCTATTTTATTGCACAAAACAGGGTGTTATTTCACCGTGCAGCCGGTTTTCCCCTTCGGCGAAGAGAAGCACAACTACATGCGGGAAACCGGTCTATACGTTGACGAGGGAGTATCCGCCAATAATTTAAAGAACGGAGGGCTCATATCAAAAGGCCTATTTCTCTATGATCTTGAGCAGGTCGATCTGTATCCTGGAAAGATAGGCATACGAGGAATAGGGATACTGCTCGATGATTGACTGGAAAACCCCCTGGGCTTTCACCTCGTACCCCATTTTCTGATAGCAGATGCCTGTTTTATAGTAGGCCTCGATACCTTCCTCGGCGGTGCCGGCCTCTTCGTGTATGGCCATGTACGCGCGGATCGATTTCTCGTATTCAAAGCTGTTGAAATGGATGGCGGCCACATGCCGGAGCGCCTCGGCCCGGTGCGCTCCGGTCAGATAGACCTCCAGGTATTCGTTGAACATCTGAAGAGCCTTCCGGTAATCCCCCATGGCGTAGAACTGCAGCGCGTTTTCGAACTTGATGTCATCGGCGATCGCCCCAAGGCTTTTGCCCGATGGTTCCTTCGGCGCCTCCTGGGCGTAGGCCCCCGATCCCCAGGCCAGGAGCACCATGCCGCATATCAGACACATCATGATCCTTTTCATTGCGTCTCCCCCATGGTCCCGGAAGATTATGTCTCCAGACGATATATTCCGGTCTCCGTGTTACTTATCGGCCGAACGCCCTGAAAGCATTAGGGACAAACTGATGAAACCGGAATTTTTCGAAATGCCTCCCGTTCGCGACCGCGGGGGATGAGAATAATCGTTGCAAAAAAAGACTCACTCCCCCGATACTTTCCCACCCCGTCACGGGGACATTCCGCGCGTTTAACGGAGTACCATGGAAGAACTCTTTAAAATAAAAAAGCTCTATTCGAGCATCGGCAAGATCATCACCTCCTCCCTCGAGTTCGGCGCGATACAGGACGCTATAATGGAAGAAATCCATCTCTTCTTCGACGCCGAGAACTGGAGCCTCATGCGGCTCGACCCGAATACCGACGAGCTCTTCTTCGTGATCGTGAAGGGCATCGACGCGAAAGCGGTCGAGAATATCCGCCTGGGAAGGGGGGAAGGCATCGCCGGAACGGTGGCCAGAACCAGAAAATCCATCTTCGTGCCGGATACCTCCCGTGACAAACGCTTCAGCGACAGGGTGGACCGCGCCACCGGATTCAAGACCAGGTCGCTCATGGCGGTACCGGTCATCTTCGGCGACACGCTGTACGGCGTCATCGAGCTCGTCAACCGGGGAAGCGGCGGCCTCTTCACTGAGATGGAGCACCTTATTCTACAAACAATAGCCGATTACGCGGCGATCGCATTCGCCAACGCCGCGCTCTACGAACAGGCCCTTCAGCGCAGCCTGACCGATCCGCTCACCGGGCTCCTTAACCGCGCCAAGCTGGAACAGGTGATAGCCGAGGCCGAAAAGTCGGCGTTCCCGCGGCGCAGGCGATACGATGACGAATCCGCCGCCGTGGTGGTGATGGTGGACGTGGACGACTTCAAGAAGATAAACGACGGATTCGGACACCCCCGGGGCGACGAGGTGCTGAAGGAGATATCGCGGATACTGAAATCGCGCCTGCGCTACAACGACATGCTCTTCCGCATCGGCGGCGACGAGTTCCTCGCGATTATTCCCGCGTCTCTCGAGCAGATGCAGAAAATAGAAAAGCGTTTCGCCAGGGAGATGAAAAAGCTATCAAGCTTCACGATGGAAGGCGGCCCGGAGGTGCGTTTTTCCTACGGCACTTCGGCCGGCCCCTTCCAGAAGGTCCGCGACCTGATCCAGAAGGCCGACGCCGGCATGTACCGCCACAAAGGAACGGGGAGGACATGAAAGCGCGGATACCCATCCGCGCCCATGCCCGCTGAAGGCGCGGATGCCATCCGCTCCTTCAGCGAATCTCCTCGATACCCAGCGGATACTTCGACATCTCCTCGCAGCCGTCCTTCGTGATCACGATCGGGTTCTCGTAACGGAAGCCGATGTTCTCCTCCGGACACGCGTACTGCATGGCGCAGATGAGTACCTCGTTCTCGCGGTAGACGTGATCGGGGTTGGTCCAGTACGGGAACGGACCGTCGTTAAGCCCGATACGCCACTCGTCGCCCATCATGCCGATGCCGTGCTCGAAACCGGGGACCATGTAGTCGGAAAACCCTCGCTCCTCGGCGAAGGCCATCATCTGGTCGGCGAGCTTCGACGGGGTGATACCGGGCCGGTAGGTTTTAAGCGTCAGCGCGACAATGTCGGTGAAGTTTTTAGCGTGCCAGAACTGCCGGTCGGTCGCCGGGCCTATGAGATAGTTGTGCGAATGGTCTCCCAGGCCGAGCATGAACATGGCGTGGATATCGACCATAAGCGGCTCGCCCGCAGCGAGCTTTTTACGCGTCGCCGGCGTACAGGCCCCCCCGGCAAGGCCGGTGCGGTAGCCCGCCGCGATTTCGTTTCCGCCGGTAAAGCTCCACTCCCACTCGCTCCCCTCGCGCCGCATGGCGAGAGCCGCGAGCCCGGCTATCTCCGTCTCTGTCATTCCCTTCCATCCGCCGTCCTTTATGGCGTCGAACACGACCCTGTGCCCGACGTCCACGATGCGCGAGGCCTCGCGGAAACGGTTTATTGTCCCCTGGTCCTTTACGATCGAAAGCGCGTCGACGATCGAATGCGCGTTGACAAGCTCGCATCCCTCGAGCGCCTCGGAATAGCGCTGGTACTCATAGTGCGTAAGCCAGCCCTCGGGCAGATAATTGGACATGCCGCTCTCAATGCCGACGCGCCCCCTGCCCCCCTTCAGCTGGTCCTTTATGAAGTCGCCGATAAGCTCGATCTGGTCCTGGCCGCCCATCGGCACGAAGCCGTAGACACGGTCTTCGTCAATCCAGGTTTCGTCGGCGATGCGCGCCGCGTCGATGACGAAGCTGAAGGCCGCGGGCATGCCCTCGGCCGGAATCACCACGAAACTCCGCCAGGGGCAGAACGCGTCGAGCGTCCACGAAAGCGTTCGCAGGCGCGAACCGAGGTACACGTCGATCTTCTGCTTCGCCATCTCGGCCTGAATGCTCTTTATGCGGGCCGGGAAGTCTATGAAATACGGGCCCTTGTTTTCCATGCGTGATGTCATTCTGTCACCTCTCCGGTCGTGTGGATGTAATTCCCGCCGCGTTTCAGTACTCGGCGGGAATCTTCGACAGGACTTTGTTGAGCCTGTCGGCGATCGAGGCGAGTTTGAGCGCCTTGATCATATTGCCCTTGAGCTTGAGTTTCCCGGTCATGAGAGCCTTCTGCGAACCGAGCTCCGCGCGCGAGATCTGCGCGAACACCTGGTAGTCGCCGCTGATCCTGAACTCGGCCGCGGGCGGTTCGCCCTCCCCGATCGAAAGCTCGGCGAAATTTCCATCCTCGAACTTGAAGAACAGGTACCGGGTCTTCCCGTCCGGACAGTTCTGGTAGATGTTGGACATGGAAGAGGTGATATTGTTCATTTTTTCGGGGGAAAGTTCGCTCTTAAGCCTCTTTTCGGCCTCGTCCCGCCACTGTGGGCTCAAGTACTTCACCGCCTGTGCCATCCTGCGCCTCCCTTCAGAAAGTAATAATCAGTCCCTGAACAGTCCGCGGGTTAGCAGATCGAGGGTTTCGTCGAAGATCTTCCGCATCTGCCTGCCCTCCGGCCGTATGTACATCCGTATAATGAACATTTTATAGATGGAAAATATCGCGTTCGGCGTGGTGCGGAGATTGACCTTTCTGAACACACCGTCGGCCATGCCCTTTTCCAGGATGAAGCGTATCATGGCCATGGAGTTTCTGTTAATTCTCTCGTACGGGTCACGCACCGGAAACATGGGAAAGATTTCCGGATCGTGCACAAGCACGCTCCGGAAATCGTCGTCCATCGCGAGGTACTCGACCGCCTTCAGGCACATGGTCGTGAACATGGCCCTCGCGTCGCTTTCGCGCGCCACGGCCTCGCGCACGCGCTTCTGCCACCGCAACAGGGCGTACTCCACGGCCTTCTCGTACAGCTCGCGTTTGTCCTTCGCGTACAGGTAGAGGTTTCCCTTGGTCATGCCGAGCTCCCCGGCGATGTCCTCCACCGTGGTCTTTTTAAACCCGTGGCGCGCGAACACCCTCAGGGCGGCCTCGTATACGGCCTCAAGTTTTTCCTTTTTTCTCATGGTCTCTTTTATACCGGTGGGGCCCGCATTCGACGTGACCCCGTCACCGGAACATAAATAAATGAATAATATATTTATTTATTCATTTATAAAAGAAGATGATTCCTGTCAAGACATTAATACGCCCATCCGGCCGCGAACCGGCGTCATGCTTGAAAAAAGGCTTGTCCAAAGCGTCAATACAACGGGTATATGGACATACGCGCCGCAGGGCCGGACGGAATAGGCCTGCCGCCAAAAGCGATTATCCGCGGAATGATGATTATGCAAGCTCACCGTGCCCCGACAAGCGTTTCGCGCAGCACCGTTTCGGCCGCCCTGTGTCTTCTTCTCGCGTGTGCGGCGGCCTGCACCGAAGACAGCTTCCTGGACTTCATGGAACGCGAGCGGAACACTGCGCTCATGCATGGAGTGCCCCCGCTCTCCCTGACCGATAACGGCGACGGCACCGTTACGGACAATCTCACCACGCTCGAATGGACGAAGTGCTCGGCCGACGACGCCACGGGCGTGGACGATACCACCGACTGCACCGGCGTACACGGAAAATACTCCTGGGGCGATGCGATCGGCCTCTGCGGCGGGCTCGTATACGCCGGTCATGATGACTGGCGGCTGCCGTCGTTCGCCGAGCTCGCCTCAATTATCGATTATGGCAAATCAAGCCCGGCAATTGATAATCAATCATTCCCGAATACACACCACGAGGTGGAAGCCGGAAATGTCAGATCGGCCTACTGGTCATCCACTGTATGTTATCCGGGTGAACCCGGATGGAATGTCTATTCCATGATTGTCGAATTTCTTGACGGCAAATATACCATCGCGGATAATCGCACCGAAGGCGCTAGATATTATGTGCGTTGCGTGCGCGGCACTCCGGAACTGCCAGATTCACATTTTTCAAATGAAGCCGCCGGTGTCGTTTATGATTCATCAACCAGCCTCCGCTGGACAAGATGCTCCATGCTGAATAACGGACAAATCGACCAGAGTGCCGACTGCAGCGGAGATGAGGGCAGATACACCTGGAATCAAGCGGCAAGTGCATGTTCTAATTTGAGCTATGCGGGTCGGAACGATTGGCGATTACCTACCATACGAGAATTGTATAGTCTGGTTTCCTACAGTGATTTTCCTGCTATCGATACCGCCTGGTTCCCAGTAGAAAGTGTCGGATACGATCCCGAATTAATCGGCTCATCACACTATTGGTCCTATACCTCATACGCGGATCAACCCGCTAACTACGCGTGGTCGTTCGATTTTTTCTGGGGAGGCAGCTGGTTCCAGATAAAAAAGGATCATTTACGCTTTGTCCGCTGCGTCGCCGGGCCCGACTGAACCCGACAACGCGCGTCACTCCCCTCTGCGGTCAATCGATATCCACGCAGATCAGGCAGACATCGTCCTGGAAGACATCCTCACCGCCCGCCCAGAACGCGGCCTCATCGCGAATGGCCTGCACGCACTGTTCCGGACCATAATGGGCGGTCCTCCTGATCAGATCGTTGAACCGCTCGTCTCCGAAAAGCTCGCCGTTGCGGTTTCGGCACTCGGTGATCCCATCGGTAAACAGGAGCAGGCGGTCTCCCGGATCGATCGGAGTTTCAAGCTCCGCGTACGCGGAGGCCGCGGAAATGCCGATCGCCCTTCCGGGGGAGTAGATGAATCCGAGCTCGCCGGTATTTCTCTTAAGCAGGGGAACGGGGAAATGTCCGGCATTCGACGAATAGACCTTCTTCGCTCCGATGTCTACGAGCAGATACGCCGCCGTAATGAAATGACGCGGCGTGTACGGGCAGAGCGCGGCATTCATTCTCGCGATCAGTTCGGCCGGACTCCCCGCGTAAGATCGGTGCAGGGCGAAGGCCATCTTGAACATCGCCCCCACGACGGAGGCGGCCATTCCGTGACCGGATACGTCGGCTATCATGATGCCGATCCGCTTTTCATCAATCGAATGGAAATCATACAGGTCTCCCCCTACGCTGTTCGCCGGAATGTAGCGAAGGGCCGTTTTGATGCCCGCAATCCGCGGAACCGCGACGGGGATGATGGACGCCTGTATCTGGCGCGCCATCTCGAGCTCCCGGTGCAGCGCGGCCAGCTCGCGGTGCCGTGCGGCCGATCGACGCAGCTCCACGAAGCTCGCCACGCGCGAGAGGAGCTCTTCCCTGTCGAACGGCTTGGCGATGTAATCGTTGGCGCCGGCTGAAAACGCGGCGGCGATGTCTTCCTGGTTTCTGCGTGCAGTCAGCATGATGACGGGCAGCTCATGTGAGGAATATCTGGCGCGAATGCGTTCCAGCACCTCGAAGCCGGTAAGCCCCGGCATCATGATGTCAAGCAGCACGAGATCCGGAACATCCCCGTTCGCTTCCTCGTCCTCGATAAGCCGAAGCGCCTCCCGTCCGTCCCGCGAGCACATAAGAGAATACCCGGCCAGGCCGAGGAAGTTGGACATGACCTGCAGATTCACCGCCTCGTCGTCGACGACCAGTATGACCCCTTCCCGTTTCTTCGCGGAAGACATCGGCACCGGCAGCACCTCTTCGGGAGCGAAAGCGGGAATCGGGTCAAAGTTTCGCGCGGCTTCGGACGAAGGAAGCGATGCGCGCCGATCATCACCCGCGGGCGAAGCGGGAAGCGTCACTCGAAACACAGAGCCCTCGCCCCAGCTTGACCGCAGGGATATGGACCCGCCGTGGAGCTCTACGAGATAGCGAACGATGGCGAGGCCAAGCCCGGTTCCGCCGTATCTGCGCGACGTCGATCCGTCGGCCTGGGCGAAATACTCGAAGATGCGCTCATGGTCCTCGGCAGCGATTCCTATTCCGGTATCGCTCACCTCGATGGCCGTCATCCTGTCTCCGGCCGAACCCGACACCGATATACGTACCCGTCCACTGTCGGTGAACTTGATCGCGTTGTCGACGAGATTGAACAGGATCTGCTGAAGCCGGTCTTCGTCGGCCCGGACGAAATAGCACTGCGGCTCGACATCGGCCTCGATCTCAATACCTTTTTTTCGGGCGAGGGGTTCGAAAAGCGCGATAACCAGGCGTACGACGGCGCTTACATCCACCTCTCGCAGATCGAGTCGCACCTCGCCGTTTTTGATGCGGGCAATGTCGAGTATATCGTTGACGAGGCGGAGCAGGCGGCGGCCGCTCAGGGATATCAGAGAGAGGTTCCGCCGCGCGTCATCGTTCATCGCTCCGGCCGCCCCATCCATGAGCGATTCCGCGAGTCCGACAATTCCGTTGAGCGGGGTTTTCAGCTCATGAGAGGTATTTGCCAGAAACTCGTTTTTCAATGTATCGAGCCGCGAAAGTTCGTAGTTGGCGGCCTCGAGCTCGGCCACTTTAAGGTCCAGAGCCTTCGCCATCCGGTTGAACGATGAGGCAAGCCGTCCGAGTTCATCCCCGCCCTCCGGGGAGACCTCGTGCTTCAAATCGCCGGATTCGATTCGGCCCACTCCGGCGATAAGACGCTCGATCGGCCGCGCCAGCCTGGTTCCGAAAACAAGGCCGATCACGCCGGTGCCGGCCAGAAGCATTATAAAGAGCCCGAGGACCGCGATACGGAGATCGCGTACCGGCGCAAGCAGTGCGTCCCTCGAATACGCCACTCTTCCCAGCACGAAGGGATCGCCGTCGGAGAGTTTCTCCACCGAAACAATTTCCAGATACTCGCCCCCCGAGTCCGGTTCAGCACGTCCACCGCCCTTTCTTAAAAGGCTTTCGATCCTCTCCTCGGGAAGCCGGCCCTTTTCAATACGGGATTCGAAATCAGACTCGACTGGCCGTATCGACGCCAGCACTCTTCCCCTCAGGCGCTCGCTCGACGAGAGAAGTATAGCATCCGCGTACACCAGACCTTTATCCGCATTCGGCCCGAGCATCAGCATCATCTCCCGGCAGTCGATGCCGGAGGCATCGATATCGCCCGCGTTCATAAGAAGCACCGTTCTCGCGGAGAACGCGAGTATCCGCGAAAGCATCCCGCCCTCCTGCAGCACGGCCGCGACGATTCGTCTTTCCTGTTCGCGGAGGAAGAGGAATGAGAGCGGCAGGACCACAAGAAGGATGGCGCCGATCATCGAGGTAATGAGCCTGTATCGTATACCCATCTGCCGGCCGTCACCTGAGGCGCTCGATCGCACGCAGGCGACCTTCCGCGCGGGGAAGGTACAGCCGTACGGTACGGTTGTCGGGGTCGATAAGCCGGATCCGTTTCATTATCGCGATGCACTCGTCGTAGCGATGCGCTTCGTATGCCGCTATACCGCTTTCCTCGAGGGCCGGAAGTTCCGGTGCGAGCATGGTTCGGATTTCAGAAAGCTCCCTTCCCGCATCGGCATTCCATGAAGGCGATCTCTCCAGGTGCGGTATCGCCTCATAATAGCGCTTGTCTTTTATAAGTGATTTCGCAAGGGCATAGGACGCCCTCGCGGCATCAATCTCCTCGAGCATGGCCGCGGCATTGCTGTTATCCGGATCGATATCGAGGGCCTGCCGGAACGATTCCTCGGCCCTGTCAGGATGCCCCTTATCGAGCTCCTCCAGTCCTCTGGACACAAGAAACTCGGCGCGCTCCTTCGATTTCATGGCGTCATACGCCGGGGTGGACCCCTTCGACCGAGCCCGGGCGATGTCTCCAAACGGCAGGCGTGCGATCGCGGCGGCCCCAAGAGTATAGCCTTCCATGGAGCCCTTTGAAAGGGGTGTGATCCGATAATCGAAAATGGTCCGCAGGCCGATGGATCGCGTTACAGGAAAAAAGAAACCCGCGCGGACACCAGCCCCCGGCCTGAAGGCAGTTTCGGTTTCATCGATGCGCGATGCCCTGAATGTCAGCAAGGACTCCTGCACGATTATCCCGGCGAACGGATAGAACCGGCGATGGAAGGGGTAGTAGCCGAGAATGCCCGCGTGAAGTGAATACCCCGTAAGTCGTGATGAATCCGACTCCTTCATTCGGCCGCTCAGGACGGCGAAACCACACTCGAAAAGCAGGGGCAGATCGGCGAACGGCAGGGGATGCGAAAGGTCCGCGCCGTAGGTTTCGGCACTTTTTATATATGTGGCGTATCTGCCGGTAAACCGGCCCCGGCCGGCCGAAACACCGCCGATGAGGCCGTCACCCGGAGAAAAGCCCGATGCGTACAACGGGCCCACCGTTATTGTGGTCAGAACGACCGCAAGCACTGCGGTGAACGGTCGTCTACGATGCGGCTCTGCCATACGGACCACCCGGTTTAGTTGCTTGACACGATCCCAACTGCCGTACTACCTGTGTGAAGTGTTCGTCAGCTGCCGCGGGCGTGCCCGGCCGGGCAGCCCGTATGCGTAAAGACGAACATCATGTAGTATCCTTAATACACGGTGCAACCCGTCAAGTTTTATACTGTCCCCGGACGCCCGTCGGTATCAAAACCGGGCGTTCTCCGTGCAATCACTATCCCGGAGAGATCATGCGTTGAACATGCATTGCCATAGAAAACGAACCATCATGAAGAACGAAACCTGCGCCGGTTACTGTACTATCCGCCCGAAAACGGGAATGATACCCCTGTCGGACCGTACACCGAAACGATCGCATGCGTTCGTCTCGGCCGTCCTGCTCGTCTTCACGGCACTTACCCTCTCGTGCAAAAGGGCGCCCGACACGCTTTCGGTCTCATTCGTAGGCGACATCATCATGCACATACCGGTCAAGACATGCGCGCGCCTGAACGATCTTCCCTCGGAGAAGGAGGGCGTTTCGGCGAACAACGCCGGTTTCGATTACCTCTTCGAGCGGATAGCGCCGCGCCTGCTCGCCGTCGATATCGCGCTCGGCAACCTGGAATTTCCGGTGGCGGCGCCGTTCGAGAGCAAACCGTACGTGTTCAACTGCAGACCCGAAGTGCTCGGCGCGCTTAAAAAGGCCGGCATCTCGCTCGTGACGATCGCGAACAACCACATCCTGGACCAGAACTCCCCCGGTGCGCTCGAAACGCTCGATCACCTGAAGAGCGCGGAAATTTCATTTATCGGAGGCGGAGCGACGTCGGAGGAGGCCGCCGCCGGTTTCGTCTTCGAAAAATCGGGGATTCGCGTCGGGTTTATCGCGTGCACCGGCGTCATCAATACCGCCTTCCCCGGCGCGAACGGCGCCTTCCATCTCAACAATTTTTACAAAAAGGAGCGCATCTATCAACAGATCGACGCGATTAAACCGCGCGCCGACTTTATCATAATGACGGTTCACGCGGGCGCGGAATACGTAACCGGCCCGCTCTCCGCGGACGCGGCGCTCATGCGGGAATACTGCGAGCGCGGCGTGGACCTCGTCGTGGGTCATCATCCTCAC
>Ga0116174_10003365_pt1 | contig 13153 bp, 10 predicted proteins | sample AD_UKC087_MetaG_FD_89801 | JGI IMG/M metagenome (GOLD analysis project Ga0116174, IMG submission 89801) | Active sludge microbial communities of municipal wastewater-treating anaerobic digesters from USA - AD_UKC087_MetaG | ecosystem: Engineered > Bioreactor > Anaerobic > Digestate | place: USA...
TCTTGAAAATCATCACCGCGACCAAAGCGCCAGCCAAGGGGTCAACCCAACGGTAGCCAAGCAAGCTAAAGGTCACGCCAATAACAACGGCCAGGGCGCTGAAGATATCATTGCGGTGGTCTTGCGCCAGGGCGATGATGGTGGCGTTAGCGGTGCGTTTGCCAACACGATGGGTGTAGATGGTCATGAAAATTTTGATGATGACCGTGCCAATGGCAATCCAAAGTGTGATTCGCGCGGTGTTTCCATCAGTGGCTTGACCACTTAAAAAGTCAAAAAGCGAATTGACCGAATCCCAAAAAATCGTTATGGCGGTAGTAATGACAAAAGCGCCGACAACCAAAGCGCCAACGCTTTCAAACTGGCTGTGGCCATAAGGGTGTTCATCGTCGGCTGGCTTATGCGCGGCGCGCACGAAAAAAGAAACCACGATGTTATAAACCACATCCGAAGTAGAGTTAATGCCATCGGCCAAAAGAGCCGCTGAGTGGCCGATGATGCCGATGGCTGTTTTGACGATGGCCAAAATAACATTAAAAATCAGGGTTAAGAGAACAGCCTGATTGCTTTGGCGGTTGCGTTGTTCCGGGGCAAGTTCTTCAGCTTTTTCGAGAGCTTCTTCAATCATTTTGGCACCGTTAGCGGTCTATTCCGACAGCTTCGCGCATGCGTTTGAGGTTGGGGGTGGCGATGGCGCGTACCTTTTCGGCACCTGACTTTAGGATAGCGTCCAGTTGCGCTTTGTCACTCATCAAGGTGTCAAAGGTTTGGCGCGCTTCGGCAAAATGAGCGATAAGGCTTTCAAAAAGTTCCTGTTTCAGGTTTCCGTAACCCAAACCGCCTTGCAAATAGAGCTGGCGTACTTCTTCGAGTCTTTCTTTGCTGGCGAAGAAGCGGAAAAGCTGGAAGACATTGCAACTTTCAGGGTCTTTGGGTTCTTCGGGCGTTTTGCTGTCGGTAACGATACGCATAATTTGTTTGCGAATTTCTTTTTCCGGAGCAAAGATGGGAACGATATTGTTATAGCTCTTACTCATTTTGCGTCCGTCAATGCCGGGTATGACCTGAACTTCCTCGGGAATATGAGCCTCAGGCAGTTTGATGATGTTGCCATAGCTGCGATTGAAGGTTTCAGCGATATCGCGCGCGATTTCAACATGTTGTCTTTGGTCGGCACCCACAGGCACAATGTCAGAGTTGTAGAGCAAAATATCAGCAGCCATCAGCACGGGGTAGTTATATAAACCAGCGTTAACGCCATAATCCGGGTCGCGGTCGATTTCGAGATTTTTGTCGATAGCGGCTTTATAAGCGTGCGCGCGGTTGAGCAGACCTTTTGCAGTGGAGCAGGCTAAAATCCAGGCGCATTCCGGTATTTCAGGAATGTCAGATTGGCGGAAGAACGCGCTTTTCTCAGGGTCAAGGCCTAAGGCAATCCAGGCAGCGGCAACCTCATAAATATCACGTTGCAGGTCTTTGGGGTTGGGGGTAGTGGTGAGCGCGTGATAGTCCGCGACGAAATAGAGCCCCAAATAGCTTTCAGATAAGGCGATGGCTTGTTTGTACATGCCAAAATAGTTGCCAACGTGTGGACTGCCAGTAGGTTTAATGCCGGTAAGAGAAATACGTGCCATAATTTACTCCAGATAATTGTTTAGGCCATTATAAGCCAATTAAGTCAGTGTGAGACCCGCTTTTTGAAGGCCGGCTTTGATTTGTTCTTCGGTGCCTTCAAAACTGCCATCAGTGGTGATGACAAAATCCGCCAGACGCGCTTTTTCTTCCTGGGGACCCTGTGAATTGAGCCGTTTGGCGGCGCTGGTAGGATCCATGCCACGGCCCTGAATGAGACGGCCAAGTCGCGTTTCGTCATCGGCCGTTGTTACCCAGGTGGTATTACAATGTTGAGCCATACCAGTTTCAAAAAGCTTGATGGCTTCAATGACAATTAGCCGCACATCAGGTTTTTGTGATTCTTCAGCGATGCGGGCGTTGATGGCGCCGGTAGTAGCCGGGTGAACAATGGCTTCAAGCGCTCGCAGTTGTGCTGGGTCTGAAAAAACGATTTTAGCCAGTGCGGCGCGGTCAATTTGCCCATCGGCTTGTTTGATTTGTTCGCCAAAACGCGCGATTATCGCCTCATAAGCGGGGTTGCCGGGCAGGTAGCTTTGTTGAGCGACCAGGTCAGCGTCGATGGTTATCGCGCCGTGTTTCGCCAGCCACTGTAAAACAAAGGTTTTGCCTGAGGCGATATTGCCGGTGAGGCCAAGAATAAATGGTTTGTGTCGCATGGCTTAAGTATACTTCAGGCGGGCCACTAATGAAAAGTATAAGTTTGTGAATTTGGCAATTATTATCTTGTCTGATGCGGATTTGTGTTAAGGTTTGTTTGTGCCCTTTCGCGTAAAGCATAATATGCTGTATGATTTGGGTTGTGAGTTTTAAACCATACTGGGTATAATTTAAATAGATTGAGATTTTTCAACCGTAAAAACAGCCTTGATCGCTGTTTTGCGTGAAAAGACAGTTTTTTGGAAAGGGAAAGCATGAACGCGAATAAAAATGTCGTCAATCAACTTAATTGCCTGCATTGTGGCGCGCCTATTAAGCCGGAATGGGGTGAGCAGGTGGTTACCTGTCCTTATTGCCTGAGTGTGCAACATATCGCGATTGACTGGAAAGAAAGCAAGAAAGAAGAACCACAGCTTTTTAGCGTTCACCAGGACCCACCAAACGCGTCAACAGGCGAATTCCTGTCCGAGCGCGTTGTTCCATCGGTCAGCAAACCGACACCACAAGAAGGACTTCCGCGGATTTTAAAAACCGCGTTTCGAATATTATTCTTTCTTATCTTTTTTATCATTGTCATTCGGATTTTGATAATGATGCTGTCAGGTCCGTTTGTTGGGGGATATTTCGGATTCTGAGTTTGTTAATTCACTTTTCTATCAATCCGCTCTTTGACTTTTGAAAAGACCTTTTTGCGCATGCTATAATTTTGATATGCTAAAGCAAGTTATTTTTGACACTCTGCTTGAAGCGCTCGGTGAAAAGGGTGACTTCGACATCAAAAAACCACTCATTCTGGCGGTTTCAGGTGGGGTGGATAGCTTGTGTTTGGCACACGCTCTGCGCGACAGCCAATTCAAGCTCATTGTGGCGCATTTTGACCATGGTTTGCGCGCTGTTTCAGAGGCTCAGGCAACGGCACTTGGCGTGATGATGGCAGACTGGGGATTGCCTTTTGTCAGTTGCCGAATGGATGTGGATCGCTTCGCCAGGCAAGAAAAAACCGGCATTGAGGAGGCGGCGCGTATCGCGCGCTACCAGTTCTTGTATGAAGTTGCCAGAGACCATCAGGCTCAGGCAATTGTTTTGGGCCATCATGCTGATGACCAGGTGGAAACCGTGTTGATGCATTTCTTGCGTGGTTCGGGCATGGCGGGTTTGACCGGTATGCGCCCCAGAACCATTCTTAAGCAGTTTGATGAAAACATCCCTCTTATTCGGCCACTGCTCAGCATTTGGCGTGAAGAGCTTGAGACTTATGCCAAAGTTCACCGGCTTGAGGTGTTGGAAGATGAAAGTAACCAAACTTTGCTTTACTATCGAAACCGTTTGCGCCATCAACTTATCCCGGAGCTTGAAACCTTGAATCCGGGTTTTAAATTAGGGGTGACGCGCGCGGCTGAGGTGTTGCGTGGTGATGAAATGCTGTTGCAAAAACTTGAAGAAGCCGCTTATCAGAAGGCTTTGCTAACGCGTTCAGAAAATGAGCTCATTTTGTCCAATACGGTTTTGCAATCACTTGAGCCTGGCTTAATCCGGCGTGTTATTCGGCGGGCATTGCACACGCTTTGGAAAAGCCAGGCGGATTTTGGCTTTAGAGATATTGAAGCCATCCGACAGTTCGTAGAAGAGGGCAGTGGGGAAGTTGAAGTCTCGGGTGGCATAAAAGCGGTTTTAATTGCTGACAAACTGCATCTTTTGCTTCGCCGGCAAGCACCGAGCCTGGTTGATTATCCTCAAATGCCACAGTTAGAGGCATTGCGCTTAACGTTGAATGAAACCACCCCATTAAATGAGGGGTGGCAACTGCGCGCGCGAATGATTGACGCGATGACTTATCATCACTTAAGCGAAAGTGAAAAGCAGGACCCGATGCAGGCTTTTATCAATCCGCGTGAGCTTGAATGGCCGTTATGTATCCGGGCAGGGCGAGTCGGTGAGCGATGGAAACCGCTTGGCCTTGCGGAGGGCACCCAAAAGCTGAGCCATTTCTTTGTTAATAACAAAACCCCCCGGTTAGCGAGGGCGAAATGGCCTTTGTTGCTAAGCGGGGAATCAGTTGTTTGGTTGGTCGGTTTGCGCATAAGCCAAACCTGGCGCTTGTTGGGTGATGAGGATGAAATCCTGCATCTTAGCCTAACGCGCAAGAGCTGATATTAATTCGCGTCTAAAACCTCACGCAAAATCGTCTTAATCTCTTCAAAATTCGGATATAGAACCTGCGCGCCACTTGCCGTGACACCAGGCGTGACGTTGTTGTAACTGATGCGGTGCATATTGAAAACATCATTTCCAAAAAACTTTGATATTGGCAAAGCATAAATGATGTAATCCTTGATTTCCATATCGGTTTCAATGGTGCGGTAAACGGCTCTTATGACGTTGGGCAGGTTACGCAGTTCACTTGGTTTTAAGGCTTTTTTACCCATGGCTTTAATCACTTCCATGGCACGGCGGTTGCGGTCAAGGTCCGAAGAATTCATGCGCGCGCGCACGTACCAAAAGGCATCCCATTGTTCCATGGTTACCGTGCCGGCTTCAACCACACGCCAGCCGCTTTCTTCCAGGTAGCATTCATCTTCCATGCGTTCGGTTACTTCAACGTCGATGGGGCCGAGCACGTCTAAAATATGCTTAAAGCCTTCAAAATCTGCCATCATGTAGTGGTCAGGCCTAAAGCCAAAGTTCAAGGCCAGGGTATCGCTGAGCATTTGAAAATCACCAAAAGGAAAGGCGACGTTTAAGCGTTGCTCACCGAGGCCGGGAATGTTCACCCAAAGGTCGCGCGGGAAAGAAATGAGGTTAATTTTGTGTGTTTTGGTGTTAAAAGCCATCAAAAGCATCACGTCGGTGCGAAAACCAATATCGGGTTGGTAGTCTGAACCAAGCAAAAGGATTGTTTTTACATGCCTGGGCACGTTAATTCGGTTGGCATCGGTCAAATAGGGGTCTTCGATAGCTTCTTCGCGACTGGCCCAAAGGTTTGTGAGAAAACCGGGCTGGCCTTCGCGAATGCGATTAAGGCTAATGCCAATCATCACACCGAAAACCAAAAGTATTACTATCAAAAGAATCACCGGAAACGCGCAACCGCGTTTCTTAGAGGTTTGTTGGGTCATATATCCTTCTTTGTGAATATTCCTTAGCTGTTTTGTGAGGGCACAACATAACCGTAGTCGGCGGCTAATTTGTGCAACCGGTCATGCACATCCCGCCATTGGATTTTTGAAATACCCAATTTTTGGCGGATTGATTCGGGTTCTTTGCCATTTACCAAATCAATCATGGCACTTGTCCAGCGCAGACTGTCGAATGAGATGTTTTTCTCCAGTTTCGCGGCTTCGGCTACATCAGCGAGTAAATACTCCAGGCGACGCTGTGACCATGGAAAGACCTGATCTTTAATTTGATAATGTTTCGCATAGGCTTTGTAGATGTTCACCCATTCTTCAGAAAGGGGCAGACGGCGTTCTTTATAGCGGAAACGCGGATTGGAATAACGCACATAAAGCGCGGCTTTTTGAGGGTCTTCAATTTCCAGGTGTTCAACCATCAAGTTGAGGCATTCGCCTTTCTTTAGCGCGGTTTCAAGCACTAACAAAAGCAAGGTTAAGGGACGCGGATCTTCTTTTGCACCATCGCGGATGGTTTTGGCGGCTTCGATAGCGTCGTGACATTGCTTTTGGGTCAGGGCATGTGGCAATCGGCTGGCGACAGGCTTTTGGATGATGGGGTCCGCGGGATTGCTCTTTAGCACGCCGGCTTCAAAAAGCCATCTGAAGAAAGATTTGATGGAGGTGATGCGGCGCGAGAGGGTTTTCGCGCTGCAAGGTGCTTCACGTTCATTTTGCATCCAATGCAGATGGTTTTCGAGGTCGGCTGTGGTAATTTGGCCGATTTGCTTATCGGTGGGCAGGTAGCTTTCAAGCAGGTTAAGGTCCGCGATGAAAGCTTTTAGGGTATGGTGTGACCGTCCCTGATCGCGCAGGAAAATTTTCCAGGCTTGAATAGCAGGATGCAAGAGCGTGGTTTCTGTAATATGTGCAGATAAAAAGTCTGTTTTTGGGGTCATTGGGCCTCCGTTGTTTCGTATAGCTATAATATCTGACTTAAGTTTAGCGTGAATGGCTAATGCTGTCAAATTATTTTAAGGCAGTGTAATTATCTCACATTAATTATTTGTTGCGATAAAGAGCTTCGTTGAGCATTTGTGTGATGGCATAGTTATCGGGCATAAGCACCCAAGACCCTTCCCAGGTTACATAGTTATAAGCCATGGTGTTGTCAACCGCAAAATGGCGGATTTGACTGGTGTCGGTGAGCACGGAAGCCATTGGCATGAGTGGCAGAACCTGGCTTAGGGGCATATTGGTGTCGATATATTCGCGGTAATGGCCGTAAAGTTCTGGAATTTTGATGATCATGTTCAGGTTAGTGGCTTTTTTGACCATGGCCACGATGACATCCTGGGTGCGGCGGTTGCGGTCGAAGTCGCTGGTGGTTGTGCGTGAACGTGAATACCAAAGGGCGGTGAGGCCGTCCATATGCATCACGCCGGGTTCAAAAGTGCACCAGCCACTTGGGTCCAAATGGCAAGAGTCGCTAAGGGTTTGAGTGATTTCAACATCAATGCCACCCAAACTGTCAACCACGTCCTGGAAGCCGTCGAAGTGAACTTTCATATAGTAGTCGGGCCTGATGCCAAAATTGGTTTCAAACACATCTTGCAGTAAAGTCCATCCGCCCAAGGCCCAGGCGATGTTGATGCGGTTTGACCAGTAGCCAGGAATGGCAACATAGAGATCGCGTGGGAATGAAATTAAAGTGGCTGTTTTATGTTTGGGGTTAATTGAAAGCAAAATAATAACATCGGTACGGAAAGTTTGATCTTCGAAATCGTCCTGGCCTAAGAGGAGAATGTTGACCTGTCCGTCTGGAAGTTCGCCGGCAGGGATAATGGGCACGGGCGTGGGGGTGAAGAGGGGTTGGGGAATGTTTTCGGTTTCGCCATCTTCCGACAATTTGCCAAAGCTGTTGGGTTGAAATGGGGTGGGTGTTGGGGCAGCATGACGTAAACTGAAATGGTATGGTGAGGCACTGGATTGTGCCATGGCTTTAATGATTGCGCCTGTCGCAAAAACAGCTGAAACAACACCGATGAGAATGAGCAGTGAATAAAGGATGATTTTCTTTTTAGTGAGCATAGTGTAATTTTTGTACTTTCAATATTCTAATAATGGCTATTTATTTGCGATTAATCTTGCCATCTTTAATGGACTTGATTAAAAACAAGCAATAATAAAGATGCAAGACTTGTGCCGCTTGAGGGCAATAAAGAAGTCTGTTTTTGGCTTTAATTTAACCACATCAATTTATTGCTCATTGTTTATAAACTGTATATTGAATAATAAACGGTACTACACGAGAAAATGGTTGACAGTTTGGCACACTAAGGTAGAATATGGCTGTTATGCAAGGCTAACAACTTGCTAAAACATGAAACAACGGAGTATTTTATTTGATTACTGAAATCAGTCCATTACTAAACATTTTATTGCTCAGCATCATGGCGAGTCTTGGCACTGGTGTTGGTGGCTTGATTGCGGCATTAATCCGACCTTCGCGTCGTTCTTATGGCTTTTTGATGGGTCTCACCGCTGGTGTGATGATTTGTCTTTCCTTTCTTGAGTTGGTACCCGAAGCTTTGGAACAATCCGGTTGGGTTACCGCTACCATCGGTTTCGCCCTGGGCGCTGTGTTTATGTTCGCGCTCGATCACCTTATCCCGCACATTCGCTTTGGTGAAAAAGAAGTACGCGATACGGTAAACATTGAGGTCAATGGCACGATTACGGGCGCTGACGGTTTGCCTGTTGAGGTCACTTGTTGCGACGCAAAACATATGGGTAAAGACTGTAAATGTCAAAGCGAACCAAAACGCCGGGGTGGGTTGTTTAGCCTTCGTCGCGCCGATAAAGGTGAACCGGTTGACCGCAAGTTAATTAACACAGGCGTTTTGATGGCTATCGGTATCGCAATTCATAACTTGCCGGAAGGTATCGCGGTCGGTGCGGGTTATCTGCACAACCCTCAGTTTGGTATTTTTGTGGCGATTGCGATTTTGTTGCATAACATCCCCGAAGGCATTGCCACCGCATTGCCTTTGTGCCGGGGAGGTATCTGTCGGCGGGATGCCATAAAAGTAGCCTTTCTTTCTGGTTTGGCCGAGCCGATTGGGGCGGTTTTAGCCAGTTTGGTGTTGATTAATTTCACCGCTTTGTTACCTGGCGCGCTGGCATTCGCGGCTGGCGTGATGGTGTTTATTACCTTGGATGAGCTCATCCCCACCGCGCGCGAACATGGCCATAATCACTTTACAGCAATAGGTATTATTGTTGGCTCACTCTTCGTGTTTGTTTTGAGTGGTATCCTGGGGATTTAGTTTCAGATTATGTCGTTGATTCAAAAAGGCATGCGCGCGCATGCCTTTTTAGTTTTGAATTTTGTTGGGGTTATCCAGCCAGCCAACCACCGTCTACTATCATGACGTCTCCATTTACATACGAAGAGTCGTCGCTTGCTAAAAAGAGCGCTGCAGACGCTATCTGATCCGCGCTTCCATGAGCTGGTGAACATGCGAAAACATTTTGTAACCTGGCGTATCCACCAGTGTTTACGTCGCCCATTGATGTGGCTATCTCGGTTACGATGCCACCGGGAGCAATCGCATTACAACGAATCTTGTTTGGGATATACATGTAAGCTGTGTTTTTGGTCATTGATACCAAGGCGGCTTTAGACGCGCAATATACAGCTCCGGCAAGTGTTCTAAAAGCGCCCGCGGAAGCAACATTGATGATATTGCCACCGTCTCCCTGTTCTAAAAATACATGTACAGCTTTTCGCATGGCACACATCGGACCATAGACGTTAATTTTCATGACATGCTCATATCTTTCGTCTTTTACATCCCCGATGGGGCTCATGTCATCCATAACGCCCGCATTATTGACGAGTACATCTAAACGTCCAAATTCCTTAACACAAATGTCGATCATCGCTTCATTTGTGCTTTTTTTCCCGATGTCTCCTGGAAATACAAGAACCTTGCCGGGAGCATCTTCCAAAGATTTGGCAAGCGCTTCAAGCCTTTCTTTTCTTCTTGCAACAGCGACAACATTTGCGCCCTCTCGGACGAAAGTTTCTACAATGGCCTTCCCCATCCCTGAAGACGCGCCCGTTACAACAATTGCTTTTTGGTCTAATCTCATCTTTTTTACTCCTTAATGGTAAGAATCGCAATATTAAAATATTATAATTATTACTGCCTCTAAAGGATAACAATATCGCCTGTTTTTGTCAATTAATAAGGGTATTTGCTGTAAACCGCGAACAGTTCCGCTTGGATGACAAAATATAGGTTTTATGTTTATGTACATGTCGAAGAATTAATTAACCGAATAAGGCGTGTCAAGTTACCTCTGTGTCTTTCTCTTCTACGTTAAAATATTAAACAAAGCGTGGTACCAAATTGATGAAAGTGAGAAAATTTGTTTGGTGTGTAATGATGTGCTTGGTACTGTTGTTAGCAAGCGTTCAGTTAATTTTTGTTCAGGCACAAACAGATTGTTCTGCTGCAAAGCTTTCATGCTCAGTAACTGGAAGCTTCAGACGTACCCAGGAACAGATATAAGCTTTTGATTGTGCCACAGTAACGGATGTGCCGCATATTGAATGTGAAGCCTTGGTAGCACTTTATGAAAGCACAAATGGTGCTGCCTGGTTTGATAATTCCAACTGGCTGCAAACAACAACGGTGGGCGATTGGAATGGCATCGTTGTTGAAGATGAAAAAGCGATATACATTTTCCTTCCGCACAACAACTTGATCTTAGTTCCAACCAGTTGACGGGCTTGATGCCTGCTGAATTAGGCAATCTTGTGAATTTAAGATGGCTTGAACTCGCTAACAACTGCTTGACGGGTGAAATCCCTGCCACGTTGGGAAACCTGAGCTATTTATGGTATCTTGACCTTAGTAAGAATCGGTTGACAGGCACGCTGCCAGAAGAATTATCTAATATACCAAAATTGCGTCATTTTAACTTGAGCCACAATTATTTAAAAGGATATGTACCAGCCAGCTTTACAAAGCTTGTAACGCTTTGTGTTGATGGGCAACAATTGGACTACTGCAAAAAAGTTGATGGAAGCTACTATTTTACCGGCCTTGGTTACAACTTTTTCAACGTGCCCCAACCCAACCCGCCATCTGATTTCCTTTACGAAAAAGATCCGGACTGGGACCAAACCCAAGGTGTGTTAGATGAGTTTATTTACTTCCAAGCTATCTTGAATTCGTAATTGATTTTTGGCTTAAATACCCATAATATGAAACACCTGGCTTACTGTAAGAACCAGGTGTTTTTTGACTTCTCAGGGTGAATGGCAGGGATTTAATCCATTAAGCCAGCAGTTTATCAAGCCCTAATCTTAGGCGGCGTAAAGTTTCTTTCTTGCCCAAGAGGCTTGCCAATTCGGTAGCACCACCGGCGCTGGCAGGCAAACCACTCAGCGCGGTGCGGATAGGCCACATTGTTGTGCCAACTTTAAAACCGCTTTCTTTGGCATATGTTTTTAGAGTGTCAAACAAGGCGGCATTGCTGAAATCCTCTTGCTCTTTTAAAAGGGGGATGACAGCACTCAGCACCGCTTTCGCGCTTTCGATAGTTGATTTTGACTTTTGGTTTTCGAATAGCGTGACATCATATTCAGGCAAATCAGCTAAAAAGCTGAGCATTTCGGGGATATCGCCCAAACAATCGGTGCGAATTTGAATGAGTTGGCTTAGCTGCATTAAGTCGAAATCTTTGAGGTTCTCTGGATACCAGGGCAAGGCCACCGCATGAAAGGCTTCCGGACTTAAGGCGCGAACATGTTCGCCATTAATCCAGCGCAGTTTATCCATCGAGAATGCCGCGCTTGATTTGCTGATGCGATCCATATCAAAGACTTCAATGAGCTCTTGCAATGAGAAGAGTTCGCGGTCATCGCCCGGATTCCATCCCAAAAGGGCCACGTAATTGACAATCGCCTCGGGCAGGTAACCCATATTCACCAGGTCTTCAAAGGTTGGGTCCCCAGCGCGTTTGCTCAGTTTTTTACCGTCTTCTTTGATGATGTGTGGCAGGTGGATATATTCGGGATATTCCCAGCCAAATGCTTCGTAAAGCAAGTTGTATTTGGGTGTAGAACTGAGGTATTCCTGGCCACGAATAACATGACTGATGGCCATGAGGTGATCATCAACCACATTGGCAAAATTATAGGTGGGGAATCCATCGGATTTTAAGAGAACCTGGTCGTCCAATTGCTTGTGGTCGATAGTGATTGTGCCATAAACATGGTCAAAAAAACTGCTTTCACCTTCGAGTGGAATGCGCTGGCGCACGACAGGTTGGAGGCCTTGATCTAAGTTCTTTTGTACGTCCGAAGGACTAAGATCGCGGCAGGGGTCCTTTAGACCTTCAACTCGTTCCTCGCCTAAGTCGGTGCGATCTTCTTTTTGACAGAAGCAATAGTAAGCGTCACCCTGTTCAATTAGTTGCCTGGCGTATTGGCCGTAAATAGCCTTGCGTTGGCTTTGCACGTAAGGACCATGACCACCATCTTTATCGGGGCCCTCATCGTAGGTGATGCCGGCTAAAGCCAAACCGTTGTAGATGGCCTGGACCGCTTTGGGCACGTTGCGTTTTTGATCAGTGTCTTCAATGCGCAGGATGAATACGCCATGCGCTTTTTTTGCGATGAGATAAGCGTAAAGCGCGGTGCGTAAATTACCGATGTGCATATAGCCGGTGGGACTGGGGGCGAAACGAGTTCTAAACATAATCACTTCCAAATAGTCTTGTTTTATCGCTATGAATACTACCATAAAGGGGCTTGTTTTTGGATAGCTTTATTCTTTGATAATTAGGTTTGAAACATAACCCCAGAAAAAAAGCGCGTCAACTGGCAACGCGCTTTGAATCATTAAACTGTGGTTTTTTCTTAATTGATTGGCTCACCTAATGCGATAAGTTCATTTTCGGCCACCCACCATTTAGGATGCCATCTTAAGGCTTCCTTGAAAGCGGCGATGGCTTCTGCGCGGTTACCACGCTTAACTTCAGCGCGACCTAACCAAACATAGGCTTCGGGAATGCCCGCGCCAGGAGATTTTTCGATGGTTTGTTTTGCCAGGGTGTAAACATCGTTATATCGACCAAGATAGTAATAAGCAAAAAGCGGTCCGGTTTGATACCAGGTAACCCGCCAGGGGCGCTCCGCGGCTGGCAGTTTTTCGTAGATTTCAAAGGCGCGGTCATAAGATTCTGCCGCTCCCCACCAGTCTTGCATTTCTATCATGATGGAACCACGACTGTACCAGGCGAAGAAAAGCTCGCGGTCTTTGGTGGTGTAAAGCCGGTTGGTAACCTGGTCAAGCGCGTATTGTTTGTTATATTCCACATCCATTTGCTGGCCTAAAATCGCCTGTACTTCAGCTTCACGTTCATAGGGGAAGATGATCATATAAATATCATCAAACTGTGCCCAGTACATGGCTATTTCTTCATAACTCATCTTAATCCATCCCAAATAAGAGTCGGGAATGGTGACTTCCTGAGCTTCATCATCATAGCCGGCAATCATGCCATAATGACCCATCCAGCCTTCGCGCGCGTCCATATAACCACGTTCAATAATTACCGGGAAACCATTCGCGACCAATTCTTTAACGAGTTCCAAATTACCACCATAACGCACGATGGCACCCAGTTCTGTTTCCATATGAACATAGCTGAGCATCTCGTAAGGCATCACA
>Ga0116174_10003381_pt1 | contig 13124 bp, 10 predicted proteins | sample AD_UKC087_MetaG_FD_89801 | JGI IMG/M metagenome (GOLD analysis project Ga0116174, IMG submission 89801) | Active sludge microbial communities of municipal wastewater-treating anaerobic digesters from USA - AD_UKC087_MetaG | ecosystem: Engineered > Bioreactor > Anaerobic > Digestate | place: USA...
GTTTATATCTTGTTTATCAGAATTACTTTCATTATTTTCATCATCGTTTATATTTTGTTTTTGTACTTCATCTAACTTTGTTTAAATCTTCAGAAGAACTATTTGCATTTGTTGTTTCAGTGTTTTCTTGATTTTTATTATTATTATCTTCATTTAATTCAGAATTTGGATTATCTTCTGGATTGTTAATCTCTCCATCTGCTCCAATAGTAATTGGAGACATAATCAATAAAGAGAATACCAAAAATATCAGAAATATCTTGCCTTTCATTTTGACTCTCCTTTTTTATTTTTATTTGTTAGATACCCTTCATTATATAACCAGAGAGTTATTATTTTTCCAACCACATCTTGTTCATTGCTACCTATGACTCCAATCAATTTTCTTATTGCCTCTTTTTGATTAAATGGGATAGTTCCTTTAACAGTAGCGCTTTTGTATTTAGTATCATTTAGGTCTTTTTTAGGCATTATATAAAAACCATTAGGTACTTTATAAAGGTTTCTTTTTTTAGAGTATTTTTTTAATAAGGTTTAAATAAATAGGTAGATAATAACTAAAATAGAGGGTAAATGAGATTTTCATTTTTTTTAAAAGAGGGGAAAAAATATTTACAGATGATATTTGTAATTTTATTTTGTTTTTTACAATTTGTATCTGCTGATATCTTAACTAGTTTAGATATTCCTAATTCTCCCCCGTTTCTTATAAAGGACATTCCAAACCAAAGCTGGCCAGAGAATCAAAATCATTTAAATGCATTTGATTTAGATGATTATTTCTCAGATGCAGATTCTCCAAATCTTTCATACTATAATTCTTCTGTAGAAGATATTTATGTATTTATAGACCCCTTAACAAATGAAGTTTCTTTTTTTCCAAGAGAAGGATTTACGGGGACTAGGAACGTAACTTTTTATGCTTCAGATTCTATTTATGATACCCTTAGTAATGTAGTTATGTTATATGTGGGATTAGATTCTTCCCCCCCTAACTGGTCTTCCCCAAATATAAGTAAACAAACAGTTTATCAAAATGACATAATAACATTTGTAACAAATTGGACAGATGACAGAGGGTTAGGCAGATATATCTTCTCAATAAACCAAGGAGCAGGATGGGAAAATTATTCTTCTACAAATTTTTCTGGATTAGAAAACGTCTCTTTTCGTAACATTCAAATAAGAGCACCCCCATTAAATACTGTTTATTGGAGATTTTATGCATTCGATACTTCTGAAAATATGAACCTTACGCCCATACAATCATTTGTTGTTTCTACCCAACAAATACCTGGAGGATATTCTGGGGGTGGAGGAAGCAGTGGAGATTCTGGTAAAGATCCATCTCGGCTAGTGGATAGAATTTTAAGTAAAATAGAAATTCAAAAAAGAAAATCTGAAAACTTTCAGCTTAGTATATCAGAATTAAGGGTTTCTTTGAAACAAGGTTCTTCAAAAACAAGAGTTTTAAAGATAACAAATACAGGATTAGAAGAGATTCCAATCCTTCTTTCTTCAAGAAAAATAAACAATTTCACAATTTTTAGCGAAACAAACATAACTATTCTTCCAGGAAAATCAAAAGAAATTACTATTGATTTTTACGCTCCAGAAAGAACTATTCCTGGACAATATTTTGGATATATAGATGTGAAATCTCCCAAAGTAAATAAGTCAATTCCCACAGTATTAGATGTTCAAGCAATAGATTTAGAGTTTGATTTGATTTTAAATTTATCTGAAGGGTATTCTTTAGTTAAACCAGGAAAAAATATCAAATTTAATATAAGCTTATTTAATATTAAGGATTTAAAAGAAGTTAATGCTTCTTTGTACTATGCTATAAAAGATTATGAAGGAAAAGTGTACAACTTTTCAGAAGAAGAAATAGTGTTTTTTTACAATGTTTTTCTTGAAAGAGAATTACAAGTGCCAAGTCTAACTCCTGAAGGAAATTATTTAATATATGCCAGAGCTTCAGATGAAAAGAACATAGCTATAGATTCAGTTCCTTTTGAGGTAGGTACAAGATTCAATTTTGCATCTTTCTTCAAGATAGGTTCTATCTCTTTTTTAATACTTTTAGTGGCAATACTTTTAGCAATATTGATGGTAAAGCACAAAAGAGACAAAAAGAAAGAAAGGCTTTTGGAGTTGTATATAATGTTAAATAGATTAAAGAGTTTAATAAAACAAAATAAAGAGGATGAAGCACTTAAATTATTTATAAAAATAAAAGATATTTATCGCGAACCAATTCCTAAAGAGGTTTTTGATGATAGAGAAAGATTAAAAAAAGAGATAAGTGATTTGTACAATTCCTTCACTAAAGATTCCAAGGAAATACCTAAAGTTAACACCCCAGAAAAAAAAGAGATTAAAGAACCTAAAGAATCTAAAGAATCTAAAGAAGAACAAAATAAACAAAAAAAAGATACAAGCATTCAAAAAGGGAGAACAGAAAAATGAAAATAAAAAAATTTTTACTAATACTCTTTTTTATCTTATTCTTTTCTCAGATGATTATAGCAGAATCTGCATATGGAGACGAGATACAAAGAGAAGGATATGTTGTCTCTAGGAGCAAAGTAGATAGAAGTGTAGAAGTGGGAACACTCTTCCAAGATTTTATTATTGTGAACAATCTTAGGAACGAACCTATCTCTGCAACATTTTCTTCTTCAGGTAATGTGATGGAATTACTTGAATTTGAATCTTCTGGAATTGAAATATTTCCAAAAAACAGTTCTGCAATGTACTTTTATATTAAAGGTGCAAGGATTGGAAATTACTCTGGAGAGATACTTATTTCAGGAGGAGTTAATGAAAGGATACTTGTAAATATTCGAGTAGTGGAATCAGACCTAAATCCGGTTTTTTTTGTTCAAGTAGAACCCTATAAAAAATATTTTAAATTAAATGAAAAACTTAAATTTAAAGTATATTTATATAGGATAAATTCTGGAGAATTTGACGAAATAGTTCTTTCTTATTCTTTGAACAACACAAAAAACGATTCTTATTTCTTAGGCCAGGAGAGTTTTAATTTTACTAATTCTTTTTATCACCTAAAAGAATTTGAAATGCCTCCAGAAATAGAAAAAGGAGAATATATACTTCAATTATCTGCAGTATATAATAATGAATTAATTCCTGCCTTGAGCTATTTTGTAATTAGAAAGCCTTTTTTCAGTAGGCTTTTATTCGGATTCTTACCTCTTTGGCTTTTGTTTTCTGGAATAGGAATGATTTTATTATTTTTACTCATTTATTTCCTAATCAAAAGACGTATAAAACTTTCAAAGAAATATCGTATGGAATTAGATACAAAAAAACTTCCTATGCCCTCTAAAGAAAATTTATCTCTTGGGCTTATAGCAGAAACAAAAATTAAAGCTTGCTTGGAACCAGAAAAATTAAAAACACATAGTATTGTTGCTGGAGCTACAGGAGGAGGAAAGAGTATTGCTGCCCAGGTATTAATAGAAGAGGCTTTAATGAAAAATGTCGCAGTAATTGTATTTGACCCAACAGCTCAGTGGTCAGGTATGCTTAGAAAATGCGAAGATAAAAAAATGCTTTCTTATTATCCAAAATTTGGATTAAAACCCTCTGATGCCAGAGCATTTTTTGGAAACATTAGACAAATCTCCCATGCTAGAGAAGTAATAGACATAGAAAGATTCATACATCCTGGACAAATACAAATATTTGCATTAAATAAACTTGATCCAAATGATATGGATATTTTTGTTGCTAGTGCTATAAGACAAATATTTAAATCAGATCCAAAGGAAACCCCTGATTTAAAAGTTTTATTAGTTTTTGACGAGGTACATAGATTACTTTCAAAGTTTGGAGGTAGTGGAGAAGGATTTTTACAAATCGAAAGAGCATGTAGAGAATTTAGAAAATGGGGAATTGGAGTTATGTTAGTTTCTCAGGTTTTAAGTGACTTTGTAGGAGAAATTAAAGCAAATATTAACACAGAAATACAAATGAGAACAAGAGATGAAGGAGATTTAGGAAGAATAAAAATAAAATATGGAGAGGAATTTTTGCAGTCCTTAGTTAAAGCATCTGTTGGAGTTGGAATGTTTGTTAATACAGCATATAATAAAGGTAAACCCTACTTCATAAATTTTAGACCTATTTTACACAACACAAGAAGACTTTCAGATGAAGAGCTAGAGAAATACAATAAATATAATGAAATAATTGATGACTTTGATAATCAAATAGAACAATTAGAAAAAGAAAAAATAGATACATTTGATTTAAAGATGGAATTGAAATTAATAAAAGACAAATTAATGAGTGGTAATTTTTCTGTAGTTGATATTTATATAGAAGGAATAGGACCTAGGTTACAGAAACAATGGGAAAAACTAGGTAAGAAACCAAAAAAATTAGAAAAGAAACTTATAGACGCTTCAGAAATTCAGAAATCTGTAGAAGAGGCAAGGAAAGCTAGAGCAATATATGAAAAAGAAGAATTAAAGAAAAAGAAAATAGAAGAAAAGAAAGTAGAAGCAGAAAACATATCTACAAAAATACTCAAACCACTTACATTTGATAATGGAATAATGATATCTTCATTAAAAGAATTAGCTGAAACATTGCCGGGTATAGAATTAGCTGTTTTCAAGATACATGTTAATTCTAAACGTCACGATATTGCAAAATGGGCAGAACAAGTTTCACCAGAATTATCCAAGAAAATTTTAGCAGAGGTTGAAAAATCAAAGATAGTAGAAATATTGAATAATTTTATTAAAGAATCCTCTCCAAAAAAAGATTAATTAAGTTCATAATATAGATAAACTTCTTCAATATTCAATTTATTGTATTCTCTTAATTTTGAAGGTATCCTTATCTCATAATCATAAATTCCATATTTCCCAGGAGAATTTTTAATTATTGGTGTAACAAATACTATATCTTCTTTATCTTCACTATCAAATTCTCCATTATAAGAGTCATCTGAACTATCCCAAAGTAAACCAGTTATAAAATCTGAGTTTTCTGTAGAATTAATTATCGGGACATTTTTTATTTCTTTTTGATAAATAATCATATCTCTGGTTTCTTTTGGTTCTTGGTTTTCAGAAAAGACATTAGAAACAGAATCTTCAAAAAAAGTCATCCCGAGTATTTCATCTATTTCTAAAAAATCTTCTGAACTTTTTTGTCCATCTTTTTTTCTTCCTATTGGTTTTAAAGACAACCAGTTGATATCTGACTCAGAATCTGCTACAAAAATACTTCCTTCTAAATAACTTTCATTAAACCATTTTTTTATTTCAACTTGGTCTCCCCCAATAACCTTATCTACTTGTGTGTTCCCATATATTTCTTGCCAAGAATTTATGGAAAATGTATTATTTGCTTTATTGTCTGTTTCATCCTCTTCATCAAAAGAATTGTAATAGTCTCCTATAACAAAAATATTATTTAGCCCAATTTTAGTGCTCCAAGAAATACTAGATACAAGCCCATCATTTTCGCTTATATTTATTACACTCTCTCCTATCTTCTCTCCAGAAATTTCTGGATCTCCATTAAAAAATACAACAACTACATTTTCTGCATTAGAACATCCTTTATTCTCCACAAAAGCAGAAATTTGTATTTCTTCTGTTTCAATAGGATTTGTTTTGCTTAGATTAATTGAACTAGAATTTATGCTTATTTGAGGGAGTTCAGAATAAACATTTATATCATTTAAAAACAAATTGTTGTAATTTCCTGCACTATCATTAGCTATACAATTAAAATTCCATGTTCCAATTTTATCAAGCAGTATTTCATAAGAATAGATGTTATCATAAATATTATTTGCACTGTAATTGTTTATTTCATTCTGTGGAGAAATAGATTGTATTATTACTTTATCTATTCCTGATGTTTCATCGTAAGCAGTACAATTTATTTGTATTGTATTTGTCTTACCACACAAGCTAGAAACATTAGAAGAAATAGATTGGATTAGAGGAATGTTTGTATCTATTGCAAAGCTATTGTTTTGTAGAGAAAAACTAGAGATTAGTAAACTGTCTGTTACTTTACAAGCGTATTTGTAGAAACCATCTGCAATGCTTTTAATAAATGTTTTGAATTTATCCCCCGAACTGATTTCTTGGGTTTCATTTAGTTCCCATGCCCCTGTCCAGTTTCCATATAAACTAATTTCTTTTGCATTATTATCTAAATCTTCTATTGAACAATTAAACATTACTTCAGAATATGGAATCTTTTCAAAATCAGTTGGATAAATCAGAGTAGTATTTGGAGGAGAATTTAATGTTATATTTTCTACAACATCATATCCTAATACACTAACACTAACATTTTTTTCTTGTGAAACATAATTATCCCCGTTATTTATCACCTTTAAACTTAATGTATTTGTCACATTACATCCGCTTGGCAAAAGTTCACAATCAATCGTATACTTATTGTTTGTTCCAGAGTTTCCAAGAGGACCAATTATATCACTTATGTTTTCTTGAATTCCTATAATAGGATTCCAAAGGATTATACTATGTCCATCAGCACTAGTTCCATCTTTTGCATCTTCAACAAATCCCATAATATAATGTGCAGCAGAGCTCAATGGTAAAATAAGCAATACGAGAAATATAAATAAGATTTTTTTATTCATCTTATTCCTCCAAAATTCATCTCATTTATTTTTTCAACCACCAATTCCTTTTCTTTTTTTGAAAGAGTTTTATAATCTTCTTTTATTTTACTATACAATTCCTTAGCTTCTTGTTCCCTCCCTTCCTTTAAGAGAGATTTAACTTTTTTTAGATTCTCCATAGTTATCAATAAGGGTTTAATCGAAGAACCATTTCTTATTCTAAGAAAATAAACTCCCAATATTAATGCAAAAGCAATTAAAACAATTATTCCAAAATATCCTTTTGAGGTATATTCTAAAATAGAATTTCCTGTTATTTTTGACTGGCCTTCTTCTAACGAAGGTATTTTAATAGGCGATAGAGTTATTTCTTTAATAGAATTTAAAGGAATTTCCTTGAAAAAATAATAAGTTACTTTTTTTACATCTGGTTTAAAAAGAATTATGGGACCTTCTTTTATAGTTTCATATTCCAAATTTATTACTTTTATGTCAGAAGCTCTTTCAGCAATTTCTTTTGGAACTATTAAAATATAATTAACTTCTTTTTCATATTCTTCTTTTATGCTTAGTTCTTCTTCAACAAATGTTATTTTCTTTTTTGTACCATCAATATATATTATATCTACACTATAAGCATTACATTTAATTTTTGTTTTGGGGTCTTCAATTAATTTTTGAGTATAAGTTATTTCTTTACCATAACCTCTATCATCATAATTGGAATATTGTAAGAATATTCTATCTATATCTTCTTTTTTTATCTCTCTATAAAATTCTACTTCCTCTATTATAGTTATATCTTCTGGTATCTTTTTCTTTATAATACTCAATTTAATCGAAGAAGAAGATATTTTTTTGTTTAATTCATCTTCACTCAAATCCTGAAGTTTATAATTTTCTACATCTCTTTTTAAAGAGTTTAATTCTAGAATAGCACTTTCCAACTCTTTATTTAACTTAATACTTTCAAATATCTGTTTTTCCTTATTATCTTTTAGTTTTAAAAGTTCTTTTATGTCCTCAATATTCTTAATCAGAGAGTCAATCTCTATAATAAAATTATCTACCTTTCCAATTAATTTTATATTTAATCCAGTATTTTCAGAAGTATTACTTAACAACGCAGTAGCATATACTTCCTTAGATAAATCTCCAATATTTCCAGCTTCATCTACTGCAGCTATTTTATAATAATATGTTTTGCCTTTTTCTACATCTTCATCATAAAAATAATCTTTACTTGACAATTCATAGAAGTCAGTGTAATCTACAGGAGAATATTCAGACCTATAAACATTATAATTATCTATTTTTTCTTCACTAAACCAATTTAATTTTATTTTTCCTTTATATCCTGTGGCACTAATTATGGAAATTGTAGCAGGTTTAATTGTATCTACGAGGAATAGATTGTCTCCAATAATTTTTGTTCCTTCTTCTCCAGTAATATCTTTCGATTTAAATCTAAATGAACATACACTTTCACCAGCATTTTCAGGAATTATCAAGTTACCTTCCCAATTTTTACCAGACCCTCTTAATGGAATTGTTTTGTAAACTAAATCATCAAAACTATACTCTAGAAGAGGGGTATTTAAACTTGTTTTAGAAGTAATTAAATTTATTTTGTACCTTCCAGATTTAAGAGGAGCATTTTCAGATATTTTTATAGTAGCATAGATAGGTGTACTTGTTGCAAAATTTATCTTCATAATTGGATTGGAACTTTCCCCACACCTTATATAATATTCATGGAACCCTTCTTCAATATTTTCCAAATATATTTCATGAGTTAATCCATATTCTCCTTGGAAGGGAGTAGAAGGATAAATTTCTTTACCATAATAACATTCTGTTTCAACAGAGGTCTTTACCCTCAAAACAACAGAGTCTGTTTTGTATACTGTACCATCTATAAACGAATCATTAGAGAAACCATAGAAAGTATTAATTGTCACAGAGTTTGCTGCAATCAATAAAGGTGTCAAAGTCAATAAAATTCCTAGAAATAAAAATGACTTTATCTTTTCCATCTTAAATTATTCCTCCTCTTTTCTTTTTTTATTTTGTAAGCTAGATAAGCTATAACTATAAGCAATATTAAATAAATTAGAATAGTTCTAATAACACCAATATCAAAACCTTTTTTTTCTACATTTATGACAGTACTTTTTTCAAATGTTCTTTTTCCATCATAAAATACCATTCCAGTAACTATATACTTACCTTCTTTCCTTGGAGTAAAATAAAATTTAAATGTCTCTATTTCGCCTATGGAAACACTAGACAACTCACTCTCTAGTATTTGTATTACTCTACTGCCAAGTGTAATTTCTCCTTTAAACCTAGCATTTACATTTTTTTCTCCAGTATTTTCAAATAAAGCTTCAATTATTGTCGTATCGTCTACTTTAATCCAAGTAGGGGAACTGATTCTTAAAAGATTTCCTTGGGCCTTCAAAGCACCTTCTTCTAAAATATCAAAAGTTAATGTTTGAGCAGCATAACATTCAATAGAAGTTATTTCTGCCCAGTATTGTCCCAAGTTCATGTCAGAAGATTCCACCTTTATATTTAATTCCTTTTCAGTTGTTGGAATTATCATATCTTCAGAAAATTCTACTTGTTTGACTAGTTCTGTTCTTTCTTGATCCCACATGTCTATTTTTATCGTAGGATAAAGCCTAACGTTTCCTTCATTTAACACTTTAACTTTAAATAAAATATCATCTCCTTTTTCTACAGATTCTACTTGAAAGTCCCACGCTCTACAAGAAGAGAATTCCACATCTGTTATTTTTACTTCTAAGTATAAATCTAATGCAGCATTAATTACTCCAGTGGCTTGTCCCTCAACTCCTTTATTTTTGCTAGAGGTAGTTACTCTTAAGAAACCAGTGTAATTTCCATTAGGTATATCAACAGGAGGCTGTAAAATTATTTTTAAATAATATGGTTTATTTCTTGAAACTTCAAATTCTTTCTCTTCAAATGAAACCCAATCAACAATCTCTCCTCTTGGTTCAAGAGATATTTTTGTAGGTTCTTCAGAATCAACAGTTATTGTAACTATTCTTTCAGCATAACCTCCTCTTAAAACATCTTTGAAATAAACATTTGCTGGACTAACGCCTATGTTTGCAGAAGAGACATATAATAAATTTACAATTATAATTAACGTAATGATTCCTGTTTTGATACCTATTCTTATTTTGTTATTCATTTAATCTCCTGGTGCTCTTACAGCTCCAAAAACAATATTTCCCTGACAATTTCCAGTTATACCGTCAGGAACATGAATCCTCCAGTATGTTGATTTGGTAGCCTCATTTAGTAAATCATCTTTTCTATATTCTAGATTGAATTTATTTACAGCAGGGTAACTCGTCAAATTTTTATAAGATATCATAAACTCTTCAAATGTTATATCTCCTGAATTGCTATTGGTTAAATTGTATTTTTCATTTTCTACAGGTATATTTCTGATTTCACCTTCACTACAATTCATAGCTAAACCATCATTCTGTTCAAAAGCATATCCGCTTAAAGATAGATTTATTTTAACATTCCCATAGTTTGTAACATCCAATATTGCTTCGTCAGTTATGTCAGATTTTGTTAGATTAAATGTCACAACTGATTCCACTCCTAAAGCTAGAAGAGGATTTATGAAAGATAAATCACTACCTCTAGAGGATATAGATAAATTATCTGTTACTTCTATAGTACAATTCCAGTTTTCAGAATTTGAATAATACCAAATATAAAAACTACAATAAACAGCAGCTTCATTAACTCCTCCATAATTTTTATCTATCAAACAACTATTGTTTCTATAATGCTCATTATTATCTTCTAAGGAATCGTAATTTGATTGAACATTGTCAAAAAATCTTCCAGTTGCATTTATCAATGACTCTTCTCCCTCATATTCATAAATAATAGCAGAACAGATTACTTCTTTAGTTTCAGCAGGTATTAAATCAATTTCATTTTGCGGAGAAGTAATTGAATCATCCACATTTACAAGAGTGATATTTGGAGGAGAATTTAATGTTATATTCTCTACAATATCATATCCAAATCCCCCAACACTAACATTTTTTTCTTGGGAAATATAATTGTCCCCATTATTTATCACCTTTAAACTTAAGGTATTTGTAACATTGCATCCGCTTGGTAGAAGTTCACAATCAATCATATAGATATTATTTGTTCTGGAGTTTCCAGCAGGACCAATTATATCACTTACATTTTCTTGAATTCCTACGGCAGGATTCCAAAGAACTATACTCTGCCCATTAGCACTAGTTCCATCTTTTGCATTTTCAACAATTCCAACAATATAATGCGCTGCAGAGCCCAATGGCAAAATAAACAAGATAATTGCCAGATTTAATGAAATCTTTTTTATCATTTTAATTTTAATGTTACCTCCTTTTCAACAGTTATTTCGTAAGTGTTATTGAACATTACAACAAAATTTTCTCCAACCCCTCCAAACACATTTACATATCCTTTTTCTTCATCTCCCTCATAATAAGTAATAGCATTTATTTCAGGATAAATTTTAACCAAATCACTTGCATATATTGGTTTAATCTCTTCACTAAAATAAACTAAATTTTTTCCCTCTGAAAGTTTAATTCCTTCTTGAAATTCTTCTGCAAAAATAATCCCACTGATTCCAAAAAAGAATGACCCTATAATTACTATCAAGAATACTTTATTCATTTTTCTTCCTCCACAATTATTTTTTTATTTATTGGGTCAAATTTCAAAATTATTTTTGCACCCTCTTTTAGATTAAGTGTATCTACTATTGCCTTTGGAATTTTGATTCTGTGGCCTTTTTGTATCTTATTATCTTTAAATGTTATTTCAACCATGTACTTTTAAAAGGATTTTAATAGTGCCTAATTACCCTCTTTTGATACTAAACAGATACTTTTAAAAGTATTTAAATCTTACCATTATAAGAGATTTTGTATAACAATAATCTATAAAAATATCTAAATTTGCGTAATCAAATGAAAAAAGGGTTAATTAAAATAGGTGTAATTGGCTTTCTGTCTTTGTTCCTTTTTGGAATAATAGCATTCTCTCTTTTTTCTTCAGCATATTCAAATATTCCAGAAGAAAGAGGAAATTCTGTAATTTTTGATTTTAAATCAAATAATACTTATCCCTTAGATACTGTTTTGAGGTTAGATTTCACAAAATTAGGCAATTACAAATTAATTATAAATTCTCCATCTAAAGAAGTTATCTCTAGAGTTTCATCAAACGATAATTTTTTACTTAAACTAGAAGAGGAAGGAGAATACTCTGTAGTTGTTCAGAGAGGAAACGGGAAAAAGGTTTATTATTTCTTTGTTATTTCATCAGGACAAGAATCTCCTGAAGAGCAAAAACTTAATCCAGAAGACCCTGTTCAAGAAAAAGCAGAAATAAATAAGCCAGTAGAATGGACACAAACAATTTCAGAAGAGAATTTAACAAATTTAATAGAGATACCACCAGTAATTAATTTAACTTTAACAGATAAAACAGGTGAAGAAATTTCATATACTTTGACAAACATTGATGGCAAAAATTACATTAATTTAACAGAATCTCTATCTGAAAACATTTCTGGGGAACTTAAAATAGAATATACTACAGAACCTCCAAAAATAGAAGAAACAATAATTTCTAACACAACCAAAGAAGTTGTAGTTTCCTCATTAGAAGGACTCAATTACAAGAATGTTCTCTCTTATACTTACTTACCTAGAGAAATATACTCAAAATCTTCAATTAAAATATATTGGAAAGAAAACAACACCTATTTAGATTTCAATGCTTCAGATACAAATGGTAATGGCTTATTTGATTATGTAGAATGGATAACTCCCCATTTGTCATCTCAAACATTTGAAATAATTGTAATAATCAAAGCAGAACACTTAGATTCAAATAAAAATTTTATTTCAGATATTTATGAGCAAGTAAAAGAAAAAGATAATCTCTGGTCAGAAGAAATAAGAGAAGGAGAATATGTTAGAGTTACTTTTGAAGTACCTTTAGATAGCACACGAGATATAACATTATTTCCAAGAATTATCTCAGGAAATCCAATAGTTGAAGTTTATGAAAAAGATAAAAATGAGTTAATCGCACAATTTGATAATCTTATTTCAAACGAATATAATAAAGTTTATTTAACAAATCTTCAATCTCAACAAGACATATTTGATTTAAAGGTAGTTGGAGGTATTTTGGAATTTGATCATATTATAGACCCGAATTTCTATGCTCGTACTGGAGTGACTTATTATTATGCAGGAACTCCTACTCAAATCACTTTCTCAACTGCTATGCCAGATACAAATTATTCAATTTTATTTTCAGGACAACAAGATACAGATGCTGTTTTTTCTATTCAATATGATAACAAAGCAACAACTGGCTTTAGAATAAACAGGGTTCA
>Ga0116174_10003385_pt1 | contig 13115 bp, 10 predicted proteins | sample AD_UKC087_MetaG_FD_89801 | JGI IMG/M metagenome (GOLD analysis project Ga0116174, IMG submission 89801) | Active sludge microbial communities of municipal wastewater-treating anaerobic digesters from USA - AD_UKC087_MetaG | ecosystem: Engineered > Bioreactor > Anaerobic > Digestate | place: USA...
AAATTCGTCCCCACCCAGGTGCCGAACGCTGCCAATAGCTGGGTGGGGACGAATTTGGCAGGTTGGGCGGACGCGGCTTTTGATGCGGCGTGTCTGCATGGCGAAATGCCGAATCAGCTCTTGGCGCTTGATCTGACCAGACGTTACGAAGTGGAAATCTGGCGCCAGGGACTGTTGTCTGTGGAATAAAGCGTATTTCGATAAGATCAGGCAGGTCAGGCGAAGCCCGTCAAAATATGCAAGGAGTGGATTAGGCACGGGCTCCACGAGGTTTCCCTTTGGGGGAAGCTGGCGAGCAAAGCGAGACTGAAGAGGGTGTTTTGAGGTGTCTGCTGAACTAAGCGTAACCCGAAAGCGAAAACGCCTTTCTGTGACTTTAACAAATCTCTCCAAATAATAAGGCTAAATTTTGACAGCTAAACCAGCTTTGGCGGTCAATTTTCAAAAACAGAAAACGTATCGCTTATCCCGTCCCTTCCACCGATCCCGATACAATGTTTATTTCCGCAAAGAGTAAAAAACCAGATTCAGTCCTCAACTCATTTTAATACTATAAGGTGCAGTTGCCATGCCAATCCTGACTTCAAAATTGCAGTAGTTGACAGTTCGTCTTCTAAATGATAATATTTTTAATCATCTCAAGGAAAACTTGGGACCAAAAAGAATGGGGAGGGCAATTTTAGTCATGATAGGATGGTTAAGAGGAGAACCTGAATATCCAGTCTTAAACGTGCCTAAACCAATAATTCACTTAATCCTATTAAGGAGGACTACATGAATCGAAAGTTATTTACGGTTCTCAGTGTTGTGATCGTTGCCAGCATGCTTCTCGCAGCTTGCGGTCAACTATCTGTAGCTCCCACTGCTGAACCCCCCGTTGTCACGGAAGCCCCCACCGAGGCTCCCGCTGAGGCTCCCACCGCGGAACCCACTCCAGAACCCACGCCTGAGAAAACAACCCGTGTGGGCGGCTGGTTGGATGAGATCGTCTATACCGTAGCAGATCCTGCTGCAGTGCTCACCCAAATCCAGGCTGGTGATGTTGACATTTACGCTGAAGGACTTGGTCCGGCTCAACTTGAAGCTATCAAAGAATCTGGTTTGGGATACTCCTCGTCTCAGGGAACCTATTATGACATCCTCTTCAACCCAGCTACCTTCAAGGATGGCCGTTTCAATCCTTTCACAAACCGCAAGATCCGTGAAGCGTTCAACTGGTTGGTTGATCGTGAATACTTCGCCCAGGAAATCTTTAACGGCGGCGCAAAAGCCAAATGGTTCGCGATTACCACTGAATGGCCAGATTATGCCGATCTCGCTGATACTGTCCGAAAACTGGAAAGCTACTATGCGTACGATCCAGACAAGGCCAAAGAAGTTATTACAGCTGAGATGGAGGGTATGGGGGCTGAATTGGTGGACGGTGTGTGGTCCTATAATGGCGAACCCATTAAATTGAATTTCCTCATCCGTAATGACGCCGCCCGTACCGCAATGGGCGACTGGATTGCTGATAAGCTGGAAGAAATGGGCTTTGCTGAGATCGACCGCCAATACAAATCCGGTTCCGAAGCTTCTCCAATCTGGATTGGTTCAGATCCTAAGGAAGGCCAATGGCATATCTACACCGCTGGTTGGGGCGCTTCAGTCATTGACCGCGATCAGGGAAATATTTTCCAGGAAATGTACCTGCCCACTTCACAGCAGGGTATTCCAGTATGGCTGGTAAACGAACCAGATCCAGAATTCCAGGAACTTGGCGATCGTCTTTACAATGCTGACTACACGACTCTTGAAGAACGTCATCAGATGATGGCACGTGCTCTCGAGCTTTCTCTTCAGGACTCGTTCCAGTTATTCCTGATCGATTCCATCGATTTCACGCCTTATCGATCCGACCTGGTTGCGGTTGCCGACCTTGCTGCTGGCGTTCAGGGAGCTCAGGTTGCCCCCTATACGCTCCGCTTTGATGGCGAGGAGGGTGGTACCGTCAAATGGGCTCAGCAGGATCTTTTTGCTGAACCTTACAACCCAATTGCGGGAACGAACTGGACCTTTGACCAGGCCGTGATTCGCTCTACTCAAACCGGCGACGTCCTCTACGATCCATACACCGGTCTCGTCCACGGCCATCGCCTCGAAAGTTCCGCGATCACCATGCAAACTGGATTGCCTGTCGGCAAGACTCTCGATTGGGTAACCCTCGATTTCGCAGACGAAATCGTTGTTCCTGATGACGCCTGGTTTGACTGGGACGCGGAAGCTCAGAAATTTATCACCGTTGCCGAAGCTGGCAAGACCGGTTTAACTGCCAAACGCAAAGCCGTTTCTGTCTACCCGGCCAACGTGTTTGAAGTGAACAAATGGCATGACGGTTCCAACATGGAACTGGCTGACATGATCATGTCCTTCATCCTGACCTTCGACCGTGCCAACGAGAAGAGCGCTATCTATGATGAACAAGCTGTTCCTATGTTCAATGTCTTCAAGGACAGTTTCAGAGGTTTGAAGATTACCTCCACTGATCCCCTGACCATCGAGTACTACAGTGACAGCTACTCTCAGGATGCCGAACTGAACGCTGCAGGCCTATGGCCAACCTGGACCTCTGGTGAATTGTCATTCTCCCAGGCTGCTGCTGCGAACGCTGCCGAAGCCGCGGGCGAATTAGCTTACTCATCTGATAAAGCTACCTCTGAAGAAGTCGAACAAACCAGCTTCATTGGTGGCCCCAGCCTTGAAATCCTCGCCGCGAAATTGGACGAGTTAATTGCCAATCAAACAGTGCCTTACGAAGCCACCCTTGGTGAGTTCATTACTCCTGAGCAGGCTGTCGCCCGCTACGAAGCCCTCAAGGCATGGTATGCCGAAAAAGGACATATGTGGGAAGGCACTGGCCCCTACTTCGTGGACCAGGTTTACATGACCGAGAAGTCGCTGGTTGTCAAGCACAACGATCAGTATCCTGATTTGGCTGATCGCTGGAGTATGTTTGCGAATCCCATGATCGCCACAGCCGAAATTGATGGACCAGGCCAGGTCACGGTCGGCGAAGCTGCCACCTTCGATGTGTTCGTAAGCTTTGAAGATGCGCCTTATCCCGCCGGAGATGTCAAGCAAGTTAAATACCTGCTTTACAATGCGGCGAACGAGTTGGTTGTCATCGGCGAAGCTGTGCTCGTTGAGGATGGTCATTACGCGGTGGAATTAACCGCTGATGATACCACCATGCTTGGCGCTGGTTCGAACAAACTCGAAATCGCAGTTATTCCGATCCCAGTCAGTCAGCCGACTTTCACTTCGGTTGAATTTGTGACTGCCCAATAATTGATTTGATCGACTAGGAAAAGGGGCAAGTTGTAAAATACTTGCCCCTTTTATCAATAAAGTTGAGTAACGCTATGGCTTCTGATACAAATTTTGAGCTCTCAAAACTTAATAAAGCCGCGGTATCCAACACGATAAAACGCCTTTCGAAATTTATGGCGTTGAGGGTGGTAATGCTCTTTATCACCATTGTTGTTGGCATCTACATCACAATTCTCATCGCTAACATGGGTGGTTACGTGGACACAATCATGCGTAATGATATTCGTGAGCGTGTGAATATGCAGGTGTCCGCGATGACCGCCAACAAACCCATGAGTACTGAACACAGAGCAGATTTGGTTAATAGAATGATTGCTTTGGAAGAAAAGCGCTTGGGGTTGAATACCCCCTTTGTGATTCGGTCTTTTCGCTACTTAGCGAATGCCCTCACATTGAATCTCGGTCGCGCGGTCCACATGGTCAGCGATCATGGCTCAAGGGCTGTTAGTAATATTATCCTTGAGCGCCTGCCAGCCACTCTGTTGTTGATGGGAACGTCACAATTATTCTTGTTCATCTTTAGTGTGTTTATAGCGTTGGTGCTGTCCAGAGCTTACGGCAGTTTTTGGGACAAATTAATCATCACGCTTTCTCCCACATCATCCGCGCCCCCTTGGTTTTACGGAATCTTCTTTATTTTGCTGTTTGCGGCTGTTCTGAAAATTCTGCCCTTTAGTGGCATGGTTTCTGCCCCGCCGCCTAAAGAAACCGGCGCCTATATTCTCGACCTGCTGAAGCATTTAATTCTGCCAGCCGGGTCATTAGTTATTTCTTCTATCGCTATCAGTATCTATAACTGGAGAACCTTCTTTCTGATCTATTCCAGCGAAGACTACGTTGATGTGGCTAAAGCTAAAGGCCTGAACCCGCGCGAAATAGAACGCCGATATATTCTGCGTCCAACTTTGCCGACCATTGTGACCAATTTTGCGCTCTTGGTAATTGGTCTGTTCACTGGGGCAACGATTACGGAGACGATCTTCTTATGGCCTGGTTTGGGTCGAACGATCTATCGAGCCGTAGGTTTGTATGATACCCCGGTCATCGTTGGCACGACCATCATTTATGCTTACCTGCTTGCCTTTACAGTGTTTTTCCTGGACTTTATATATGCCATTGTAGACCCGAGGGTCAAAGTAGGTGGGGGGAACAGTTAACATGAAGAATTTTAAGAATACATTACGTGAAATCTCACACTACCCATCGGCGATATTTGGCGTCATCATCATCATACTATTAGTTGTGTTGGCCATCTATGCGGTGAACGCTATCCCTTACGAAGAAGCTGTCCGCCAGTGGCGAGGTGGTGAGGAAGTAGTCTATAAAAACCCGAAAAATGTTCCTCCAGCGTGGTTCAACTACTTTACTGACAAGGATTTGCCGATTTCCTTTGCCGTTGTTGCTGGTGAGGATGAAGAGTTCACCAAGGTTGTTACCCAGGGAGATACCACCGACACAATCGACTACGAATATTCCTTCGATTTTCCTTATGACGAATTTCCTCAGGAGCTGTTTCTCTATATCCAGTCTGACTACAAGGTCAAGAATCCGTTCCTTTCAGTCGTCCTCGAGACGCCTGATGGCGGAGAGATAAAAATTAGCGACTTTGGTGCGTCGAATAAGCAAACCTACCGTTTTTCTCAGGATGAAAAACTGGCCACTCGCCTTCGCCGCCTTCATGGCAAAGAAATCCAGGTGATGCGTGGTTTATTTTCTGTTCCCAAGTCAGATCCTTTGAAGGTCAACAAAGGTGTTTATACACTCAAGATCAAAGCTACTGTCTTCGAAAAGGGAACAGATGTCCGCATCGAGTTTGTCAATCATGGCCTTGTGTTTGGTCTGTTTGGGACAGATCACATGCGCCGCGATATTACGACTGCTATTTTGTGGGGAGCCCCCATCGCCCTGGCGTTTGGTTTGTTGGCTGCGGCTGGCACGTCTATCCTTTCGATGTTAATTGCCGCGATCGGCGCATGGTTTGGCGGCTGGATTGATGAGTTGATTCAGAGAATCACTGAAATCAATCTGGTTTTACCTTTCCTGTCGATATTAATCATGGTCGGCACGTTTTACTCCCGAAGTATCTGGGTTATTCTTGGGGTAACCATCGCGTTGTCGATCTTTACAGGGGCAATTAAAACCGACCGGGCTATCTTCCTCCAGGTTAAAGAGTCCACTTATATCGAAGCGGCGAAAGCCTATGGCGCGGGCGACTTCCGCATTATCGTCCGCTACCTGATTCCGCGCATCATCCCGCTGCTCATCCCGGGTTTGGTTTCAGCCGTGCCGAGCTATGTTTTCCTTGAGGCGTCATTGGCGCTGTTGGGGCTGGGTGATCCGACTTTGCCCACCTGGGGTAAAGTGATCAACGACGCGCGTGAGAACGGGGCGTTATATAAAGGACAGTTTTATTGGATACTCGAACCTGCCCTGTTGCTGATGATCACAGGTCTCGGATTCGCCATGTTTGGGTTTGCCCTGGATCGAATCTTCAATCCAAGACTCAGGGGAATGTAAAAATGAATGAAGAAAAAGTAATTCGTATTCAAGATCTTAAACTGCACTTCATCACCACCAAAGGCCCTGTCCAGGCGGTTGATGGGGTCAATTTTGATCTAACTGCCAACAAAGCGGTTGTGGTGGTGGGGGAGTCTGGCTGCGGAAAGACCTCGCTGGCGAAAGCCATCTTGCGTCTTCTGCCGCGCAACGCCGGCGAATATTCAGGAAAAGTCTGGTTGAAAGATATCGAAACCATGTCGCTTTCTGACGAAGAATATCGCAAGAAAATTCGCTGGGTTCGTATGTCGATGGTTCCGCAGGCTGCAATGAACTCGCTTAATCCAGTGCTGAGGGTTGGTGAGCAGGTAGCGGAGCCGATGATTGTCCACTACGATGTCAACAAGCATGAAGCCTTTGATCAGGCCGCTAAGATGTTCCAGAACGTTGGCGTGCCTGTTGACTTCTTGACCCGCTACCCCTTTGAACTGTCCGGCGGTATGCGTCAGCGTGTGGCGATTGCCATGTCCTTAGTGACCGGTCCTGATCTGGTCATTTTGGATGAACCTACTTCTGCGCTCGATGTGTTGACCCAGGCAAACATTTTTAACCTGCTTAAACGCATCAAGAATGAACTGCAGACCAGTTTTATTCTTATCACGCATGATATCTCCACTTCATCAGAGTTGGCCGACATCGTCGCTGTTATGTACGCGGGTCAGATCGTAGAGGTCAGTGGATCTCACCGCTTCTTCAGCAATCCGCGGCATCCATACTCTGCCAAACTGATGGCCAGTGTGCCGAGACTGCGTACTAAAGAAGAGCCCGACTTTATCGTTGGTCGTCCGCCTTCGTTAATTAACCCTCCCAAGGGATGCCGCTTTGCAGAGCGCTGTTCCAAACGCTTTGAGAAATGCAGTGAAGAGCCACCCATTTATCAGTTTGGTGAAGATTGGGTTAAATGCTGGCTCTATGAAGGGGAAGGTGACCAGAAATGACGGAACAACTATCAACCAAAACTGGAATTGAACAACCAGAGATTAATATTCTCGAATTAAATGAGCTTGAAGTCTATTTTGAGCTGAAAAAATTTGGTTTTCAACACGCTGGCTATGTTCGCGCCGTTGATGGCGTCAGCATGAAACTCAGGCGGGGTGAAACGATCGCGATCGTTGGTGAAAGTGGCAGCGGCAAAACCAGCCTGATGAGAACCATCCTGCGTTTAAACACGCCTACCAACGGAACGGTGACTTTTGATGGTCAGGTAGTTAATGCTCTCAATGCAACGGCGCTCAAACAATTTAGGCATAAGGTCGGTTATGTCCAACAGGATCCATATGGCGCCATGCCGCCTTTCATGAGTGTTCGCTCCATCCTTGAGGAACCCCTCAAAATCAGCGGCATCAAAGATAAGGAAGAACGCTACCAGCGTGTCGTTAAGGTCATGGAAGAAGTCAAGATGACGCCGGTCGAAGAGTTCCTGCATAAGTTCCCTCACCAGCTGAGCGGTGGGCAACAGCAGCGTATCGTCATCGCCAGGGCGATGATCCTCAACCCTGTTCTGCTCGTTGCCGATGAGCCTGTTTCCATGTTGGACGCTTCAGTGAGGGTCGAGATCCTGAAACTTTTGCGCAACTTGCAGGAAACTCACAATCTCGCTGTCATCTATATCACACACGACCTGGCGACGGTGCGTTACTTCTCCGAGTATATTTTTGTCATGTATGCCGGTCAGATCATCGAGAAGGCAACCGAATCAGACCTGATTAACCATACCGCTCATCCTTATACTCATGCGCTGTTGGCTGCCACCTCTGATCCTGACCCCAAGAATGTTGACGAGTTTCAGGATGTGCCGCCCGGAGAGCCCCCCTCGTTGGTGAATCCGCCAGAAGGCTGCCGTTTTCATCCGCGGTGTGCACATATGATCGCGGGCAAGTGTGATACAACCCGACCGCCTGATTTCGACCTGGGCAACAGCCATATGGTTGCCTGCTGGTTGTTCGAGGATAAAGGTGTCTAGGTTTTCAAGCAAGCACTACCTGATTATTGCCGGCGTCAGTTTACTGATCAGCTGGTTGTTTGCCCTGCTGATGACAGTTAAACTGGTGCCGTCAAGTTATTGGCTCAACCTGATTACTTTTCTGTTAATGCTGCTCGGTATGTTCACTGGGTTTTGGGGGATGTTTAACTACGTCAAAGCCCGAAGGGATAAATTAATCGCCGCCCAACGCGAGATACCCGAGGAGTATCGTGCTGATTTGACTGACACAAAGCGCAACTAATCAACACCATCGTTGCAAGACCCGGCAACCCCGGGTCTTGTCTTTTAATGCTAACTTTTCTGTCTTTGAAATTGTCATATATTTAGAGGCAATACATGGAAAGCAGTGAAGAGAAGTCAGCGATCGATCAGCTTATCAAGGGTAATCTTGACGGTTTGGACTGGTTGGTCAGGGAATATTATCATCGGGCTGTGCGCACAGCCTGGTTGATCCTCCAGGACTCACAGGCCGCGGAAGACGTTGTTCAGGAAGCTTTCATCCAGGCTGGTCACAAGATCCATCAATTGCGGGGCAGCAGTTTTGCGCCATGGTTCTTGAAAAGCGTGGTCAATCGGGCGTTATCGCTCACGCGAAAAAGGGCGCGTTTCGTCCCGCTTGATTCGCACGATACGTTCGAAGGCGAAGCGCCGGCGTCTTCAATGGATCAAATTTCTCCTTCAATCGAAGAAAATCTGATCTCGGCGGAAAACTCACTTCAAATCGCTCAAATCATCAACCGCCTGACCCCGCGACAACGGGCGATTCTCGTCAGGAAATATTATCTCGGTTTCAGCGAGAAAGAGCTCGTCGAAGAGTATGGCCGGCCGCTTTCCACCATCAAATACTGGTTATTTGCCGCGCGGCAAAAATTAAAGCTGCTGCTTGAAAACCATGATGTCTCTGAAAATGGAAGAGTTGAACGCCAATAACGAAAAGAGGACAAAATGACCCTAATTGAAGAAAAACTCCATCAATATGCCGAAACTTGTCAGCCACCCGCGCAGCTGCCAATTGCGACTATTCGGGATAAATTTGAGCAGAGCCGAATGAGGCGAAACAAGCGAACAATCAGGCTCACCGCCTCAGCGCTGATTTTATTCGCGTTGCTTTCCTTTATCCTGCTGACCCCGCAGGGAAAAGCGCTCGCGCAGACGGTGATCGGATTGTTTACAAATGCTGAAAAAGACGTTGTCAGCCTTCGGGAGGCAGGCGCCAATCACTTCTTAAAGCCTGCCATTCAGGGCTTGAGCCTTGAGGATGCTTCGAAGACGGCAGGGCTTGCTTATAGCGACTTGCCGCTGGTACCCGCTGGCTATCAGCTGGATGGACGCACGTATTATTTGAGCGGTAAAATTCTGCGCACGGTTTATAAATACAATCCCTATAACGCCGGAGAAATGTTTATTCACGATCAATCGCCCAATGATATCCAACCCGCGATTGTGGGAAAGTCAGCGAATGTCGAAAACTTTGAGCTGGCTGGCTATCCAATCGCTTATGTGGAAGGTGCGTGGGTCTTCACTCGTCCAGCAGGGATGATGGAATGGGAAGGGGAAACGAACTTCCACACCTACCGCTGGGAAGAGGAGGGTATCATCCATAACTTGAGCTTTGTTTATGACGACAGCGATTCAAAAAGCCCCGCCTGGTTGAGTGAACAGATTCAAAAAGAAATCATTGAAGGAGCATTGGGCTTGCGTACGAGCTTTTCGCCTGACGTGTTCCTCAATCGAGTGGCTGACCTTGAAACATTAGAAAAGCTGGCAGGGTTCAAGGTGATGACACCGGCATACCTGCCGGATGGGTACGCTTTAGGTTGGTTCGCTTATGACGAAAAAGGCGGCTTCGTTGAATTACATTACTCGATGGATGGAAGTGAGAACGATTCGATCATCATACTGGCTGGCAAGCCAGGCTCGCTTGGCCCCGAGCTGGCGGTTGATGACCCGGATTATTCCCGAATTCTGGTTGAAGGTGATCAGGCGTTTTATTGGGCGAAGATTTATCCGCAGGACAAGATGTTTGCTACCGGATTGCGCTTCAAACTCGGAGGGCTCGATTATATTATCCGCCAGGTGGGCGAAGGGATTGAGGTTAAGCTAGCCCAGGCGGACCTGGTCAAAATGGCTGAAAGCATGAAGTAAAAAGATTTTCTCGAATGTCTCACCCAGGGATCCACCCTGGGTGATTTTTGTTGTTTTCTTTTATCCCCAATGAATAGAATGGTTCCGGAAAATGTCGTCAGGTAATCTGGGTTGAAAGCGCTGTGATATCCAGGATGATGTTCCCTTACCGAAAGAATTCCCACCTAAAAGGATACAAGTACAACCAACTTGGAACATATTTCATCACAATCTGTACAAAAAATCGTGAAAAGCTGTTGGGCGAAATTATCAAAGAACCCGACGATCTCACTTTGCCAAAAGTCAAGTTGAACCCCATCAGCGAGGTGATTGAGAAATTTATCTCATCGATAGAGGACACATACGAGAATGTCATTGTTGATCAGCACGTAGTGATGCCGAATCATCTTCACCTGTTAATCTCGCTGAGAGATGAAAAGATCCAAGTGCTCGTCATCGTCCGCATCTTGAAAACTCTGGCAACCAAATCGCTCGGTTTTTCAATTTGGCAAACTTCTTTTTATGACTATATTATCCGAAGCGATGAAGATTTCAGGAACGCTTGGGAGTATATCGAGATGAACCCCGCAAGACGGGAAAACGATGATTATTATTAAGATGGTTTTCGTAGGGTATGTCCCCCACGAATCAATTGCAAATCATCGCAGGGCAGGATGCCCACATCCTGTCGTATACATGATGCCCATGCCACCCTCTGCCCTTTTGCCAAATTCATAAAGATGTGGGATTCACCAATGATTCTGTGCTAAAATATATCCCTGTTTGACTCTGGGGCATGGTGCAATGGCAGCACACCGGACTTTGAATCCGTGGATCTAGGTTCGAATCCTGGTGCCCCAGCCTGAGTAATTGTGGACACTGATAGCAACGAAGACCCTTCTGACCATTTACTGACGACGAGCGGCAGTTTAACACCGCCTGCCCGTCGTTTCCTTTTATGGAGAAAATTATGCTGACTGCATCGATCGTTCTCGCCGCTGGCCATGGCAAGCGAATGAAATCCGCGCTTCCCAAAATACTGCATCCTCTATTGGGCAAGCCAATGATTCTGCATTCCCTGTCTGCGGTCACCAGCCTTTCCGACCTTCCGCCCGCGATTGTGATTGGGCACGGCGCCGACGCGGTCAGGCAGGTCATTGATCAGGCGATGGCAGGGCGTGTTAACTTCGTTTTACAGGCCGAACAGCTGGGAACTGGCCACGCGGTGAGGCAGGTCGAACCGCTCCTCAGAGGGAAATGCGCCCGCGTGCTTGTCACCTTTGGTGACATGCCCCTGCTCACTGAAAGCGCCCTGCGGCAGGTCATCGACTTACACCAGCGGTCCGCTGCTGTCGTCACCCTGACCAGCGTGGTTGGAGATGTCCCGCGCGGGTTTGGACGTGTGATCAGGGATGACGCGGGAAAAGTGCAGGCCATTGTTGAAGAAGCTGTGGCAACCCCCGAACAGCTCAAAGTCAGAGAATACAATATTTCCGCCTGGTGTTTTGACGCTGATTGGTTGTGGGAAAGTTTGCCAAAAATTCAGGTTTCGCCCAAAGGGGAATATTACGTGACCGATTTGGTGGCGATAGCGGTTGCCGAAGGCAAAATGGTCGAGGCGCTGCGGCTCGATGATCCCGCCGAGGGGTTGGGGATTAACAATCGCGTTGATTTGGCGGATTGCGAAACCGCCATGCGCCAGCGCGTTAATCGTCATTGGATGCTTGAAGGCGTAACTTTTCTTGACCCGGCGACAACAACAGTAGAAAGTGATGTGACCATCGGACAGGATACCGTTCTGCTCCCCGGCACGCACCTGAAAGGAAGTACGGCCATCGGGGCGAATTGTGAGATCGGGCCATATACCACCCTGCTTGATACAACGGTCGGCGACCACTCGATCATCTCTTATTCCGTTGCAGAGGGCGCTAAAATTGGCAATCATGTCACCATGGGGCCATTCTGCCACCTGCGCAAAGGCGCGGTGCTTGGAGATCACGTCCATCTGGGGAACTTTGGCGAGGTAAAAGATTCGGTTTTACACGAAGGCGTCAAGATGGGGCACTTCTCCTATATCGGCAACGCGGACATCGGCAAGAATGTCAACATTGGTGCGGGCACGATCACCTGCAACTACGATGGACAGCGCAAAAATTCTACTGAAATCGGTGAAGAAACTTTTATCGGCAGCGATACCATGTTGGTCGCGCCGCTTAAGATCGGCAAGCGTGCCACAACCGGAGCTGGTTCCGTAGTGACTCACGACGTGCCCGACGATACGACCGTGTTGGGCGTCCCCGCGCAGCCAAGACAAAGAAAGGAAAACTGTGACTGATTTAGCGTGGCTGATCTCAGCCCTGATATTGGGTATTATTTTTGACCTGATTGCTTCAACGACCAAGTCAGCTTTTACCCATGTCAGATTACCCCACCTGCTTAATATCCACGAAAAAGGAGAGCAAAAAGTCGAGCGCACGATCAGCTTGCTTGAAAAAGCCGGCATGCGCACCGCGCTCAGGCTGGCTTTGGCGTTCTGCCACTTCATTGTGGCGGGCGTGCTCGTCTTGCTGATCCAAAAAATATTCGGGGAGTTAAGCCTGGGGCTCAGCCTCTTGGTTTTGATTGCGGCCATGCTGCTGTTAAGCGTTTTTGAATTTGCCCTCGAAAAATTTGTTTTAAACGACCCGGAGCGGTCAGCCGTCCGTTGGGCTGCGATGGCGGGGTTCATTAACCTTACATTCAGCCCGTTTTCGAAGATTATGATGGCGATCTTGGGCGACAAGGCCGAGAAGGTTACCTTATCGGTTACTGATGAAGCTTTGCTGAATTGGGTGGCCGAAGATCAGCCCGAAAGCACGCTCGAAAAAGGCGAACGGGAGATGATCTATTCGATCTTCCGTTTTAGTGACATTCTTGCCAAAGACATTATGGTGCCGCGGATGGATCTGTTGGCCCTGGATATCAACACAACAATTAGCGGCGCGCGTCAGGAATTCATCCGCGCCGGTCATTCCCGTGTGCCGGTTTATGACGACACTATCGACAATATCGTTGGGCTGCTTTACGCCAAAGATTTGTTGAG
>Ga0116174_10003387_pt1 | contig 13111 bp, 11 predicted proteins | sample AD_UKC087_MetaG_FD_89801 | JGI IMG/M metagenome (GOLD analysis project Ga0116174, IMG submission 89801) | Active sludge microbial communities of municipal wastewater-treating anaerobic digesters from USA - AD_UKC087_MetaG | ecosystem: Engineered > Bioreactor > Anaerobic > Digestate | place: USA...
CCGAAAGGATACTACCGTTCGACTTGCATGCCTAATCCACGCCGCCAGCGTTCGTCCTGAGCCAGGATCAAACTCTCCATCATTACTTAAAATGACTAGAACTGACAAGAGCTTCTTTCTCACTGTTTCTCTATAGCACTCTATAACTTTCAAAGATCGTTTTTCGTCCCGCTCATGCCGAGCAGGTTTTGCCAATTTCTGAATGGGCTTTTTTTTGTCAATAGAATTTTTCTCACTTTTCACATTACATGAGACAAATGGTAATGCTATATGTATGAATATCAGAGCAGTGTGACTTGGCAAAAAAAACCTCCATTCGCTGCGTGTATTGCTGAGGATAACTCCATATACACGGTCTCAGCTTAATCTGGCCGCTAATAAAAAAGCCCCCTGTAGGGCTTGAATGTCACGCAGAAATGATCTGATTCACTCCGAGATTGGCGCAGGTTGATCTCCCGTGGCCCCCCCCCTAGATGAAGGAATACATACCCAAAATCCCCTCCCGACCGGGTTATCAGGAGGGGACTTAGCGGTTTCTCAGAGGAGTTATGTAGAGCGGAGAGCTCTATGAGAAACCATGCCTGTCGTGCTTGGATGATGAGTCGGACCGAGGAGCGACTAAAATCATATCTTGCCTTCTATGTAGAATACATTTCACGCAGACCAAGTGCAATCCATTCCAAATACGCGGCACTGGAGCTGGTAGCGGAGCTTGGAACCCATGATTTGGGGTAGGGGACCATCTTACTTGAGTAGAACCATTGTGCGTTTCAAGCTCTGAGTGCCAGTATTGATCGTATAGTAGTATACTCCACTGGCACATGATCTCCCCCGGGCATCATCCCCGTTCCACAGGACGCAATGCAATCCACTGCCCTGTCTTTGGTTTAGCAGATTCTTGATAAATATTCCCCTTACGTCGAAAACATCAATCCTCACGTCGGCCTCATCTGCCAGAGCATAGGATATTGTGGTAGTGAGATTGAAGGGATTGGGACTATTCCCTCGTTGCCACAGCAAATTCTGCGCCTTGTCTATGGAGGGTTTCTGATCCGTAGCAATCATGTCATCCTCGCTATCCAGGCAATGATTGGTGCAATCCTCGAGAGTCTTGCAGGGAGTCAATTATTTACCTATTCCTCATCGTCCAGAAGGCAGGAACATATATATCCGTTGAAAAACACGAACGCATATCTCCTGCTGGCATCGATGTAGATTACACGAATCTGTGGGTTATCCAAGGATCCCGTATATTGAGGGAGGGTACTGGGGTCAATGCTGGAATAATCTGTAGCGGCGCAGAGCATGCTGGTAAACAGCACGAGCAGTAGTATGAAACTGATGTGTCTTTTCATTTTGACACTCCTTTATATAGTCTTCTATAAGCATAGTGTCAAAAATGGAGGAGTGGGGGTTCTGAAACGAAGAAAAAATCAGCGAGTAACTAAATTGATGATATCATCAAAGTTTAAAACGGCATATCCTTTGTCTGTTTTGATAGGGATCTCAGTTTGCACTCTTTGGACATCTGTTTTCGCATGCAGCTTGCTGCTAATGATCCTGATGTGATTCCGCTGGTTCAATTCCAGGCTAATACTGGCGAATATTGGTTGTTGATCAGGATTGAAACAAAATATCAGCAGACGAAATCTTCGATTGGGCATCATGGAGATACCCCAGTCATCAATCCTGGGGATTTGGCTCATCACTTGAGAAAGCGTATCATCCGGCGAGGAGATGGCAGGTTTTTTACTGATTGAGACAAGCTCGCGCAGAAACTTCTGGATGGTTTTATATTGGTTAAAGTCCAGGATATCGGGTCCGCTCTCCCAGCCCATAGCCTTGAGCAGCAAGGCTTTGAGATTCTTCATCAGTTTTTTGCTGCGGCTTTTAGCAGCCTCATAGGAGATTTTTTCGGCCTCCGCATAGGCACGAAGACTGGAGAAACTCCAGATATGCAGCATTTCCCGGTAGTCATCGCTAGCCTGGATGTCCGGGGGCAGGAAATTGCTGAGGTCATCCTTCTGAGGCAATTCATCATTGATGTATATCTGGTTCATTACTTCATATTCAGCGCAAAGCTGGCGGCACGTATCGCTATCCCGGTATTTATTTCGGTAATGGTCACAGAGCAGGTTGTGCGCCACACTGCGAATCCACTGATTCACATTTGATATCGGCGTTCTGGCGCTAAGTAACTGGTACATGGTTTCTTGAGCAATATCACTGGATAGTTCTGGATCTCGGGTTTTCCTCAGGCAATAGCTAAAGCACTTCATCCGGTAGTCTTCAAAAACATCCTCCACCACTTTGGGGAAAATAGCGCAGAGATGCTCATTGTCGATTTCTACCTGAAGATCAGTTTTCAGCAGGCGCATGAAGGTCTGGTTCACGATATCAGCTGATATGTTCAAGTTCCCAAAGAGATCCGTACTTCGTTTGATGATATAATCCAAGATATCATCGTAGGCTTTTCTGTCGATGACATGAGCTTCAGAATGTAACATATTCATCTACCTGCTATGTATTTAAACTAGTGCCGCCATTGGAATGAGCAGCACTTGTTTTGTCAATCACAATAATGTTGGCATTCCCCCATTTTTACATCCAGCCTTATTTGATATTGCCATTGATCACGTCTGGCTTCGATGCTACGCCTTCGTTTTACTGAATGATCGTGCTTATGCATGTATTTATGACGTTGATGAAGTCTCAAGCAGCCCGGAGGGCGACACTATTCATAGCGAGGGTGCAATTTGGAATCTGCTCCACTTCTTAAGCACATGCCAAACACATCCCAAGCCAGGCTCAGGAAGTCCTTGGGATGATCATGGTCAGCGCGACAGCCACAAGCCAGGTGGAAGTATAACCCAAAGATGACCTGCTGATGTTCAGCAGATAGCACGTACACAAGGACAATCAACTGTGATAACTACGTAAAGAGGCATTACGCCAGGTAGTTTGTTCAATCTGGACTTGATTAGTATGCTTGCAATCGGATACCTACGGGGCGATGATCAGAGATGTTGGCATAGTACGATGAAAGACCGCCGACGTGGCTTTCCACTCTGATAGCCTTACAGAAGTTCCCTGCATTGGAGAAATCCGCGAAGAGTTCGTCGGAGATGAGTATGTGATCCAAAATGCTAATGTAAGAAGGATAGGATACCGTATTTGGGGTGGGATTCTGAGCAATGGGCATGGTGGCAAAGAGATAGTCTCCGGGGCGGTCAAGAAATGCCATGAAAACGTTGGTCTCCTCTGGTTCCTGAATCTGGTCATTCAAATCGCCCAATACGACTACTCGTTGATCGTCCAGGTGTTCACGGATGTACTCTTCCAAGAGGTTGCTGGCGGTCATGCGGCGGTTTTCCTCGTCCCATACATCGCCTTCATCAATCACATTATCTCCCAGAGCTTTAAAATGATTGTTTATGATATGGTAATCTTTTGAGGCAAAGCTGATATCCAGAATGTAGGGCGGACGAGGGAATGGAATAGATTCACTATCGAAAATAGTATAAGCGTCATTCACCGTAACGGTTCTGGCATCATAGAGGTAGGCCAGACGGTAGGATGAAGTGGAATTGTAGATGTAGGCCTCGTAGTAGGGAATGGCATCAGCAAGGGCATAAAACTGTGAGTAATCCATCACCTCTTGGAAGGCGATCACTTCCGCTTGCATCTCTGGAATGATATCGGCCAGTAGATTCACAGTGTTATTGTTCAAGGGGAAGGTCTTAAGATTCCAGGTAACCACGTCCAGCGTGGCGGGACTGCCAAAAAGCAGGCTTTCATCGTCCACCACAGGTGGCGTAAGATGGTTGTTTTCCCCACACGACACTAGCAGAAAGGCCAGCAGGGTGGTCCAGATGATGATGTATCCAATACGCATATATATTCCTTAATTATCGGGCATTATCCATGTAATTCCCGTCGCAATGCAAATGCTAGGAGGGGCAGGATTTGTCAAGGGGGGAATAAGCGAAAAACGCGAGCTGCTCGGATGAACAACTCGCGTTTAATGAGTAATGTCCCAGGTTTATCCGGCTGATTGTATTTACTTCATCAGCAGCATTTTCCGGGAATAGCTCTGAGCACCCAGATCCAGACGGTATAGATAGATACCACTGGCCACCGTGCGCCCGGAAAGATCCGTACCATCCCAAACGAAGCTATTGGTGCCTGCTTCCAGATCGCCTTTGTGTAGATAGCGCACCAACTGGCCCTTGGTGTTATAAATAGCCAGAGTAACAGCGCTAGCAGTCTTCAGATCAAAGGCAATGGATGTAGTGGGATTGAAGGGATTCGGGTAGTTCCGCAGGTTGGTCACAGGGACGGGCATCACGCTATCGGATGCCGAAACATAGTTATCCGGCGCAGTGGTGCTAAAGCGAATCGCCAATCCGTCAACAAGTTCCTGGGCAGTAACCGGATACACATTGCAATAGCTGTATGTGAGGCCGGCAAGCTGATGATGATCCTCCACACCTACCGTACAGTAATTTGTGGTAGTGCCGGGATTATCCACCGTGTGATATTGGATCACGATATCGCCATCCGCCCCATCAATCGGATAAAGGATGGTCTGGAATTTCTCGAGAGAGGCATCATCGCCGGCTTGAATGGTATATTGATTATAAGCCTCGTTCCACTGGATGATGAAACGATTGTTAGCCGAGTCGTACCAATGCAGGATGCGCATATCGGCAAAGATATCATTGTTGCTTTGATCGATACCGATCTTTTTGCCTTTCAGATCGTCCCAATATGCGGCTACTAAGGCTTGAGGACCCAGCGCGGCGGGGATATAGTGATTGTTAAAATAAGCCTCGGCACAAGGCACAAAAGAGATCCAGCCATTTGAGGATATGGTTACGGATTCATAATCCACGCCATAAAAGCGGAAGCTGAAGGGCAATGGCACATCCAATACACCGTCATCCATCACGGTCCACAGGGTTCCGGATCCGCCGAGGAGGGGATCAAGCTCTACCCAGTTGTAAGTAGGGGCTTTGTCATAATCTATGTCGCCATTATCATAGGCAAAGTAGCCGTATTCATCTGGGCCGGTGGGATCATTCACGGAAGGGCTGCCCGCAGTAACGGCATAGAGAGCCATCCATTCATATCCGCCAGCGTCGCTAAAATCGAAACGCAAGGGAATGTTTCTGCCATCCCAGGCATCGCTGTGGATGGTGATGGGTACGGTGAAAGTCTTGTCCTGGCCGGGATTGATGTTGCCTATACTGATGGGGGTGTGTGAAATGACTGCCGCCTCGGTTCTGGAATATGGCTCGACCTGGCAGTCTAGCATTGGCGCTGTACCTACATTTGCAACCGTGAAAGTGATGTTGCTGCTTTCGCCGATCGCAGGATTCGCTGAATGGTTCCATACCGAAAGCTTAGCTCCGCCGCCAATGAGCCGGAACATGTGTTTTGAGGTGGGATTTGTGGTACGAAGAGTGAGATTGATCACGTCTTCAGGCTTGATCTGATTGTTGGCAGCCAGAGAGAAATTCAATGTGTGAGTAGCTCCGGGAGCCAGGGCGAATGCATCGGCATTCTGCAGAGTAATGTCCAGATTCTCCACCTCGTCGAAAGACGCGGTGATGCCGCTAAGTGCGGTAGCCCCATAGTTTTTCAAAGTGATGGTGGCATCGATGGATGAATTTGCGTTTATCCTGACGTCCGCCGCGCTGTTTGATAATATCCCGATTCCGGATAGGCGGTTCACAGTCAAAGTGCGAACCAGCGGCACCCAATTGGGTTTGGAAACGGTCAGTAGCAGATCTCCGCTCTCTTCGGGGTCGATGTTTAGGATCGCGATCCCATCCACCACTTTTGCGTATTCAAAGTTCACTCCGTCTTTGCTTCCTGATACCAGAGCGCCATCCAGGTTCGGGGCTGTGATGCTGATATGCGAGGCGGATTGCTCAAAAGTGAGGCCATCATCCAGAATGTTCTCATTTATCACATCGGGTTCGAGGATCCACATATTCATGGAGGGATCGGATAAGATGTTGTAAACGTGGAAGTAGAAGGGCACATACATACCCGGTTCCAGATCGTTCAGATAGTTTTTGTATAGCTCGATTTTGCCCATCAGGACACTGGTACCAAAGCTGCGTACACCCCAATCCAGGATCGAGCGATAAGCTCCGCTGGAGATAGTGTTATTCAGCCTGGTTTTGGTGTGCAGATCAGAAGGACCCACAAAGGCTACGCAACCGCCAAGATTTGCAGTGGTTCCCATCCTCATCCACTTCTCTCCAAAAGAAGGATTCACACTGTTAGCGAAATCACCGGTGTTGCACACGATGGAATATACGATGGGCATTTTCTGCCCGTTGTAGGTGTTATTCAAATCAGGAATATGGAAAGACGGATAGTGCCAGCCGTTGGCATCTCCCCACCCGCGGTAACTGATCAGCTGTACACCTTGATTGATGGACTGTTGAATGGGATAGGTGCCAGGGTAACTGGGTGGGTAAAACACCGTATCCACCTGTGTATATCCGAAATCCAGGAGCCGATTGCGAAACCAGCGGCTCATCAAGACTGGGGTGGTGGGGCGAAGATTGCCCTCAGCGTAGTTACCGGCAATCGTAAGAGCTCGTTTCATCCAGGATGTATCTTCCATAAAGGGTTGAGATTCATAGCGAATGGTCTTGGTGGTCATCACCAGAAATTCCATGATATCATTGAAAGAAAACCGACCCACCAGCATTTCAGGGAAATAGTCATCTCCTTCCAGCAATGCGTAGAATTGATCATCGGCGTCGTTTTCCGCATACTCCGGTGAGGGATAGAAGTTTGTGGGGATGGCATATGTGCCCACGGTATCGCCAAGGAGCATCAGGTAATCGGCTTGATGCTGCTGATAGTGGGTGTGGATGGCATTCTTGATTTCTTGCAGGCTGTTTCCCGCATCCGCTTTATTGATCACGAAGACTTCAAAACCCAACTGGCGTTTCCAACGGATAAACTCTTCCTGATAGGTGCTCAGATTCTGATGACTGATGATCAGCATCTTGGGGCGGGAAATGGGCAGGCTTTTCAGGTAAGAGCTGTCCCAGTTATCCGCCAGTGCTTTGTAAGCATCAATAAAGGCCGAAGAAAGGCTAAGGGGATAATTCACCGTCCCGCTGCCCGAGAGCGAAAAATCCAATTCATCGAGCGTGAGTACTTCATCAGCGATGGTGTATTGAGTATTGATCTTCACCGTCACACCTTGCATTTCTCTGAAAGTAAAGGGCTGCATGACCACAACCGCGTCCGGCAGCACTTCGGTGCGCGTGGATTGGTAATTGCCTTCGGTGTCAAATACACGCCAGGTCATCTGATTGATCTGGACAGTAGCTTCACTATATGGGAAGGCAAAGGTCCGGCTGATCATTGGAGTATCGGGAAACTCATCCCCTTCTCCGTATTGGTTTTCGTATTCGGGCATCGGGCTTTGGCGCAGGCCTTCAAAGCGGGCGTTAATCTCCCCGGCTGATTCCTGAATGCGCTCTAAAGCGGCCGCGCTGAGTAAGCATATACTCAGCATTGCTATCATTATTATCAGTTTTTTCATGAGTCCTCCCATTAAGTGTATTGAGCCTATATGCAAGAAGCGTTCCGAAATCCGGGCAAAGCTATATCCCTTGTCCCGAGGTGTAGGATTTAGTTAAGGAAAAACCAGCGTAGACGAACGTGTAATGACGGCGGGATCGGATACACACCCATGATGCTGCTATCGATTACGTTCTGTGCGCTCACTGTGATGTCAAAGAGCCTGCCCACCTTCAGCAGCAGCCATAGATCAAGAATGGTGGAAGCTTCTACCAGAGCTGGATTCCCGGCATTGGCCAGATAATAGTGCGAATGTCCCAGGAGCCTGAATCCCCCTTGCAGGGCGTTATCGTAGCCCAGATGCCTGGTCAGGCTGGCCGATGTGGAAAAAGTGTATTGAGGATTTTCCATCAAGTGTTGATTGTAGTCCCGGATGGTCCATCCCGGATGCAGCGAAAGCTCCCAATCGCCAAACCGGGGAGTGAATCCGGCATAGAGCCTGAGGAGTGCCTGATCGTCCTTCAGATCGTGCAGAGAACTGGTCTGAGTGATGTTTTGATAAGCCACACTGGCGTTAATCTGCAAGAATCTCTCCCGCCAGCTTGCGTACACACCAGTTTCAAAATCGGAGAAAATGCTCAGTCCGCTCATCAGCGTGCCATCCGCGGGATTTTGTACCATATAATCCGGCTCACGATCGGCATGATAGCGACGGTCATACAGCCCCATATCCAATTTATAAAGGCTTTTACCGATCGATGCATAGCTGCTGATCCGCTCCCAATCGGCCAGAGATGTCTTTAGCGTGGCATCCAGCAGGTAATGGTTTTCTGCGGATAGCTCCAGTAGATGATCGTAATCTTCCTGGTTGTAAGTAAAAGCGTGGCTGTAATCCCGTTCGATATCTGCATATTCATAGCGCAGTCGATACTGGTTTATCCCATGGGCCACACTGCTTTCTGCCGCCACTTGTAGGGCTTTACTGCTTCTTTTTTGATCAAATGATCCGGAAGATTCACTATCCCTGGAGCTGAGGATCGAAAGCTGTAGCAAGGGATGCCGGAGATGGCTGTAAACATGGCTGTATTTATGCTTTATCCGGTATGAACTCGGAGTCCAGTAATATGGCAACATTTCCAGACTGGCGGCGTTTTTGGAATACGAGGCGTACTCAAAAGCCCAGTCAAAATCCCCATATCGATAGGATAGATACGGCCTGATAGATGAACCACTCTTGGGTAGATCCAGCCAATAGCCATTCTGCATGGTATAATCCAGATACAATGCACTGCCCTTGATGCCAAACACATCGCCTTTACCCCCAAGAAAGGAAACATCCCGGCTGTCGTAATCCCCCAGAGATCCGTACAGCGCAGAAACAGTAACCGGTAAAGTATAGGGCAAATGCTCGCCATTCAATTCCCCAGGAGTATAGGTAAAATGGTGGTAGCGTGAAAGATAATCCAGGTAAAGTCCTTGATCCATCATTGTCTGCGGTCGGGTAAAGCCATGGATTTTGAGAGCATAAGGATCGAAATGACCCTGCAAAACACCGCTGCCAAAGCGATATTGCACGGGTAGATTATCCCGACTGTACCACAAGAGCTCATCCCGCATTTCGGCAGCCCTTTTCTGATCTATCCACAGCAGCACTTCCTCTTTTTCCACTACAGGGATCTCGACTTGTTCGGGATACAGATCCTCCCAGTCCTGTTCAAAATCCTGAGAAGCAGTGAGTGAATCGATGAAGGCTACGCTATCTGCGGCGGCGGGACTATCCAGCTCTTGGAGAGGATCATATACCTGCGCCACCAAAGGAGAGATTACCAGCAGGATTATAGCCAGGAAGCCTGAACGTACCATTGGTATGTCTCCAAAATCAGTTGCTCCAGCCGTGGTTCGGGATTCCAGCCCAAAATGGATCTGGCTTTTGCAGGATCAGCCAGCCAGGCTTCCGCCGTGATTTCCCGGAACTTTTCGCTATTGATGATTCCGGCCTTATGTCTCAGGCGGCCAATCATATCTGATGCCTGGAAAGCTGGACGGGCCAGAGCTTCGGGGATCACAATCTGATGGAGTCTCTTCCCCATCACCCGGCAGATACACTGGGCAATATCGGCCTGATTGTACACCTGATTGTCAGTGGCATAAAAGATCTCTCCATACGTCCGGGGATTGCCGCAGACCAGCAGTAAAAAGGCAGCCAACTGGCGTACATGGATCATGTTTAGTGGCCTCTCTTTTCTGCCGATTTGAGTGCTGAGGCTATAGGAGCATAGCTTGAAGAGATTCAGGAAATCTCTGTCTCCGGGGCCATATACTGAACACGGACGGATAATGGTATAGGCCTGACGGCTTTCGCGTTTGATCATTTTTTCGGCCATTAGCTTGCTCTTGCCATAAGAAGTAAGCGGATGAGCTTCAGCATCTTCGGATAAGAGAACCCCACTGGGTGAGGGGCCAGCCGCGGCCTGAGAGGAGATATAAACCAGATGTATGGGTTTGGTTACCGAGTTTAGCGCTGCGACAATCTTCCGGGTGAGTCCCAAGTTTACCCTGATCATATCCAGATGATCGAAAGCAACTGTTTTCCCGGCATTATGCACCAGTACATCGACGTCTTCGATGGAGTTACGCAAGGAGGTGGGATCATCGTAGTCCATAATACGGATTTGGTAATTGCCAGATGGCAGGCTGGCGGATTTGCGGATGAGCGCGATTGCTTCATTACCAGACTCTGCAAAGTGGTTTATGATGGTATTGCCTACGAAACCATTGGCACCTGTGATAGCTATTTTCATCGGTCACCTATTTTTGAAGAAGTGGTGGGCGTTGAGGGACTTGAACCCCCGACATCTTGCTTGTAAGGCAAGCGCTCTCCCAACTGAGCTAAACGCCCACTGCGTTCGTCGAAACACTGGTCGGGGTGAGAGGATTCGAACCTCCGACACCTGGTTCCCAAAACCAGTGCGCTAACCGGGCTGCGCTACACCCCGCAGCAGTTTGAACATGGAAAACTGTCCCCCATTTTCTGTCAATCCTTTTTTTGCCAGCTTGTTTCTGATTGACAAGATTAAAAGCTCGTATTCATATGCAATAAAAGCGAGATTCGTGCTGTACGATACTAGGAGAACTTATGAACAGAGCCAGTAATCCCTCCATATTGGTACTTAGCCCGCAGATGATGCACATCCCCGTGTCCTGGGCAAGGGCCGAAGGCTGGAATCCCGGTCTGGACGATTGCCTGAGTTTCTACGCTGCTGACAATCAAGGCTTTCTAGCTCTATTCGAAGGCAACAAAGCCATCGCCACAATCTCTGCGGTGAATTATGGCAACGTATTCGGCTTTATCGGCTTTTACATTGTGGATCCGGAGTACCGGGGCCTGGGCTATGGGCGCTTGGTCTGGGACTATGCGATCAACAGGCTGATAGGCATACCCATCGGGTTGGACGGAGTGGTGATGCAGCAAGATTTTTATGCCCGGTCAGGATTCAAACTGGCCCATCGAAACATTAGATTCAAGGGAATCGCCCGAAACTGCCAGCCCCAGGAGGATGATTTTATCATCCCCAGAGATATCCATTACCAAAGGCTATGCGATTATGACAGCAAGCATTTTGGTTGTACCCGGGATAGCTTTTTGCAAGCCTGGCTCTTACAATCCAACGCTCAATGCCGCATTCTGATGCAGGACGGCAGGATTCTGGCCTTTGGCTGTATCCGTAAATGCTTTGAAGGATACAAGATAGGCCCGCTTTTCGCTGATGACTTCTGCTACGCTGAAAGGATGCTGCAATACCTGATCAGTAGCATCCCGGAAAAGGAAAGCTATTACCTGGATGTACCCCAACCAAATGCTGCAGCGCTCAGACTGGCTGAGCAATACGATATGCAAACGGTCTTCGAAACGGCCAGGATGTACCTGGGCCCAGCGCCGAAGCTGCCTCTGGATAACATCTATGGGATTACCAGCTTTGAGCTGGGTTGAGCGTGAGACCTTGGTGCGGGAATAGATCGGATGCCAGCCTAGGAATCGCAGCTCATGCCCTCTTGTAGCTTGGACTCCACCTGAAACTCCCCCCAATGCCTCCCGAACCCAGTTCAAGTGGGGTTCAAGTGGGATTCGGGTAGATTCCAGGGGAGCAGGGGGCTAGAGCCGGTAAGCATTTAGGCTGGAAGTGTGAATATACAAAGTTCCGGTACCAGTAGGTGACCAGCCAATCCGAACCACATCAACCCCACGATCGGTACTGGGGAAAAAAAGAAATCCCCCCTCACTGATGAGGGAGGATTTATGAGTTACTTATAGGGTCTATACTGAGATTACTTCTACAACCTCAGGGATTTCTTCTTTCACGATGCGTTCAATGCCCGCTTTGAGAGTGAGGGTAGCCATAGGACAGCCGTTACAGGCGCCCTTCAGGCGTACTTCCACTACATTATCTTCGCGGATATTGATCAATTCCACATCACCACCATCAGCTTGGATGGCGGGGCGTACTTTATCAAGTACGGCTTCGAGTTTTTCTCTGTCGATCACTATGCAATCCTTGCCTGATGCTTACATGGCAGCGCTGACGGTGAGCGTCTTGCCGTTTGGACGATAGAAAGTGGCAGAATCGCTGGAAAGCTCAGCGATTTTCACGGGACCTTCTGCAGACATATAGTACCAGGACTTTTCCAAAGGCTTGTAGCTAAGTTCCAGTTCCTGGCCAGGATTCTGGACATCTTCCATGATCACTTTGTTTTGACTGATGGTGATTTTGAAGTCTTTACCGTCCTGAGAGGCATACTTGATCACTTCTTCACCGGGAGCCATGGCAATCGGATTGGTACCGGTCCAGAACTCAACAGTATTGAAGATAATTGCATCGGCTGCAGCTGCAAAGTTATACACTGGGATGAAATTCAGGACTAGGAACAATACTTCGTTCATCCATTTGTCCCCGAAATTCTTGTTGAAATCATACACTTTGCGGGTTGCGGCGAAATTACCAAAGCAACCTGACAAACCAATTGTGAGAAGTACCACGATCATGGCAACACTAGTGAGCTTAACGATTCTGTTCATTACAGATCTCCTTTTTTTTATTCATTGTGCGTACTAAGAAAATAGAACGCCGGTATTACTATCAGGGTAAGAAGCGTGGATACTATCAAGCCACCGATGGATACGATACCCATGGACATGCGAAACTCACGTCCCGCATCACCGATTCCCAGAGCCATCGGAATCATTCCGATCACTATGGCAAGGGTACTCATGATAATCGGTTTCAGCTTTAGTTTACCTGCTTCCAACAACGCGTCGTGAGAGCTCATACCTTCTTTACGCTTCACGTTTACGTAGTCCAATATTAATATAGCGTTATTTACCACAATGCCAACCAACATTATTATCGCCAGCATGGAAAAGAGGTTGATCCCCACTCCGGACAGGAAGAGTGCCAGGATTACACCGATGATGCTGAGCGGTACTGTGGCCAGGATAATCAGGGGTTGTGCAAAGCTTTCCAGGATTGCTGCCAGGAGCATATATGTAAGCAGTACA
>Ga0116174_10003390_pt1 | contig 13105 bp, 10 predicted proteins | sample AD_UKC087_MetaG_FD_89801 | JGI IMG/M metagenome (GOLD analysis project Ga0116174, IMG submission 89801) | Active sludge microbial communities of municipal wastewater-treating anaerobic digesters from USA - AD_UKC087_MetaG | ecosystem: Engineered > Bioreactor > Anaerobic > Digestate | place: USA...
GACCAGACGCTGAAACGCATGAGCGCGGAACCTATCCTTGAAGAAAGTTACTACTGGCGCGGCATGGCTTACCTGGCGCTGGGAGATAACGAGCGCGCGCGCGCCGAGTTTCGCGACAGTCTTAAGTATCACCCGGGGTTTGGCCCCAGCCTGGCCGCGCTTGAACAAATGGGGGAAACTCCCTGAGATTTTCGGCTATACTTGTAATGGTTAGAAAATTTCATGATCAAGATCCTGCATTTTGCTGACGCTCATATTGATATTGCCACACACGGAAAACATGACCCTGAAACCGGCTTGCCCATCCGCGCCCTCGACTTTTTAAAAGCCCTGGATACCATCATTGACCACGCCATTTCCGAAAAAGTGGATCTGGTCATATTCGCCGGAGACGCCTACAAAGACCGAACCCCATCGCCCACTTTCCAACGTGAATGGGGAAAACGCATCATCCGCCTGCCACAGGCGGATATCCCCGCACTTTTACTGGTAGGGAATCACGATATCAGTCCCGCCAGCGGACGCGCGCACACCTTGCAGGAATTCGACACCCTGCAGGTGCCGAAAGTGCGGGTGCTTTACAAACCCGAGCTGCTTAAACCCGCGGACCTGTGGGGGCTGCAGTTGCAGGTGCTCTCGCTGCCATGGGTGTTCCGCTCCAGCCTGGTGGCCGCGCTGGGGCTTTCCGCTGTAGAAGAAGACACTGTTCACGAGGAGATCGAAAAACGCCTCACCACCATCCTGCAGGCGCGGATGGACGAACTTGACCCCGCGCTGCCCACTGTGCTGGTGGGGCACGGCTCCGTGCAGGGGGCGGTTTATGGCAATGAACGCACCGTCATGCTGGGCAAAGACCTGGTTCTGCCTGGCTCACTGGTGAAAGACCCTCGCCTGGATTACACCGCGCTCGGTCATATTCACAAATACCAGGACCTCAACCCTGGGCTGCACCCGCCAGTCGTATACGCAGGTTCCATTGAACGGGCTGATTTCGGCGAGGTCGCAGATGACAAGGGCTTTGTCATCGCTGAGGTGGAGAAAGGAAACACCTCGTACCGGTTTGTAAAATTGCACGGTCGCGCCTTCTTTGACCGGCTGGTCAGGCTTTCCATGGAAGACAGGGCGATGGAAAAAATCCTCGCTTCCTCACCGAACGAAGCTGAAGCCGAGAACGCCATCTTCAGACTGGTCATTGAGTATCCGCGTGAGCTTGAAGCCGATATTGATGAGCCTGCCTTACGCCAAAAATTCGCCTCCGCGCTCGAATTTCACCTGGTCCGCCGCCCGCAAGCAGAGGCCCGGCTGCGCCTGCCCGCTAATCAGAACATCGCCAGCTACAGTCCGTTGGAATTGCTCTCGACTTACTGGAAATCCACTCACGCCCAACCTCGTGATCTAGCAGGGCTGCAAACACTTGCTCAATCGATCTTTCAATCCGTAACCGGATCAAAGCCCGGGTAAGGACGGCAAGGTTATCCGACATGTCCAATACATTGATTGAAATCCTGGTCATTTTCGTCCTGATCTTGTTTAACGGTTTTTTTTCTATGTCGGAAATTGCCATTGTTTCAGCCCGCAAAGTGCGCCTGGAACAACGCGCGGATGAAGGAGATGCGGGCGCCGGTCGCGCGCTGCAGCTCTCCAAGGAGACCGGGCAATTTTTGTCCTCCGTGCAGGTGGGCATCACCCTGGTGGCGATGCTCACGGGCGCTTTTGGCGGCGCCACTCTGGCAGAGCGGCTGACCCAGTCGCTCGCCCGCGTTCCCTGGTTGGCCACGTCGGCCGCCACGCTCTCTCTGGTCATTGTCGTGCTGGTCACCACTTATTTCTCGTTGGTCATTGGCGAGCTTATTCCCAAGAAGATCGCGCTCAACAACCCTGAAAAAATCGCTTCAAAAGTCTCCGGTATCATGGTGTTTTTCTCCCGGCTCACATCACCGCTCACGCGCCTGCTTTCTTCCTCCACTGACCTGGGCATGCGCCTGCTGGGCATCAAGCCCTCCGGCGAACCCCCCATTACCGAAGAAGAGATCAAAGTACTCATCGACCAGGGAACACAGGTGGGGGTATTTGGTGAAGCAGAACAGGACATGGTGGAAGGCATTTTCCGTTTGAACGGCCGTTCAATCAATGCCATTATGACCCCGCGCACGGATGTCACCTGGTTGGACGCGGACGACAGTATCGAAGAAATACTGAAGACCATCCTCCAATCTCCCTATTCCCGCTTTCCAGTTTCCAGGGAGTCATTGGACAATGTGCTGGGAATTCTCAAATCCAGAGACTTGCTTGAAAAGCAGCTTTCAGGCGAACCTTTTAACCTGTTGGACCTGCTGCAAAAGCCACTTTTCATCCCAGAAAACACGCCCGTCATGCGCGTTCTTGAAATGGAGCGTGAGCACGGGGTACATGAAGCCCTGGTGATCGATGAGTACGGTGGCGTGCTCGGATTCGTCACCCTTTTTGACGTGCTCGAAGCCATTATCGGTGAACTCCCCAGCCAGGACCAGGCTTCAGAACCCGAAATCGTGATGCGCGAAGATGGCTCTTACCTGATTGATGGTTTACTGCCCATTGACGAGTTTAAGGACCTGTTCGATCTGGACCTGCTCCCTGAAGAAGATAAAGTGGGATTCCAAACCGCTGGCGGATTCGTGATGAACCAGGTGGGTTCCATTCCCCACGCCGGTCAGACTTTCCAATGGAATGATCTGCTATTTGAGGTGCTGGATATGGACGGCCTGCGTATCGACAAGATCTTGGTCAGCCGCAATAGCGAAAAAACGCCGCCTGCTGGAGGGGATAAATGATCATCGACCGCCTGCAAATCAGCGGGTTTCTTTCATATAAAGAGAAAGTGGATATCGACTTCTCAGGTTTCGCCCTGGCCTGCATTTCAGGTCAAAACGGCGCCGGTAAATCCAGTCTGCTTGAAGCCATCACCTGGGCGCTCTTCGGTGAAGCGCGCCGTAAAGACGACGCCATCATCCACATGGGTACTGATACCGCCGAGGTGTTGCTTGAGTTCGATTACGAGTCCACGCGTTACCGGGTACAGCGCAGCAAAACTCGCGACAAGAGCACACAGCTTGAGTTTCAACTGCGCAACGCTGAAGGCAACTGGGTGCCGCTCACTGAAGCCACCATGCGCGGCACTGAAGAGCTCATCCGCCGCACCCTTCACCTGGACTATGAAACATTTACCAATGCCTCGTTTTTCCTGCAGGGCAAAGCAGACCAGTTCGCTCAGCAGCGCCCGGGTGACCGTAAGCGTATCCTATCAGGCATCCTCGGTTTGGACATTTGGGAGGACTACCGCGAGGAAGCAGCGCGGCGCCGTAAGCTTTTGGAAAATGACCTTGCCCTGGTTATCAGCCATTTACAGGAAATTGAGACTGAACTGCAACAGGAAGCAGAACGAAAGGAACGTCTCGCCCGCCTGGAAAAGGAAGTGAGCACCCAGACGGAACTCTTTGAGGCGCGAAAAGCCTATCTTGAGCAGCAGCGCCAGGTTGCCGAGCGTATTCTCGCCGACCAAAAACAGGTAGAAAAACAACGCGCGGAGATTAATCGCTTGCGCGCAGAGGATGAAACGATGCGCAGCGACCTCGACCTGCGCACGCAAGAACGCCTGACCCATCTTTCCCTGTTACAGCAGGAAAAAGAGATCAGGCAGGAGGTGGACGCCTGGGAACAGGCGCGTAAAACCCTCGAAGAGTGGGACACGCTGGCGCAGGATTTTCACCAGTACGATTCCCAGCGTCAGGCCCCGCTGCAGGCCATCGCGGTAGAAGAAAGCCGCCTCCAGGCCGAGTTAAACTCGCTTCAACAGAAACAGGCTGAAATCTTCTCAATAGAACAGGAACTGCCTGAGATCCAGCGGCTGGTTGAAGACTCCAGCAAAGCAGTCGAAGACTGCAGCGCAAAGCTGGCAACCCGAGCACAACTGGAAAAAGAAATGCGCGCTCTCCTGGATGAAATCGCCCGCGCCCGGGCTGAAAACACGCGCCTAAAAATGGAGATGGATGAAATTGTTGAGCATCGCACTCACCTGGAGAATATCAGCGGCGCTAACTGCCCCACCTGTGAAAAACCCCTCTCCGACGATGAGCGCCAAAGGCTGGTGGATGAGATCAACGCGCGCGGCAAAGAAAAGGGCGACGCGCATCGCGAAAATAAAAGGATAATCGAACAGAGCGAAGCCCAATATCGTGAGATCGAAACCGCGCTCCTCAACCTGCAGCGGGTGGACGCCGAGTTGAAACTGCAACAACGCATCTTCGACACGAAAGCGCAGGAATTACGCATGAAGGAAGCCGCGTTCACTGACTGGCAGCAAAAAGGCGCCGTGCGCATGGTGGAGTTGGAAGAGACGTTGCGCTCTCAATCCTTTGCGCTGGAAGCGCGCAAGCAGTTAGCCATGATGGATGCTCAATTGAAGAAACTGGGTTACGACGCCGCCGCTCACGAACAGGCGCGCCGTATGGAACTGGATGGCCGCGCCAGCCAGGACAAAAAAATACAGCTGGAGAAGGCCAGGTCCGCCCTCGCCCCCCTCGAACAAAATATCACCTCGTTGCAAAAGAACATGGAGAACAACCAAAAGCGCCTTTCAGCGCTGCTTGATGAGCTCAGGCAGGACGAGGAAAAACTGGAGATCGAAACTTCCAACCTGCCGGATCTCGATCAATTGGAAAGAGATTACTACGCAGCCCAGGAGCAGATGAACCAGGCGAACAGGGATTTAGGGTACACGCGCAATCAGGTGGAAGTGCTGGAAAAGCAGCGCGAACTAAAGGTGGAGAAACTCGAAGAGAAAGACCAGCTTAACAACCAGGTCACTGATCTCAAAACGCTGGAACGCGCTTTTGGCAAAGACGGCATTCCCGCGCTGCTCATCGAACAGGCGCTGCCAGAAATTGAGCGTCACGCGAACGAGATCCTCGATCGGCTCAGCTCAGGGAGTATGTCTATCAGCTTCGAAACCCAGCGTGATTTCAAAGATAAGAAGCGCGAAGAACGTCGTGAGACGCTGGACATTCTCATCCGCGACCCCGCCGGTGAACGCCCCTACGAGCTCTTCTCTGGTGGCGAAGCCTTTCGGGTCAATTTTGCCATCCGCCTGGCACTCAGCCGTGTGCTGGCACATCGCGCCGGGGCGCGCCTGCAGACCCTCGTGATTGATGAAGGTTTTGGCAGCCAGGACGCTGACGGACGTCAACGCCTGGTAGAAGCCATCAACCTGGTAAGCACGGAATTTGAGAAGATCCTGGTCATCACCCACCTCGAAGAATTGAAAGACGCCTTCCCGGCGCGTATTGAAGTGACCAAAACGCCGGCTGGTTCTAAGGTTGAGGTAATCGCTGTATGAACATGATTCACGCCCGTGTCGGGTTGCAGCAGCGTGTGCTGCCGGAGTACCGCGCGGAATTCTTCGACACGCTGGCTACCGCCTGCCTGCAGGGGTTGGGGGTTTTCGCGGGTGAGCCCTGCCAGGGTGAAGCCGTAGAAGTTGTTGACCAGCTCTCTATTGCCTACTACACACACGCACGTAACCTGCATTTTTTTCGCGGCAGCGCCTATTTTTACTGGCAGGCAGGGGTTTTAGGCTGGCTGCAGCGCTGGCAGCCTGACGTGTTAATAATGGAAATCAACCCGCGTAATCGTTCCAACCCGCTGGCGGCGCGCTGGATGAAAGAACGCGGACGCCCGGTGCTTGGCTGGGGGTTGGGTTTACCCGGCGCCGGAAAGATCTACCGGCTTATCTACCATAGCCTTTTACGTTCCTGCGACGCTGTGATCGCCTACTCCACCACCGCCGCCCTCCAGTACCGTCATGCCGGAGTGGACCCATCCCGCGTATTTGTCGCCGCTAACGCGGTCACCCGCCGACCAACGGACCTGGTCGTTGCACGACCGCCGTCCTTCCATGAAAACACCCCGCAGCTCCTCTTCGTTGGGCGCCTGCAGCCGCGCAAACGCGTTGATACGCTGCTGTACGCTTTGGCCATGTTGCCCCCTCACCAACAACCGCGGCTATCCATTATTGGAGACGGACCTGACCGCTCACGCCTGGAGATGCTCGCCTGGCAGGTCTATCCACGAGCCGTGTTCCATGGTGCCAAACGCGGGCAGGAACTGGACCCTTATTACCAGGCCGCTGATCTATTCATCCTTCCGGGAACCGGGGGACTGGCCATTCAACAGGCTATGGCGCATGCCTTACCCGTCATCGTAGGCGCGGCCGACGGCACCCAAATTGAACTGGTGCGTGAGGAAAACGGCTGGACGCTGCCGGATGACAGCCCGGAAACCCTCGCCCGTGTTATTCGAGAAGCGCTGTCAGATGTTGAGCGCCTGCGTCAAAAAGGGCTGGCATCTCGTCGTATTGTTTCTGAAGAGGTCAACCTGGAAGGCATGGTAAAGACCTTTTGCACAGCGGTTGAATCCGTTCTCTCAAAGGCTTAGAGGAGGAAAGCGTGAACCTGTTGATCATTGCAGATGGGCGCAGCCCAATTACCCGGCGCTGGATACGCATGCTGCAGCCGCTGAATTACACTATCAACCTGGTCTCTACCTACCCCTGTCAACCGGTCGACGGAGTGAACGAAACCATCCTCTTCCCGGTGGCGTTCGCCGGACTATCCGGCAGCCAGGCGGGAGGCGGCGCCAGGGGCGGGCGAAAAGTAGTTTCGCGTTACCGTGGACTCGCTGCCACCCTGCGCCACTGGTTGGGTCCATTGACCATCACCCATGCGGAGAAAGATTATCTCGAGCTGCTGAACCGCCTGCAGCCAGACCTCGTGCATGCGCTGCGCATCCCTTATGAAGGCATGCTTGCCAGCCGCACCCCAACGGGCATTCCGCTGGTCATCTCCACCTGGGGCAACGACTTTACCTATCATGCGATCTCAAATGGGGTGATGGGCAGCGCCACTCGCCGCGCGCTGCTGCGCGCGGATGGGCTGATTTCTGATACCGTCCGCGACCTGCGCATCGCGCGCGCCTGGTCCTTCAACCCCGCCAAGCCGGCTGTATCTGTACCGGGTAACGGAGGGATCGACCTGGCTGAGATCGAGAACATCACCCAGGGGATCGACCCAGCTGTGCCCTGGCAAGTGATCAACCCGCGCGGGTTCCGCAGCGGCTCCGTGCGCAACGACACTTTTTTTAAATCCATCCCGCTCATTCTTAGCCTGTACCCAGAAGTGCAGTTCATTTGTCCATGGATGGCGGGACAACCCGAAGCCCTGAGCTGGGTGAATCGTCTCAGGATACTGGATAACGTTTCCTTGTTACCGATGATCTCTCAGGCTGAATTATGGCGCGAGTTCGCTCGCTCTCTGGTATCCGTCTCGGTCAGTGAGCACGACGGCACGCCCAACTCGCTGCTTGAGGCCATAGCCATCGGCTGCCTGCCCGTGTGCGGGGATATCGAATCAATCCGCGAGTGGATCCGCAATGGCGAGAATGGTATCCTGGTCGATCCCGCTGACGCTTACGCGCTGGCCGAGGCTGTGCAGCGCGGAATAATGGATGAAGAATTCCGCCGCGCTGCCGCTGCTCGCAACCGTGAGATCATCCGTGAGCGTGCCGAAATTACCATCGTGAGGCAAAAGGTTGCCGAGTTTTACCAACGCATGACCGGGTTCGTGTAATAAAAACAGGCTGGCATTTTGCCAGCCTGTTTTTTGTCTCGCTAAAGGTTGTGGATGACCCCCTCTTTTTTATACCTCATAAATAACTGCCCCCAGCCGGTGTTTTGGCACCATTCCTTAAAGACATATTTTTCTTGTAATGGCCAGTGCACATAATCATGATACACCTCTGAAAAGGCGATGGGGATGGCCACCAGCGGTGTACGGGTAACCAGCTTTTGCAGAAACTTGGTCGGACCATACCAGGTAAGCCAGCCCATGAACTGATGCAGATTGTGACCCACTTTGAAGTGCCAGTTCTCTCCTGAAATATCATCCCCCACCAACTCGATCTCACGAGGATCGCCCACTCCCAACCCCTGGTTGTGACCAAGGTTGATGTACTTGATGCTCATCGGGTCAAAACCCATCAGTTTGGCTGCCACTGCATCAATGGCCACCTGGTCTTGTGATGCCAAAATGACATTCTTCACTTCCGGCTTCATCACCCGCGGACCGGTGCCATTGCCCGCGGTGGTGCCGTCCATCACCGCGAACAATCCTGTGTGGATTTCTTTCTGGATAGCCAGTAGGTCGATGATGGTCTCGTGGATATATGAATGGGTGTAATGTCGATGCTTGGTGAGCAGACCTCCAAATGCATTCTTAATGGCGCCGGTGGTGGTGGTGTAGATATGGCATTTCGCCGTCGGCAGATGCACGATGTTCTTTCCTACAAAGTAATCTGGAATGTAGATACCTTCCGGATAGATATGGTCGAGGGCATTCATCTTCGCCTTGGGCTTGTACTTAACCCAGGTCATATCTTTGTCTTCAAAGTTATACAGCACCGGGATATGGTAGTGTTTGAAGATGGGAACGTAACCGTTGAGGTCTTCTCCTTTGAAAGCGTTTGTCACCACGGTCTGGTTTTGCACACAGGTAATATCATTGTAGCCTTTACTTTTCAGCGCCAGGATGGTGCCTTCCATCTGCCAGGGTGTGGTGTTGGCGCTGGGCATCGGAAAGTGCCAAGAGATATTATCTTTGAGGATGGTAGTAGCACCAGGGTCCAGCGCTTTAGGCCCATCAGCCAGTTCGAAAAGACGAATGTAGTCTTCGATAACGGTTTCTGGCGTAGTCTTGAGTACAGCGACTTTTGAATTCATTCTCCACGTCCCTTCACACGTCCTTTTATGGGTGAATTATACCAACAGGCAGTTCGCCTGGCCAACCCAGCCTGTGTACGCGCAACCCCGGCTGATTTGGTCTATAATCCTTCTGAGTTCATGAACAAGAAGATGCCTTTGAAACAACCCGGCTGGAATTTCCGCAGTCGCGCCTGCGGCCTGTTGATTTGCGGTCTGTTGCTGTTGGCGTCCTGTAACTTTCCAATACGCGACTTTTCCGCTTTGCCCCGACCTTACGCGACCTTGGATCCAGCGATCTTCGAATACCATCGTTCTGCCACACCTACTGCCGGGCAGCCTGGCGCTGCTCCCACCCGCACACCTCAGCCTCCGCCCGTGGTGGATGAATCACTGTACCATATTTACACCATCCGTTCTGGTGACACATTCGAAACGGTTGCCAGGCACTTCAGTGTCACTCCCGCTGCTATCATCAGCATGGAAGCGCTGCCCCAAACCGGAATCCTCCCTCCAGGCCGTTACCTGGTCATTCCCAAGAACACCGACAACCTTTTCGAGCAAGAGATGATTTTGCCTGACAGCGCGGTGATCAACTCGCCTTGCGCCGCGCCTTTTGATATCAGCGCCTATGTAAGCGCTGCCGGCGGCTACCTGAGCACTTTCAGCCAGCCCGTGGCGGGCATTCGCTCAAGTGGGGCGGAAATCGTGCGCCGTGTCGCTGATAATCAATCCGTAAATCCAATGCTGCTGCTGGCAATCCTTGAGCACCGTGCGGGATTGGTTTTTGGAAAACAACCACCTGCAGATATTAATCACCCTTTGGGTTTCCGTAACATGTACTACAAGGGGCTTTACCAGGAGTTGTCGCTGGCGGCTCGTATGGTAAACACCGGGTACTACGGCTGGCGTTATGGGACGATGACCATGGTCACTTTTACTGACCAGGTTTCGCAGCGGATCTCCCCGCACTTGAACGCAGGCTCAGTTGCCCTCATGTATCTTTTCTCGCAATCGTATCCCTCAACAGATTGGAACGAGAGATTGCTTGGAAAAAGCGGATTTATGGAAACCTACCTCGCCATGTTTCCAGACCCCTGGTTGTGTGCCGCAGAAGTTGAGCCGTTGTTAAGTGACACGCTCAGCGCGCCGCAGTTAGAGCTTCCCTTCGCCCCGGGTGAAGAATGGGCATTTACCGCCGGGCCGCATTACAGCTGGGTGGAGGGCACCCCTTTGGGCGCGCTTGATTTCGCGCCCAATATTAAAAGCGCTGGCTGCCGGGTCTCGCCTTCGTGGGTGCGCGCTTCAGCCCCAGGGGTGATCACCCGGGCGGATAACGGCGTGGTGATATTGACCCTTGAGGATGAAAAGGGTGACGTCACCGGCTGGGAAGTGATGTATCTGCACATCGCCGCAAACGAGCGCGTTCCATTGGGAACACGCCTGCGAAAAGACGACCCCATTGGTCATCCATCCTGTGAAGGCGGCTCTTCCACGGGAACACATGTGCATATCGCCCGCAAGTACAAGGGCGAGTGGATTGGCGCGCAAGGACTGTTCCCATTTGTATTAAGCGGCTGGGTGGCTTACCCCGGGGAACGCGCCTACCAGGGCCGGTTGATGAAAGACGGGCAGGTGGTCATCGCCCGCCAGGGGGGCAACCAGGACTCTCTCATCAAACGTTAGTATTCCAGGTGTGGATGGTTGGTTGGGGAAATTAAAATAAAAAAGGATGGTTTCGCGTCTCCGACCATCCTTTCAAATAACCAATGCGACTGTTTAATCGGCTTCGCGCATGCCAAGCTGGTGATCAAGCTGGTACAGACCTCCCAGGCTGCCTTCCAGTTTCGTCACCATCGCGAGAACAGAGGAAGCATTCTTTTCTTCTTCGACTTGTTCATTGATGAACCACTGTAAGAAGATCTGGCTGGCCACATCATTGGCTTCAACTGCCTTGGCGTAAATGCCATTAATCAGCCCGGTGACTTTCTGCTCGTGCTCATACACCTTGGTAAATACATCTTTCACGCCTTTAAATTCCACTGGTGGTTGTTCAATGGCTTTCAGGCTGATCTTCTCGCCACGGTCCAGCAGGTAGTCGTAGAGCTTCATGGCGTGCTCCTGCTCCTCTTCTGCCTGTACTTTCAGCCATTTGGCGAAACCTGGCAAGTTTTCGGTTTCGCAATAAGCCGACATTGAGAGATAGAAATAGGCAGAATACAGCTCGTGTTTAATCTGGTCGTTCATCGCTTCATATACTTTTGCATTCATAAGACACCCTCTCTGACGAAGAATTATTATTTTTACCTGTTAAGAATAACACAACTCTGTATGAAATTTGTTAATTTTTTATGACCCTGTAACGTTTGAGTTATTAAGTGTTCGGCGAAAATCTATTTATGTGCGCCTTTCAAGACCGCTTAAACGCGATTGCTTTAGGCGCAGTGTTGGCAGAAAACCTCTGCATGCTGCTGGAGTTCCTCTCGACGCGTGCTTTACAAGACCTCGAAACCGAGATGATAGACAAGACACTGCCAGCGGGTGCTTCTCCGCGCCTGGGTGTGGCAGTATGCCAATCCGCATAAAATGGATGGTAAGCAGGCTGATTGGATAATCCGCTAGAAAAAAAATGGTCTCTTCTGCTATCTTTAAGTTTAAAGAAGGGTGGGCTCAACAGGGGTTAAGACCCAGTCCTACTCACCGTACAGGACCGACGCCTGAATCGATCTGGTTTCCATGAGATCTCTGTATTGGAGGCCCTTTTTTGTCGAGTAAGGACTATCTCCTGTCTCTCATCGTTCCCTGGCTGTTTTCTGACCAGCGCTCTTCTAGTGATGCTGATTTGGCCTGCTTTGTCTGTCTTTGAGAGCCCTTTCACTGGTGGCTTGCCAGCTTTAAGCACTCACTTGCACCCCCCTTTTTCGGATATTCGTGATGGTGACTTTTGTACGAATAGTTGTGTAATGCGCAATTAAGTTGTATTATATGCAAATATCCTATACACTCTAATTGTTCAAGGTGAAAAATGACTGAGATCCAATCGCTTGCCCGCGGATTGCGGATTCTGTTGATGCTTTCTGATTCGCTCGATGGGAGCACTGTGACAGAAGTGGCGGAGAACCTTGGGGTTGACAAGGGAAGCGCTTCGCGCCTGGTAAACACACTGGTCAAATACGGCTTCGCGGAAAAAGACCCGGTTTCCCGGCGGATTTCCCTGGGGCCGCAGATTGTTTCTTTGAGCCGTAGCTTACTTACCAGGATGCCGTTGCGCGAGGTGGCAAAACCTTACCTGCGTGAGCTGATGCGCTCCACCGGTGAATGCGCCCATATTGGTATCCTTTCCCAGGGCAAAGTTTTATATATTGACCAGGTGGAATCGCCGGCTTCTTTACGGGTAAACGCGGAGGTAGGGTTTCTTGCCCCGCTGCATTGCACCGCGCTCGGCAAGGTACTGCTTGCTTTTGGGCGCCTACCCCTCCCTGAATCCCTTGAACGTTACACCGACTCAACACTGGTGACTCAATTTGCGCTGAAGAAAAACCTGGCGAGTGTGAGGGAACAAGGCTACGCGATCGATGATGAAGAATTTGATATTGGTGTGCGTTGCATTGCTGCGCCCATCTTCGATTTCAGGAATAAGGTGGTTGGCAGTATCGGCATATCAGGACCAACCACCCGCATGACTCCAGGCGTATTGCAAACCCTCGTGCAACAGGTGCTTGAGATTAGCGACAAACTCAACGGCAGGATGAAATTCAATCAGGGGAGAGAACAGTAATGAAGGTTTATTCAGTAGAAGAACTGTTAGCCACCAGGGTCAAGCGCGCGAATCTTATTTCATCGGCAGGAGGGCTGCGGCAGGCGTTGGCCTCTGCGAGCCTTGATCGGAAAACCGACCTGACCCTCTCAGAAGCCCTGGTTATTGGATTGATCGAGCAAGGAGTACGCACGTATTATTCAGTTTTAGGTCACGGTTCGACTGAGGTAGGTGAAGTTCTGCGGGTATACCAGAACGCAGGATTGGTGCGTGTTTTTGGGCTGCGCAGTGAGATCGAAGCATCACACGCGGCGGCAGCGCTGCGTTGGGTAAAAGGGGAGAAAGCCGCGGTGGTTACCTCTATCGGGCCAGGAGCGATGCAGGCACTAGCTGCTTCGCTGGTGCCGGCATCGAATGGCATCGGGGTTTGGTATATCTTCGGCGATGAAACAACGGAGGATGAAGGGTACAACATGCAGCAGATCCCCCGTCACCAGCAGGCAGGGTTTTTAAAACTAACCTCTGTGATGGGCGCTGCCTACAGCCTGCACACACCGCTGGCC
>Ga0116174_10003392_pt1 | contig 13101 bp, 14 predicted proteins | sample AD_UKC087_MetaG_FD_89801 | JGI IMG/M metagenome (GOLD analysis project Ga0116174, IMG submission 89801) | Active sludge microbial communities of municipal wastewater-treating anaerobic digesters from USA - AD_UKC087_MetaG | ecosystem: Engineered > Bioreactor > Anaerobic > Digestate | place: USA...
ATATACCGATGCGTCCATTGAAGTTCTTATCACCTGTTCAATTTTTATCTCAGACTGTCCAATATGTTTGACAATCCTACAAAAAGTCTATTTTGAATCGGGTTTTAAATCTATGTATTTCAGGCAAAAATCGGTTAAAATACATTGCATTAACAAGTGACTCGACTGGTTTGCCGGCTTGTCATTATGAATTATCTATATAAATGAACAGTTGAGGAACTTGAAGATGAAGATTGTTACTGATAGTGGCGCTGACCTTTCGTTGGAAGAATGTGAAGAGCTTGGAGTGACCATGCTGCCTCTGAAGGTTGAGGTGGATGGCGTCTCGTATCAAAGCGGCGTGGATATAACTCCCGAGCGATTCTATGATCTGATGGACGCCGCACAGAGCATGCCGAAAACGTCGACGCCCTCGGTGGGAGAATTTGTTGAGGTATATACCCGCCTGGCTAAGGAAGACGCTGAAATTCTTTCCATTCATATTTCGACTGGATTGAGTGGTACATATAATGCCGCGCTGAATGCTTCCAAAATTGTCAAGGAGGCAGATGTGACTTTGATCGACACGAAAACGCTGTCGGCTGGGATTGCCTGGCAGGTGAGAGCGGCGGTGGAGATGATCAAAGCGGGTTTGTCCAAAGCGGTCATTGTGGAAAGATTGCAGCAGATTCAGGACGCAGTAATGACGCATTTCACTTTGCCTGATTTGAAGTACTTGATCGCGGGTGGACGCATCAGCCACTTGAAAGGGCTGTTGGCTTCTTTGTTGGGCATCAAGCCTGTGATTGAGGTCGATAAAATTGATGGCAAGTATTATGACAGAGGCAAGAAGCGTTCGTTCTTGAAGGCTATCTATGATATTCCGCAACAAATTCTGAAACGTATTCCCGCAGGTACGGTTATCAAGGCACAGATCTGTTCGGCGGATAATCCGAAGGGCGCTCAATTGTTAAAGCAAGCCATGGAAGAAGTTTTTAAATGTGAGTGGCTGCCAACAGTCAAGCTGGGCACAGCGCTTGGCGCTCACACTGGCAGGGGCCTCGTGGGCGTGATCTGCGCCGCGAAACAGGACATGCCCAGTCTTTCATAAGCTCGATTCTTTCGCAGTGAATTTACCCCCTGCCGTTCGGCAGGGGGCAGCACTACTCTGGAGGATGTTCCTATGCTTTTTACCAAAGTTCACCTGCGATTGCCCTGACTTTTGGTGAGCCTTTCCCATCTTTCAATGGTTTAAGCATGTTAAAATCTATTTCATGTCAGCGAAGAAAAACCCTGTTGGCGTCTATGACTCTGGTGTAGGTGGTTTATCCGTCCTGCGTGAGATCAACCGGCTCTTGCCAAACGAGAACTTAATTTATTTCGGCGATCAGGCCAAGGTGCCCTATGGCGGCCGACCAATTGACGAACTCAGATCCCTCGCTGAGGGCGTCACGCGTTTCCTGCTTAAACAGAACTGCAAGTCGATTGTCATCGCCTGCAACACCGCCTCTGCTGCCGCGCTCAAATATCTTCGCGCGCTCTATCCCGGGCTTCCTTTTGTCGGCATGGAACCAGCGGTCAAACCTGCCGCTGAGTTGACCAGATCGGGCAAAGTTGGCGTGTTAGCCACTCCTTCCACCTTCGCGGGCACGCTTTACGCTTCTGTCGTTGAGCGCTTTGCCCACGACGTCGAGGTTTTTCAGCATACCTGCCCTGGCTTGGTTTCCCAGATTGAAAGAGGATACCTCGACACGCCTAAAACCCGCCAAATTCTCGAAACAGCTATTCAGCCGATGCTCGAGTCAGGCGTAGATACCCTCGTCATGGGATGCACCCATTATCCCTTTGTCATTCCAACGATCGAAAAGATCACTCATCGCCTGGCGCGAGTCATCGACCCTGCCCCCGCGGTTGCCCGACAGTTAAAACGCGTTCTCGAACAAGCGGACCTGCTCAATCCGGAGGTCAAGGCCGGGAATCTTACCTTCTACACCAGTGGCGATTCTCATAAATTTGCCCAACGCATCGCGCAATTGATTAGAATAGATGTCATCCCCAATCAGGTGCGCTGGGTTGAGCAAGATTTGAAACAGATTGAAAGGACTCTCAGATGAACATTCCATCGATTATCAATCGTCGCAGTATTCGAAAATTTCAGAACACCCCCATCGAGGATGAAAAACTCCACGCTGTACTTGAAGCCGCTCGCTGGGCGCCTTCCGGAAACAATAAGCAGCCCGCCCGTTTCATCGTCGTCAAATCAGAGGAAATTCGTCATGCCCTCTGTCAGGCAGATCATAATCAGACATGGATGATGACCGCGCCAGTTTTCATCGTAGCCGTCGCTGACATGACGGCGAGAGTCAGCGCCGATAAAAGCCACCCAATCGATGAACAAAGCCCCGATTGGGAATTGAAACGCGTCATTCGTGACACGGCTGTTGCCATTGGCTACCTCCTCCTCGAAGCCGTCAACCAGGGCCTCGGCACGTGTTGGACGGGGTTTTACACCCAATCAGATGTCCGTCCAATTTTAGGCTTGCCTGAGGACAAATTTGTAGTCGGCATCATTCCCATCGGCTATCCCGCCGAGAACCCCGAGCCGCGCAGTCGCAGGCCACTCAACGAGCTCGTGCGCTACGAAAAGTGGTAATCGCCAATTCATCAGGGCATTAAACCGGAACCGTTTTGGGCAGCTTCATCCCTGATGAGCTAAAGCCATCAAAAAAGCCGCCTGGCTGGTGATTTCCTTCATCTGATTCGTGCGCAGCATCTCCTCCAGCCTCTCACGGCTCAATAAAACCAGCTTATGCTCCTCGAGGTCATTTTCATCTGCCGCGCGCACCTTCCTCGCCCCTCTCGCCAGGTAGTACCAACCCACGCCATTACCCCGATTGAGGTCAGTTCTGAAGCTTCCTAAAAATTGCCATTCTTCAGCCTCATACCCCGTTTCTTCCAAAAGCTCGCGTTTGGCTGTCGTCAGCGGCTCTTCTCCCGGGTCAATGTGGCCACCCGGCGGAGAAAAAGCTTCGCCCTCCGTCCCGTAATGTGTCTCATTCAGCGCCAGATAACATCCCTCCGCATCAATTGCCACGATGATCGCGTAATCCGGTGTGTCAACCCAGGTCCAGTCCCCAATCACTACCCCTTTTGGCGTCTCCACAGTGTGCTCCTCGACCAACAGAAACGGCGATCGATCCAATAACACTCTGCGCGCCAGCGTTTTCCACGTTTTCATCGCCCTTTTCCTCAATCCGCTGTCTCTACCCCAAAATCCTCAGGGCTAACAGCTATTCCTTCAAACGCCTCAAAGCTGAGGTCGCTCATCTTCAATCCCAGCCTTTCTTTCAGCTGCTCAAACATCACTATGTACGAACTCGGGATCCCTTTCTCCCAGCGCAATCCCAATTTCTTTGCCACGTCATGGATCTGGCTGGCCGAAGGCCCCTCCAATTCAGTAAAAGCGCCATAAGGCATTTCATCAATTGAGACCGTCACTCCATCCAGCGTGAAGGTCTCGCGATATTTCTCATAAACCGTGAAAACTTCATAGCCCAGCGCCTCCAAAACGCGCCGCATCACCTCAAAGTCCGCCACTTCTGTTTCCAATTCGGTGCGCACGAGCACGTCATTTTCAAGGTGCCCATCCCGCTTATAAGTGATTCGTGCGCGCCTGTCCTTGCGCAGTCGCAACACCTGCCCACTTTGCGTCAACGTTTTTCCGGCAGTGTCAAAACGCAGGTTCAGTTCGAACACCCGCTCATCCACCAGTTCCGCAGCCTGTTTAATCAGCCTTTGGCGATAACCGATCGGATCACCCAACAAGAATTTGATCTCAATCTCCTTGTCCATGCTCCTCCTTCACAGTGGGTTTGATTGTGAACGCCACCATCAGCGCCACCCATAACAGGTGCGCTCCGATCATAAACAAAATATTTCCGCCCCGCTGTTCCTTCGCCCACAAGCCCAGCCGCTCAATCCAATAAGCGAGAATATTCAAAATCACTGCCGCCCACGGTAAGAGCTTCCCCGCGGCGGTACTCATCCGCATGCCCGCCAGCCCCATCAGGCTGATTAGCGCCTGAAACGTTCCCAATCCCACCAAAAGATTTAAGCTTGCCTGCGTCAACCCGCCGTCCAGAAAAACTTGCCAATTAACCATCGTCCCATACACTCGCAGGACTCCCGCGGCCATACTGAACAACAAAACCACACCTGCCAGACCCGCCCAAACCGAGTCCTGCGGGCGTCGGGGATAAGCTTTACGCATCTTTGCTCGCCACCCCATCGGTCAGAATGCCCAGCCTGCCCAGCTCATCCTGCACGCGCTTCTCACCGCCCGGCTTGACAACCACCGTCGCCGGCCCAAGCGCCGCACCTAAGAACTTATTGGCCGGCGAATCCCTCAGCGACTTAAGCAGTTCCGCATCGCCAAGGTGCAGCACCAATGGCCTGTCCAACCATGCCTCCTGCCCCTTCTCCTCCCAGCGCGAAATCGCCTGCGTCAGCGCGGGGTTTGACTTGCCATACTTCCGCAATAAAGCCAATAAATGACGTGTCAACAGTCCTTGAGACCGCGCCTCTTTGAGAGAAGCCGGCGTCAGCCGGTAGCTATAGCGTTTCATGCTGAAATCGAGCCATTCTCCAAATCTTGATAATTGATAGCGTGCTATGCGTGGCGCGCGATGGCTCATTTCAAGCACCCCACTCGATGAGACAGCAATCTTTTCCTTTTCTTCTTCGAGATCAGGGAGCGCGAATTGATTAATCAATGCGTCAAACAAATGCGATGGGCGCAGAAACACAGTCTCGCCACCATGTGCCGCTCGTCCCTCATCCAACAGCCCCAGCCAGCGCATTGGTCCGAGCAGCAAAAAGCGCAGGTAAACACCCTCCACCGCCGGCCAGCTGGCTGTCCCTCTCAACAGGCCGCCATCAGGGCTGTTAGAGGCGATAATCCAATTGTCATACGCTGCGCCCTGCCTCAGAAAATCAGGGTGAGCGCTGGCAATATGCTCAATAAAAACGTCCAGGCTGAACCATTCATTAGCCTCAATCTGGTTGATCAGCTCCAACACGAATCGACGGGGTTTTAAGGAGTTATTCGTCCAGGTTCCTTCGCATCTGAATTCAGGGATCAACCTCAACTCATTAAATTTCGTGCTTTTTCGCCAATTTTCCACCAGCCATGGCAGAGCCTGAGTTCTTGGTTGTTCCAAAAACCCCTTGGCAAGCACGGCAGGCTGACTGGTCTTGGGGTCAATCAGCCCGATCGCTTCAGCCAGCCTCACCAACAACTCCGCATGCTCAAATGGCATGCGTTTTAACAATCCCCCTCTGTCTGGCCGCCGCAAAGCTGAAAGCAACACACATAATTCATCCAGCACCTTGTCCGAACCCGCCTCAACCAGCACCACCATCTGGTTCAATGCGGTAGGCAAAGAATTTTGAGTTTCCTTCGTGTCATCCGGGTCAACCTTCACCGCGTGCATAAATTCTTCCGGCAAAAACGCCATTTCCAGGTGTCCGTCAGCGGTTTGATAGAAGATTCGGCCGATCAACCCGCGGTACCAGAGCAGCTCCGTAATCGACGCAGGAAAAATTCCCGGCTTTTCACGTTCCTGCTTCGCCGGCCCCATTGGCCTCAGTTCGCCAAACTGGCGCGTGAAAGTCGTCCACGGCAAAACCCCCTCCGCCACTCTCAACGCCTGCAGCGCCTTATGCGCTGCTTTCGGCAGGCTCTCGATGACTTCTCGAATGATACCGGAGGTAAGGATGGCGTCTTCAAGTTTTAACGAGTACGACCGCGCGTCCTTGCCGCTGATTTCCAACCCCCAGTGTGAGGCTACTCCACGCAGGAACGCCATATCTCGGTTGTAAAGGCACGCGTTTAAGTCAGCCATGATCGAGAAAAGTATACAACATTTCCCCCTCAAACCGTGCTTACTCGATTTTTATCGAGCGCACTCCCTCAATGTGCGAAATTGTCTCAACCAGTTTTTCAAGTCTTTCACCCTTCGGGATTTTGGCGATGCTCTCAAGCCTCAACTGGTCGTTCTTCAGGCTGTGTCTGATACCAAAGGTTCTGATTTGTTCCGCCGATTCCGCTATCGCTTTGCGAACCTGCCGCAAGGTTGACCCGGAATCCCTGATCTCGATCACGATACTGTGCATGCTGACACTTCGGATAAACCGATTTTCGATGATATTGACTACCGTCAGCGTCACCAGCATCATCACCGTTGTGACAATGCCGATCAGATAATAGCCATAACCAACCGCCAGGCCAACCACAGCCATCGTCCACAAGCTGGTGGCAGTTGTCAGGCCCTTGATGTTCAAGCCATATCTTAAGATCGCCCCAGCGCCCAAGAAGCCAATGCCTGAGATTACCTGAGCGGCTAACCTGGTTGGGTCAGTATTATGAATCGCAGAAATATTAACCGACAGCACCATTGCCAGGCAAGCCCCCAATGTCAGGATCATATGCGTGCGCAGACCTGCCGGTTGCGAGTCCCGTTCGCGTTCATAGCCAACCAGTGCGCCAAGCACTAACGAGACTGCTAATCTGATGATGATGTCTTTCTCAGCTATCACGGTATGTCCCATTCCTCAAATTTGAAGGTTAATGTTTGATTAAGAAGTCTTCCTATTCTAACACAACCAGCCTTCTTCATGATTTGGCACGCTTAACCAAACGCCCCCTGCCCAACGGTCAGATTTAGGTTGGGTAGGGCGCCCCAGCGCCTTCACCGACTATCGAATTCTCGGAGCGCAACCCAACACATTTGATGGTTGACATAGACTTCGCAGACTCAACAAACCACCCTCTTCAGTCTCGCTGGCTCGTCAGCTTCTCTCATGGAGAAGCCTCGTTGAGCCCTCGCCTTGAAGTGGTAAAAGCTTTTAGAGGTGTAATGCGCTGCCAAAAATGACTATCAAATCAAAATTTTTGAGTAAAAAATCAGACAAAATTGAAAATCTTGCATTTTATTTAGCTAAGTCACTCATTTAGATGCGATTGCCCTGCCTGCCGCCCGGTTTGTCAAGGCAAGATAGAGATGTCCTACTCATAAGCTGGCCTCCTCACAAGATGTCCTACCCACCCGGTTGACGCTGCGCGAGGCAACGTGCTATACTTTTCTGCGCTCTTGGGGGCGTTTTGTTGTCAAGGGCAGGTAAACTACCGCTAAATTTTGAACCTATCCGGCAAGCTCACCGGTTTTTTACTGAGCCAGTAAGGAAAGCATGAAAAATCAAACATTACGAATTATCCCCCTGGGAGGCTGGGGTGAGGTCGGCAAAAATATGACCGTCTTCGAATACAACAACCAGATCCTTATCGTGGATGCTGGTCTGATGTTCCCAGACAACGACATGATTGGCATCGACTACATCATCCCCGACTTCGAATATGTCAGGCAAAACGCCGACAAAGTCAAAGGCATTATCATCACCCACGGCCACGAAGACCATATCGGCGCGATCAGCCACGTCCTCGAAGCGGTTAACGCGCCAATCTATGCCACTCCGCTCACTCTTGGCCTGATCGAGAACAAACTCAATCGCCAAAACTTCACCGAACCCATTCGCCTCCAAAAAGTGCTGGCTGGCGAATCAGTACAAATCGGCGCCTTCAAAGTTGAGTTTTTCCATGTCTGCCACTCCATCCCTGACGCTGTCGGACTGGGCATTCAAACCCCAGCCGGGCTGGTCGTTCACACTGGCGACTACAAATTCGACCATACTCCGGTAGACAACTGGCCGACTGATTACGCCAAGCTGGCTGAGTTCGCCCAGCGCGGCGTTCTCGCCCTGCTCTCTGACTCGACCAACGCCGAACGCCAGGGCTGGACGGCCTCTGAGCGCATGATCGATTCCGCGTTTGACCAGGTTTTTCAGGATGCCAAAGGCCGCATCATTATCGCTACTTTTGCGTCATTGATTTCCAGAATCACCCAAGTTTATGACACCGCGGTAAAGTATGATCGCAAGGTTTCTTTCGTCGGTCTCTCCATGAATGAGAATGTCAAGATCGCCAAAGAGCTGGGTTATGTCGATTTTGACGACAGAGTGGTTGTCCCGCTCGATAACGCGCTGAAAATGCCAGACAATGAGGTCGTTCTCATTGTTACCGGTTCTCAGGGTGAGCCCCTCTCCATTTTAGGGCGCTTAGCCAACGGCATGAACAAACGTTTCGACATCAAGCCGGGTGACACCGTTGTGCTCTCCTCACACCCCATTCCGGGCAATGAAGAGCTCGTCTATCGCGCGATCAATCGCTTGATGGATAGAGGCGCTGAAGTGGTTTATGAAGCGCTTGCGCCAGTGCACGTTTCAGGGCATGCCAGCCAGGAAGAAATGAAACTACTCCTCCACATTCTGCGCCCACGTTATCTGATCCCCGCTCATGGAGAAATCCGCATGCTCAAGGCGCAAGCCCGCCTCGCCGAGTCAATCGGTATGGAATCCGAACAAATTGCCATCGTTGAAAATGGCCGCGTGATCAGCTTTAACCATGGTGAAATGACCATCGGCGAACGCATCCCGGGCGGCTATGTCTTTGTCGACGGCAGTGGCGTTGGCAACACCGACCAGTCCACCATTCGCCAACGCGAACAACTTGGCAACGATGGCGTGATCGTCCTCAACCTGGTTCTGGATGCAAAGGACAATGCCTTCCGCGAACTCAAAATCCAATCTCGCGGGTTTATGACCGAAGAAGACTCCGAGCCCCTTTTCAGTGAACTGCGCAGCCGGGTTGAGCGTCTGGCCCTCTCGCCCAGCAATAATCTCGAACGCGATCTGCATAACACAGCCCGCAATCTGATATACGACGATACCCGCCGCCAACCGGTGATTTTTGCCAGCGTTTTCCATGGATAAACTTCAACGTTAACGACAAAGCGCCAGCCAAACGATGACTGGCGCTTTTAATATCGCAGCTATTATGAGTTCTTCATGATAATCGATTCGATCGTATCAGCCACATGCTCACAGCGGTCGCAGGCGCGTTCGAGCCTGTCAAAAATCACCGTCCACGCAGTGATCTTAATCGGGTCTTTCTCTTTCACATAAAGCTCCCTCACCGCGCGTGTATACAGCGTGTCGGCAAGCTCTTCAACCACATTGACTTCCACGATCCGCCCCCTGATCACATCAGATTTGTGGAATTGTTCAAATTCATCAAAGCAGGCTTTCAGAGCCTGTGTGCTTCGCACAATTAATTCCGAAAACTCAATCGCGGCCGGACGTATGTTCTGAATGTTATACATGTAAAACAGCTGCGTAACCTCTTCAATCAGATCCAGCACGTCGTCGAGTTCAAAAGTCAGCTCGATAATGTCTTCGCGTTCGATCGGCGTGATAAACTCGCCAGCGAGTTTCTTCATCAGCTCATGCTTTTTCATATCAGCGCCATGCTCAATCTCATGCATGGATTTTTGCATCTTCTCCATCTTTTCGGGGTTATATGATTTCACCACTCGTTCGAGCTGCTGCGCCGCCATGATCGCGTCTTCGGCGATTGCGATGAACATATTGAAATAATTATTTGTTTTTCGCGCCATTTCTCACCTTTATGCAAATATTGCGATGAATAGTTTAGTCATCAAATAGCCAATCAGAGCACAACCCGGAAAAGTCAACACCCACGCCAGAAGCATTTCCCTGACAATACTCCAATTGACTGACCTTATTCTTCTTGATGCGCCAACGCCCATGACCGCAGTAGTCTTGGTATGGGTCGTCGAAACCGGCAAGCCATGAAACACAAACGCCAATAAAAGACTGACTGCCGCCGCCGCATCTGCTGCGAAGCCCTGATAGGTCTGAAGTTTGACCATATCCAGCCCAACCGCTTTAATAATCCGATACCCGCCAATTGAGGTTCCGAGAGCCATCACCACTGAACAGAACAACATCAGCCAGATTGGGATCTCAAAAGTTGTTGTCATTGCCTGACCCTTAGCCAGGCTCATGCCAATCAGAAATACACCCATGAATTTTTGGCCATCTTGAGCGCCGTGCATGAATGACATCGCCGCCGCCGCGCCAATCTGAGCTTTACGAAAAATAGAGTTTGTCCTGCGGCGGTTGACACCGCTAAAAATCTTTTCGATCAGGCGGGTAATACACCACCCCAAAATGAAGCCCAGAAAAGTTGAGAGCAACAGCCCGAATAAGACCTTTACCCATTGTTCCCCATTGACGCCGGATAAATTACCATGAAAGCCGATCGCCGCGCCGGTCAAACCGGCGATCAAAGCGTGACTTTCCGAGGTTGGGATGCCAAAATACCACGCGGCTGTCGCCCAGGTCACAATCGCGAACAACGCCGCGCACAGAGCAATCGTGCTCACTTTAGGATCTGAACCGAAATCAACCATATTGCTGATCGTCACCACAACACTGCGGCTGATCAGCGTCATCACAAACACCCCTAAGAAATTGAAGACCGACGCCATAATGATTGCCTGCTTTGGTTTCAAAGCACGGGTAGAAATCGCGGTAGCTATCGCGTTTGGCGCGTCCGTCCACCCATTCACCAGAATCACCCCCGTGGTGAGCACCAGTGTAATAACTAAAGCAGGGTTTCGCAGCAAATCAGAGAGCATTAAAATCAGTCCATGAACAAAATCTCACTAATTGTAATTGTTATCGCCAATTTAGGGGATTATTTACGGAATATTATCAAGAAGTAATGGTCAAATTAAAAGAGAGATCTATCTCTCTTTAGCAGCCAGTGGTTAAAACTAATTGCCGGAAGACGACGTCGCTTTGGCTTTCGCACTTTCCGTGACCGTCGCTTTTTCTACCGCTTTTTTGACTGCGTCGCCAGCGCCATTGTGTCCCGAATCTGCCGCGCCCGATGACTCGCTGCTTTCTGTTTTCTGGCCGGTCATTCCCGATGGCGAGCGGTTATCCGTCGCGTAAAAACCTTTGCCCTTAAAAACAATGCCAACCGGGGTATACACCTTGCGCAATGCCAGTTTTTGGCAATTTGGGCAAAGTTCCAATGGGTCATCCGCGAAATGTTGAAATTGATCAAAGCGGTAACCGCATTTAGTGCATTTATACGTATAAGTTGGCATGATTACTTCTTCTTCCTTGTAAGTCTCACCGATTATAGTGCACCCCACCCTCTAATTCAAGCGTTGACAGCTTTTTTTTATATAACGCTAATAGCTTTTGTCAACCACCCCGCAGCCTCCACGTCGGGTAAATGCCAGCTTCAAGACTGATATAATCGCCATATGTTTGTAAAAAGAGTTTTAGCCCTGGTTGGGCTGTTGACCCTCGCCGCCTGTCAGGCTCGACCGCTAATTCCTCCCATTGCCAGCCCCACGCCCACCTCAACCGCGACAACACCGCCTATTGCCAGCCCCACCCTCTTGCCCCAACCCACTCAAACGCCTGCCCCTACCGCCACGTCGACCCCGACACCCACACCGGCTCCTGTCATCCACATTGTCAAAGGTGATGACGATATGTTCGGCATTTCCCTGCGCTATGGCGTTTCGCTCGAAGCTCTCAAGACCGCCAATCCCACCGTCAACCCCTACGCCATGGGCGAGGGACTTCAGCTGGTCATTCCCCTCACGCCCACACCGCCTGCCGCCCAGATGACCCCGGAACCAACCGCCCAACAAACCCTGACTGCGGATCAAATTCCAACTTATTGTTACCGAGATGCGTTTGGCGGCACATGGTGCCTGGCAGATTACACCAACAACAGCGACAAACCGCTCGAGAATGTTTCCGCCCGGGTCACGCTGCGTGCCACAGAAGGCGACTTTAAACAGACCAAAACCGCCCTGCTGCCACTTAATTTGATCGAAGCGCATGCCCGGCTGCCCTTGGCGGTTTACTTTGAAGCGCCAACCCCGGCCAGTTTCTCTGCCAGCGCTGAGGTTGATTTCAGCCTTCCGGCAGCTGATCAAAACGTCCGCTATCTCTCGGCCGCGCTCTCAGCCGCGCCGCCCGACTATTCGACAAATCGCCTCTCAGCCGCGCTCACCGGCGAGGTTATCTTTTCTGATGCGCAGCGCCCTGCCAGTTCGCTGTGGATCGTTGCCATCGCTTATGATGCATCCGACCACCCTGTCGGCTTCCGACGCTACGAAGCCCCGCTCCCGATTTCCACCAGCCAGTCATTGGCGTATTCCTTCCAGGTTTACAGCCTCGGCGCTGCCATCGACCATATCGATCTCTTCACCGAGGCACGTCCTGTGTTCAATTGAGGCAAACATGCGTTCATCTCTTTTTCCCCAACTCAACATTAAAACTTATGTGATGGGCATCATCAACCTCACTGAAGACAGTTTCTCGGGTGATGGCCTGCTCAACACAGACAAAACGCTTGAAAACGCCCTCGCTCAGGCTAAAAGCTTTTTGGAAGCTGGCGCGGACATCCTTGATCTGGGCGCAGAATCCACCCGGCCTGGCGCCATCCCTGTCACCGCCGAACAGGAAATTGCCAGACTTCTTCCGGTTATTCTTCAGCTTAAAGAAATATACCCAACCGCTCTGCTTTCCATCGACACCTACAAAGCCGAGGTCGCTGAGGCTTGTCTAAAAGCCGGAGCTCAAATCATCAATGATGTCTGGGGCTTTCTTTATGAACCGGCAATGGCCGATGTTGTCGCTGCCCATCACGCCACCGTTGTGCTGATGCACAATCGCGACAAAGTTAAAACTTCCCGCGAAGCCAATCTTGGGGGCCGTTATGTCGGCGCCGAATATAAAGATGTGGTTGCCACCGTCAAACGGAGCCTTAAGAAATCAGTCGCTCTCGCCAAACAAGTGGGTATCCCCGATGACCGCATCATTCTCGACCCCGGCATTGGTTTCGGCAAAACCACCGCCCACAATCTTGAATTACTTAAGCGCCTCAGTGAGCTGCTCACGCTCGATTATCCCCTCCTGCTTGGTGTCTCGCGCAAGTCTTTTATCGGCTATACCCTTGACCTCCCGCCTGATCAGCGTCTGGAGGGAAGCCTGGCTGCCGCCGCCTGGGGCATTACCCAGGGCGCAAATATCCTGCGCGTCCACGATGTCAAAGAGACCGTCCGTCTCGCCAAAGTTCTCGACGCCATTCGCGGCGCCTGACTAATTAACCCC
>Ga0116174_10003399_pt1 | contig 13095 bp, 11 predicted proteins | sample AD_UKC087_MetaG_FD_89801 | JGI IMG/M metagenome (GOLD analysis project Ga0116174, IMG submission 89801) | Active sludge microbial communities of municipal wastewater-treating anaerobic digesters from USA - AD_UKC087_MetaG | ecosystem: Engineered > Bioreactor > Anaerobic > Digestate | place: USA...
TACTCTCTGTCCTTTCTCTGTATTTTTTCTAATTTCATTAATTACATCATCTATCTGATTAAGGGTTGGTCTTACTTCTAAATGTGGGTCTAGAAGCCCTGTAGGCCTTGTTAGAAGCTCTGTAACTTGCATGTTGCTGTCTTGTAGTTCCCAATCAGAAGGAGTTGCAGACATATACAGTGTTGTTTCCTGCTTTTTCCTAAATTCTTCAAAATTCAACGGTCTATTATCTCTTGCTGTTGGTAACCTAAACCCATGTTCTATCAAATTATCCTTTCTTACTCTATCACCATTGTACATTCCTCCAATCTGGGGAATTGTAATATGTGATTCATCAATGAAAAGGAGATAGTCTTCAGGAAAATAGTCAAGAAGAGTGTAGGGTGGTTCACCAGATTTCCTACCATCAAAATATATACTGTAGTTTTCCATACTTTTGCAGTAACCAACCTCTTGTAACATTTCAATATCATAGTTAGTCTTCTGCTCTAACCTTTGAGCTTCTAGTTCTTTACCAATATTTCTTAAAAAAGCTGCTCTCTGTTCTAAATCCTTTTTAATGTTTCCAATTGCATTATCAATCACCTCTTTAGAATATACTAACGATGTTGCAGGGAATATTAATATTTCCTTCTCTTCAGTTATTCTTCTCTTTGAAATTGGATCTACCTTACTAATTCTTTCAACAGTATTACCAAAAAGTTCAATTCTAATTGAAACATCATCATATGGAGGAAATATCTCTAAAATATCACCATTAATTCTAAAAACACCATTTGTAAAGTCAAAAGTATCTCTCTCATACCTCATATTCACCAACTCTAAAGCAACATCTGAAAGTTCAATCTTTTGTCCAACATAGAAAGAGATAGATCTATTTTCATAGTTCTCAGGTTGTCCAATATTGTAAATACATGATACAGATGCAACCACCACAGTATCCCTCCTTGTAAGTATTGCATTCATTGCACCAAATCTTAAATTCTCAATCTCTTTGTTAACTTCAGATTCTTTCTCAATGTAAAGATCTCTAGCAGGGATATATGCTTCTGGTTGATAGTAATCATAGTAAGAAACAAAGTATTTAACAGCATTCTCTGGAAAAAACTCTTTTAGTTCTTCATACAGTTGCGCAGCAAGTGTTTTGTTATGCGAAATTATCAAAGCAGGTCTGTTTAATCTTTCGATAATATTAGCCATTACAAAGGTTTTTCCTGAACCAGTTACACCAAGAAGTGTTTGTTTAGGATGAGTATCAATATTTCCAATAATTTTCTCTACTGCACTCTCTTGATCAGGTGAAGGTTTGTATTTAGAATTGAGTTTAAAGGTTTCCATTCTCATATATTCTACCAAATATATTAATATGTTAGAATGTATATTATGGCAAGTGTAAAGTTAAACAGACTATCAGAGGATGTTGTAAGACAGATTGCAGCTGGAGAGGTAATTGAAAGACCAGCATCTGTTGTAAAAGAATTAGTTGATAACTCAATTGATGCAGGTGCAAGTAAGATTACAATTAAGGTTAAGAATGGCGGTATTGATCTGATTGAAGTCACTGATGACGGTATTGGTATTCCAAAAGAGAATCTAGAAGGTATTTTTGAATCACATACAACCTCTAAGTTAAGTAATATTGAAGATTTAAACACACTTCTTAGTATGGGTTTTAGAGGTGAAGCTCTTCCTACAATTACTTCTATAGCAAAGGTTAGAACAGAATCAAAGTATGAAGGTGAAGAGAAAGCAAATGCAATATTTTTTAATGAAGAAGGAGTTGCAGAGATATCAACAGTAGCAAAAGAAAAAGGTACTACAGTTAGAGTAGAGAATCTTTTTTACAATATTCCTGCTAGAGCAAAATATCTTAAAACAGCAAATACAGAATACAGGAAGATATATGAGTTGTTGAATAGATATTTCTTAATATATCCAAATATCTCTTTTGTTTTAGAAAAAGATGGAAAGACAGTAGTAAATATTAAATCTATTCCAAATTCTAAACCAGGAGAGTTACTCGAACAGAGAGTCAATGAAGTTTTAGGAAAAGAATTTAGTGAACATATGCTTAAGCTTTTCTACGATGGTTCTGGTACAAAGATTACTGGCTTTATCTCTCACCCTTCAAAACATGTTACAAAAACTGGTAATCAATATATTTTCATTAACAACAGACCAATTACAGACAGAGGGATTGTTAGATCAATTATGGAAGGATATTCCAGATATATTCCATTTGGTCAAAAAATTGATTTTGTTGTAAATATTAATATTAAACCAGAACTAGTTGATGTAAATGTACACCCAAGAAAAGAAGAAGTTAGGTTTGAGAACCCATTTAGAATATATTCTGCAGTAGAAGAAGCTGTTAGACATACTTTAGAGAAGAATCTTTCCTACAGAAAAGAAAAAACTGAAGAAGTAGAGCAGGTTGGGGGAGATGTTGATTTTCAGTCAATGAGAGATACTTACAACACTCAAGGACATAAAACTTCTCTTCCTAGAGCCTCTGAGAGTGTTAAACAATATCATCAACAATCATTGTATTCACAAGGTAAATCAACATCTGTGAGAGACAGTATTATATTCTCAAAAGAACTATTCAAAGAAATTGAATCAGTAGTAGATATTCAAGAACAGGAAAGTGATGATATTAGGTCGTTGTTTCAAATATTTAATAAGTATATTGTAATTGAATTTATTGATGAAAGACTCTGGGTTATTGATCAACATGCAGCAGCAGAGAGAATTAATTTTGAAAGACTGTCAGACAGAGAAGAAAACAAAAAGACACTACAGAATCTTCTTGTTCCAGCAAACATCAAATTCTCATCTAATCAACTACTTTTCCTTGAAGATGCAAAAGATTTTTTTAATGATTTAGGTTTTGTATATTTAGTTGAAAAGGATTCAATTAATATACAAACAGTTCCTGCTGAATATGCAGAATCTGATTTTGAAAAAATATTTTTAGAAATCTTTGAGCTTGAAGATAATATTGAACTTCTCAAAAAGAACTACAAGAAAAGAAAAGAGGATTTACTAGCAACAATTGCTTGTCATGGAAGTATTAGGTCTGGTCAGAAATTAGCACATGAAGAGATGTTAAACCTCTTTAGAAGTTTGAAGAGTTGTAAAAACCCATACAGTTGTCCTCATGGAAGACCTGCTGTATGGAAACTTACACTAAGTGAGATAGATTCACACTTTGAAAGGACATACTAATGGGAGTATTTATCGGTTCAATACCAAACAATACAGAAGAAGATGTTAAGTTGGCAAAAGATATCCTTAATGGTACTGTACGTACAAAAAATGCAAGAAGGAATCTAGAAAGAAAATTTCAAGATATGTTTCCTAAAAAAGATGTTTTTCTGTTGAATAGAGGAAGAGAAGCTATGCACTTTCTTTTTCAAAATATCCCATTACAGAAAGACGACGAAGTAATTTTACAAGCATTTACATGCATAGCTGTAGTTGCACCTATACTTTGGAGTAAAGCAAAACCTGTTTTTGTTGATATGAAGAGAGAAACATTCAATATTGATCTTGAAAAACTTAAAGAGGCAATCACATCTAAAACAAAAATCATTGTTATACAACATACATTTGGAAATCTTGTTAATATGGAGGAAGTTAGAAAAATTGTTGATGAAGAAAACAACAAGAGAGAGAACAACAAGAAGATCTTTCTACTTGAAGATTGTGCTCATCTTTTTGATAGTACAAACAAAGACTTAGGGAAATATTCAGATGCTCTTCTCTTTAGTTTTGCACAAGACAAGGCAATTAGCTGTACACAAGGTGCTCTATTAGTAGTGAACAGATTATACAAATTGGAAGATAATTTAGTAAAGAAATATGAGGAAGTTGATGAAATGCTAGAAAGAAATGCTCTTTACAACGCTAAATATATTACTCTTTGGGGCAGGATAAAGAGATATTACTTTACAGTAGATATCCCTTTCTTAAAATTTAGTATTGGAAAGTTACTGTTTGTAATATACAAGCTACTTGGTTTAATTAAAAGACAAGCTTCAAGTAATAGTATAGAGTTTGAAGGAATCTATAAACTAAGTGATGTACAAGCTAAATTACTAGAAAAACAATTAGAAAGAACTGAAGAGTTTAATAAGCATAGGAGAAATATCTCAAAGATATATACAGAAGGATTAAAAGAAGGTTTTAAATTCAATAAAGAGGAGATAGAAGAGTCATCTATTCTCTTAAGATATCCTATTCTATTGCAGAATCCTGAACAGGTGAGAGAAGAATTAAGAAAGATTAAAGTCATATCAGGTAGATGGTACACAACACCAGTATTTCCAATTAGCATAGAAAACCTACATACTGTAGGATACAAAAATGGAAGCTGTACAGAAGCAGAGTTTTGTTGTAGAAATATTATCAACTTACCAACAAACATTGAAGTAACAGAAGATATTGCTAAAAATATTGTTCGTATAATGAATTCTATTGGTAAAGAAATCTAAATTGATAAACATTCAACAAATGACACTAACATTTAAACAGATAGAAGATGATAAAGAGTGGGATAACTATGTTTTTTCTATGCCTAAATATTCATTTCTAAATAGTAGTGCAAGGTATACGTACAACAAGAACGTAGGTGTTGAGACATTTAGGTATGCAATATTTAAGAAAGATGAGTTAAAAGGAATAATTACTGGTAATATAGGTAATTCAAAGCTTTTTGGTAAATTTCTAGAATGTAAACACTCACCCATGTTGTTAGATGGTACAAAAGAAGAGTGGAGAGAAGTTACTGAATTTCTTAAAAATCTTGCCAAAGAAAACAGTTGTTTTATGTTTAGATTCTCTCCTTTGTTAACAGAGAATGAACTACTAGCAGAATTCTATGAGGAAAATGGATTTATCAAAGCTCCTACACACAATGTAGATGCTTTAATTTCTCAACAGATGGATCTTAGTAAAACTTTAGAAGTATTAAGAAGAGAGATGAATAAAACAAGGAGGAATTTATTAAATAGACTCCTTGAGAACAAAGATGTTACTGTGAAGATACTAACAGGAAAGGAAGTCTTTGATGATTCTGCAAGATTTCATGATGAAACGGTTAAGTTTAAAGGATATGTAGACAAACCAACAAAACTCCTAATGAAAGAACTTGAAGAACAACAGAGTAGGGGTATGTGTTATATGGTTACAGCCTACTATGAAGGTAAACCTTTCTCTATATGGCAAAACACTGTATATGGTGAGAATATGCACCTCTACCAAGCTGGTGCATCAACGGACTTTAGATTAAATAACTTGATGGTAACAACATTACTCTTCTGGAAGAGTTTGGAGTTAGGAAAAGAACTAGGACTTAAGACATATGATCTTTTTGGTGGAGTTGTACCCAATAGCTTTGAAAACAAAAAGCATCCATGGAGAGGTGTTAGTGAGTTTAAGAGAAGTCTAGGAGGAACAAAGGTAACATATATGCATAGTAGAGACTATCCATTAAACAAAATAAAGTATTATCTCTACTATATCTACTCAACAATTAGAACAAAGATGAAAGGACATACAACAGATTGGTAATAGATACAATGTTAGAGTATTCTTTCAATAAATCTCTGAAGTTCTAACTTAATATCTTGCTTCTCTCTTTCTAATTCTCTTATTAAATTATCTTTCTCGTTTAGTTCTTGTTGTAGGTCTTCATGTATATCCCTATGATCCTCATGTTTTTCTTTTAACTCTGAAATTTCTCTTGTAGCGTCTCCTTCATTTCTCTTTGATTCTCTTGTCACTTCTTCAAGTTCTCTTTTTATATTCGCAATCTCTTTTTCTTTTTCACTCTCAATTAGTGACAGTCTCCTTTTTAATTCTCCTATCTCTCTATCTTTATTAGTAATAGATGCTTCTAGTTCTCTAAATTGAGAATTGAAATTTTTCTTTTCTGAATCCTTCTCTTTTTGACAATTTGCACGTTCAATTACAACGACTCTATCTTCTATACTTTTGATAACATAACCAGGAATAATTACATTATTACCACAAGAGTCACATTTGACAGTTTCCATTTATATTAAAAACTTAGTTTAAATACTATTAATTTAGTATAATCACGAGTATTAGTAAAGCTCTATAACATCAATCACAGGAGGTATACCAAGTCTAAAGGGTAAGCCAGTCATTCCTAACCCAGAAGACACATATACTTTTCCTTTTTCTGTTTCATAATATCCTTCATCAAAACCATATTTAGTTGGTATAAAGTATTTGTATATGAAAGGAATACGTATTTGTCCACCATGTGTATGGCCTGAGAGTGTCAAATCAGGCTCTATATATTTATATGAATAAACAGTATCAGGTGTATGTGCTATCACAACTAAATTATCTTCATCTTTAAAATCTTTTAACTTCTTGATATTAACCTCTTTAGCTAAGAGATCTCCAAAACCTAAAATATGTATATCTAAATCTTCAATATATATATCCTCATTCTTTAAAAATATCACATTGTTCTTTTCCAGAGCTTCTTTTAATTCTTCTTCAATATCAGGACCGGGAGCTTGGCTGTCATGGTTACCTAATACTGCATATGTAGGCCTTTGAAGCTTCTTTAGAGGTGAGAGTAGGGTATCTAAATCTCCTATTGGGTAATATGTAATATCTCCAGCTATTACTACAAAATCAACATCTTCTATACTATTTACTTTCTCTACAATTCTTTCTAAGAACCTTGTTGAGTTGTATGCTCCAATATGAAGGTCTGATATGAGTACAATCTTAGCTTTAAACCCTGTTTCAATATCTGTATTTTTCTCTAATATTATGTTTGGTTCTATAAATCTTGCATAGATTAGTAGGAAGTTAATTAAGAAGAGAAAAACCATAACTATTTTAAAAAGAGGTTTATCTGTAAACTTGTCTTTAATCTTTGAGTAGAGAAGAAAAAGTAGAATAGGAGTGATTAGTAAGAGATAAGAGGTATAGTTAATAAAATAGTTAAGGATGTAGTGTATCATCATATTAGGTTTTATAAATAAACTGCTCTAGTGTATCCGTTGAATCTTTAGTATTAGCAGGATCATATTCAAACACTTTCCAGCCTCTAGATTTAGGATACTCAAGTAATCCTGCCTTATTATCAACAAACAATATCGATTCTTTCTCTACATTAGCTCTCTTTTCTGCTAAATGATAAATTTCAGGGTTTGGTTTAGTAACCCCTTCAATACTTGAATCAATTATTACACTCCAAATATCCGTTGATAACAACCCCTTTTCAAAAATCATATTTAACATCCTAGGATACTGTGCTGTTATTAGACCTAGTTTAAAATCAAGTTTCAATTGCTCTAAAAGATTTAACATTGGAATATTCTTCTCAAACCTATTTACAAAATCAGCTATCATGTCATAGTTAGGTGGAAAGTTAATCCCTAATTTACTTCTTGCTTCATCAACAAATGTATTTATATCTTCACCAATACAAATTTTCTCTTCATGAGAATCAAATAATGCATTAAATTGATTCTTCAAAGAATCAGGAATGTTCAAATCATTTAGCATTTCATCCCATTTGTTTGTTTTAGAAAAATCTAGAAGAGCAACTCCACCAACATCAAAGTAGATAAACTGTATTTGATTTTGCTTCATATTCTGTCTAGTCAATCCTTACTAATTACATTTTTCAAATGCTGGTAAATGTTTCTGCTCAGAAGCATTCATTAAATTAGTAAATACATTAGTTATATCATCATATTCAGTTACAGCAGGCAATAATTCCTCTTTGTATAATTTTGCATTGGCAATTTCTGCATCAACTCCTATCTGACAAGCTTCTTGTTTTGTTTCACCAACTGTTACTTTACCTAACCATTCATTTTCTGGTATATCTAGTCCATATTTATCAAGTAAGGCTTTCAAAGAAGATATGTGATTTTCCTCGGCTCTAATTATCATAGAAAAAGGCCTTATCATTCCTAACTTATCTATTGTAGCTTCATAAGTTGAATATGCTTTGTATTCATCATCAATGGCTTTTTCCAAGGCAATTTTAGCATCTTCACTTAGAGTTCCTACTGGATAATCTATATTATCTATTGTGAGACAGTCGTCTGAATTACAGTTTCTTTTATTTACATTTTGAGTTTGACCGTATTGGTTTCTTTGTCCTGATTCAAAAGTTTTAAGTGTGTTATCTTGAACTCCCTTGAAAATTAAATAACCTCCACCAATACCGACTATGAGTAAACCTACCATTATTAATCCTAAAATTGTTTTGTTTTGCATGACTATTAAATGAAAATCAATTTAAATTTGCCTTATCTGAACAGGGCTTTAATGGTCGGGGAGACAGGACTTGAACCTGCGACCTCTGCGTCCCAAACGCAGCGTTCTAGCCATCTGAACTACTCCCCGAGTAGCTGAAGCTATTCTATCATATTACATAAAAAAAGGGGAGTACAACCTCCCCTTTTTACTTATCAAACTAAGTAATTAACCAAAGATTCCCATTACCTTTAACGCAAGATCTGAAAGTAAAGGAATATCAAATCTCTCTCCTTTTGAAGTCTTTATCATACCAATAATCATTAGTATTAAAGAAGCTAGAGGGATTAACCAACCAATTATTGGAATGAAAACAAGTAGTTCTGCGACTCCTAATAATGTTGATTGAGCACCATTATATCTTACAAAATCATCCTTCTTTTCAACTAGAAGTAAAATGAAACCAACTAAAGGAATCCAAGCAACAATAGCCATTGCTTTGTTAGCCTCATTATACTTAATTGCATCTAGTGTATACACCTTTTTAGCATCTGTTTCTTTTGCTTCTGCCATGATAAATAAAATAATTAAATAAATTAATACTTAAGTATACGCAAAAGAGAGTAGGACTTGCAACTCCTCTATAAACTGTTTTTACAAAAGACAATCTTGATTATTTACAATAGATACTATAAGTACTTGCAAGAATATACAACAGAGGTATACTAGGTATATATCTAATTTAATATCTGACTCATATGGATGGTATACTCACTCAAAAACAAGAAGAAGTTCTTAGAATTATCAAAGATTGTTATTTAGAGAATGGTTATGCACCATCCCTAAATGAGTTGAAAGAGAAGCTAGGCATATCAACAAAAAGAGGAGTTGTTGCTCATTTGATAGCTTTGGAGAAAAAAGGTTTTATCTTTAGAACTGGTCAACCAAGGGGTATACATATGGTAGAGAATGATGATCAAATAGTATACGACTATTTAGTAGGTGTTCCTATATTAGGTTATGCAAATGCAGGTATACCTATGATTGCAGCAGAAGAGGAAAATCTAGGAATACTTAAGATTGATAGGAATATGCTTAGGAAAAAGAAGAATCTATTTAGCCTTATCATTAAAGGTGATTCTATGGATTTAGCAAAGATAGATGGAGAAACACTAGATGATGGAAGATATATTGTAGTACAGAAAGATGCTGAATTTGAAGATGGGGATATTGTAGTTGCTATTATAGACAACTGTGCGACTGTAAAACGGTTTAAGAGGGCTAAGAACATGATTATTCTCTATCCTGATTCAAGCAATCCGCTTAATCAACCAATATATATAGATAGAAACACGGAAGGACTGATTAATGGTAAAGTTATTAAAGTCTTAGAGAATCCTATCTAATATAGCTATTCTTTATATACTTCTTTGCACCTTTAAGCATGGTTTTCAACTCTTTTTCTGTAAATGAATTAGAGTTATCAAATGATGGATCTATTGTTTTTCCTGGTCTAAAGTTTTGAATGTAGTATTTATTTGAGCCCTTGATTGTTTGAGCAATATCCTGTGCGTCTTCTATACTATGTATTCCTTTAACAAATGTTGTTCTAAATTCATAATCTATTCCAGAATTTTGGATAATATCTATTGATTCTGTAACTTTCTTAACAGCGTCTTTATCACCTGTTTGTTCTACATAATCGTCCAATGTATATTTTACATCCATAGCGATATAGTCGAGAATCTTTTTATTTACCAGATCCTTTAATTTTTTAGGAAAGAATCCATTAGTATCAAGCTTTACCAAATACCCTAAATCTTTGATTTTACGGATAAGTATTTCAATATCATTATATATCAAAGGTTCACCACCAGTAATTACTACTGCGTCCAATTTACCCCTTCTTTTTGTTAAATAATCAAAAAGATCATCCTCTTTTATTTCAACCTCACTATCAAGATCATAGATAACCAGCTCTGGATTGTGACAGAAAGGGCATCTTAAATTACAACCATAGGTAAATATAATGGCTGATAATTTGCCTGGATAATCAAGGAGAGAGAGTTTCTCTAATCCCCCAATTTTAAGCATGTCCTTTAATTACATCCACACATTTTAAACATTTTCCTGTCAGACCATTCAGCCTGTTTTCCAGGATTCCATTGATTGATAGGTCTAATAAACCCAACAACTCTGGAATATACTTCACATCTTTGTCTTGCTACCTTCTTCATGGCAGTTTAAATTAATAATTTAAATAGATTTTTCTTTAAATGGCATACCTTCTTTATAACCAACTTCAGCATCACACTTCGGACAGTAGAAGTGCTCACCAGCAATATAACCATGCTTAGGACAAACACTAAATGTGGGTGTGATTGAGAAATATGGTAGTTTATAATTCTCTGCAACTTTTCTTACCAAATTTTTCACAGCCTCAGTTGATGTAATCTTCTCTCCAACATACATATGTTGAACAGTACCACCTGTATATGCACACTGGAACTCATCTTGAATATCTAAGGCCTCAAAAATATCATCTGTTAGACCAACAGCTATTTGCGAACTGTTAGTGTAGTAAGGATCAATATCTTTTCCTTTATGCATACCAATATCAGCTGCTGTAATAATTGCATCTCCAAACTTCTTCTTGTCAGCTTTAGCAAACTTGTATGTGGTACCTTCTCCTGGTGTTGCTTCCAAATTAAACAACTCATTTGTTTCATTCTGATAATCCATCAATCTGTTTCGTATATGCTCCATAATTTCAAGACCAAACTCTCTTCCTTCTTTAGATGTAATATCCTTCTTTGTATCATCAAAGAAATTAATTAAAGATTCATTTAGACCAAGAATACCAATTGTACTAAAATGATTCTTGTAATATTCTCCAAACCTCTTTTTAACATCTGCAAGATAGAACTTAGAGTATGGATACAAACCCATATCAGCATACTTTTCAATGAATTTTCGCTTAATCATCAGGCTCTTTTTCGCAAGCTCCATTAACTTATCTAATCTCTTAAAGTAATCCTTCTTATCTTTAGACAAAAAACCTAATCTTGGAAGATTAATTGTTACTACACCAATACTACCTGTCAAAGGATTGGCTCCAAACAAACCACCACCTCTCTTCCTTAATTCCCTATTATCAAGCCTTAACCTACAACACATACTTCTAGCATCATCAGGTTTCATATCAGAATTAATGAAGTTTGAGAAATATGGAATACCATACTTAGCTGTCATCTGCCAAATTGGTTTGTAATTTGGATTATCCCAATCAAAATCTTTTGTAATATTGTAAGTAGGAATAGGGTAGGAGAACAATCTACCTTGTGAGTCTCCTTCCATCATAACCTCACAAAATGCTTTATTAAGCATGCCCATCTCTTTCTGGAAATCTTTGTATTTCTCTTTCTGGATCTTACCTCCAATAATTACTCCTTGTTCTGCAAGTTGACCACTAGGAATTAAATCCATAGTTAGATTTGTAAAGGGAGTATTACCAGTAACAAACACTTTACCTTTTCTCCTTGCAATAATAGTTTCGTTCTTAGTGTGAGGACACCAGATAACACCCTCATAATCAACCTTTTTAACATTCTTAATATATGTCTCCTGATGTTTAATTATTCTAACTACAAAAATATCCTTAGTTCCAATTGTAGGCTTTCTCACTAATACAGTAGAACCATATCCACAATTAGTAGCAATTATCTGTAACTGATTTACAATATCAACATCTGTAACTGAAATTCTGTCCTCTCCCCATCCATCACCTTTCATGTATGTTTCTAAGAATAGGCGAGATTGTTCTTCATTTAATTCTAGTATAGAAGATGGAATATGCTTTACACTACTATCAGAATCAAACCATTTATGTATCACTTTTGAACTTTCTGCATTTAGTCTTAAACCTACAACAGGATTACCTAGACCAACTGTTGTATTTTCGGAATATGTAAACTTGAAATGGTCTAGTAACTTCTTAACCTCGTTATACTTCTCTTTGTTTTTTACCTTAGACTGATAAATAGTTACTCTCTTACAACTTTTTGTTTTAATTCCTCTCTCAATGCTACCTTCTGAGATAATCCATGCCATAAGGGCAATCTGCTCATCACTCATAGATGATTTCTTGTTACTATTCTTTCCAGAAAGAGGAATGATAAATGGAGATTTTAATTCCATAACTTCTTCAATAGGCTGTAGGATATATTTATCACCACTAAAAAGCTTTCTTACAACTCTATGATTAGGAGATATCAACTGATCTTGTATCCTGTTTTTAAGATTAAACATATGTCCTTTGTACTTCTTCTTAAAAACAGAAGTAACAGTTTGATCTTCAACCTTTCCACTCTCCAAATTAAATGTCTTTATCACAACTCCTTCCTCAATATCCTCATATGTCTTCCAACCATCAGGAGTTAAAATCTCTGTATCTTCTGAAACACACTGACAACCCACTCTTGTAGGTACATTCATATTGTACAAAAATTCCTGCATCTTCTGTTTAACTTGTTTGTAAGTAAGCTTATCGTACCTGATAAAAGGAGCTAGATATGTATCGAAATTGGAAAATGCTTGAGCACCTGCTGCTTCATGCTGAAGAGTATAAAAAAAGTTCACACATTGTCCAAGGGCTGCACTAAAATGTTTTGCAGGAGAAGAAGATATCTTACCCGCAACACCAGTAAAACCTTTAAGTAACAAGTCCTCCAAACTCCAACCACAACAATATACAGCTAACATCCCTAAATCATGAATATGAATATCCTTGTCAATATTAGCATTAGAAATCTCTTTTGGATATATGCTATGTAACCA
>Ga0116174_10003400_pt1 | contig 13094 bp, 10 predicted proteins | sample AD_UKC087_MetaG_FD_89801 | JGI IMG/M metagenome (GOLD analysis project Ga0116174, IMG submission 89801) | Active sludge microbial communities of municipal wastewater-treating anaerobic digesters from USA - AD_UKC087_MetaG | ecosystem: Engineered > Bioreactor > Anaerobic > Digestate | place: USA...
CGCAACGTCCGCGAGCTTACCCCGGCGAGCTGCGCCAGCCTGTGAACGGTGTACTCCATCCCATCGCCTCCTCTAGGCGCAATCATAAACCTTTCCGTAACGTTAATGTCAATACGGAATACGCCCTCGAACTGCCGACGCAGGAATCTGTTGCACGCTGTCGAACTCCCTCGCACCATGGTGCATGAAGTACAGAGGAGGAAGTGTCGCATGAAGGTCGGACGTTTGGTGCTCGGAATCGTTGCAGTTCTGGCCCTTGTCCTGTGTGGGGTCGGCGCAGTCGCCGCTTCAGCTGCGCAGCCCACGGAGGATGTGAAGTCGCTGGCGAAGGGCAATAATGCATTCGCCTTCGATCTTTACTCAGTGATATCGTCAGGCAAGGACAATCTGTTTCTCTCGCCCTACAGCATATCGTCTGCGCTAGCCATGACATATGCCGGCGCAGGCGGCAACACTGCAGCCGAAATGGCCAGCGCCATGCACTACTATCTGGAACCCGATCGCCTCCATCGCTCATTCGCCGCACTGAATTCCGCGTTCAACGCTGGCGGGAAGAGCTACCGGCTGGCGGTGGCCAACGCTCTGTGGAGTCAGATTGGTCTCAATTTCAGGCCTGATTACGCGGCAATCACCCAAAAGTACTACGGGGCAGGTGTCAGAACTGTCGACTTCGTCGAGGCCAATGAAGAGGCCCGTCTTGCGATCAACCGTTGGGTGGAGGAGAACACCCAGAACAAGATAGTCGAGCTGCTTAAGCCGGGCGTTCTCAATGCACTGACACGTCTCGTGCTCACGAACGCTATCTACTTCAAGGGCCAGTGGAAGTACGAGTTCAAGAAGGATCGCACCGAGAATGCGGCTTTTCACTTGTCTGCCACCAAGACGGCGGACGTGCCTTTCATGAACCAAGTAGCCGAGTTCGGCTATGCTGAAACGAAAGATGCGCAAGTCGTAGAGCTGCCTTACGCCGGCGGCGAGCTGGCAATGGACATCTTGCTGCCCAGGGCTGGCAGCGACATCGCTCAGCTAGAGGCAGCCCTCGGCGCTGGCGGACTCGACCCGTTCGTCAGCGGGCTGTATCCGCAGAAGGTTGAGCTGAGCATCCCGCGCTTCAAGTTCGAGGCGGAATTGTCGCTGGGCGGCGCCCTCCAGAAGCTGGGCATGATAGATGCGTTCAGCGACCAGCGCGCCGACTTCTCAGGCATCTCTGATACGTTCCTATATATCACCGCCGTGATCCATAAGGCATTCGTCGAGGTGAATGAGGAGGGAACAGAGGCTGCCGCTGCCACTGCCGTGGTGATGGGCACAAAGTCGGCCCCTGTGTATCAGCCCGTACAATTCGTGGCCGATCGGCCGTTCTTCTTCGTCATCCGCGATCTGGCCACTGGCAGCATTCTGTTCATGGGCCGCGTCACTGACCCGCGCCGGTAGCGGCCCAAGCGCTGGCCGACTGGGACGGCCCGTCCAATCGGGCACGACGCCACGCCGCGCGGTTGACGGCGGCGACCGACAGATGGACACGTCAGGTCGGGTGGCTCGTGCCCTTGGTCGGTCTTGGCCGAATCATGCCAGCGGAAGCACTGGTTGTACTTGACAGCGAACAAACGAGTGCCGGAGGCGTCATAGTCTCATAGGAGACTGGACTGAGGGGGGTCACGTAGTGAAACCGATTGTGACGATAGTTGCCGCGGTGCTGGCGCTTGGGCTAGTGTTCGCGTTGTCCCCAAATGGGCCTGCCGGCATCGATGTGCCTGTGACTGCGAGCGCCGATGACATCCACGCACTGGTGGACGCCAACAACGCCTTTGCCTTCGACATGTACTCTACAGTGGCGTCGCGCGAGGGTAACCTGTTCCTGTCGCCGTACAGCATCTCTTCGGCCTTGGCCATGACGTACGCAGGTGCCAGCGGGGGTACCGCCTCCGAGATGGCCGCGACGCTGCGGTTCGCCCTTGTGCCGGAGCAGGTCCATGCGGCATTCTCTCAGCTCAATCAGGTGTTCAACGCGGGCGGCAAGGGCTACCGCCTGTCGGTGGCCAACGCGCTGTGGGCGCAGAAGGGCTTCGACTTCAAGCCGGACTTCCTGACGACTGCCAAGAGATACTACGGTGCAGGCGCCAGGATCGTGGATTTCGCCGGCAATACCGAGGGCGCGCGCAAGACGATCAACAGATGGGTAGAGAACAACACCGAGAACAAGATCATCGAGCTGATCAAGGAGGGAGTCCTCGATCAGCTGACTCGTCTGGTGCTGACTAACGCCATATACTTCAAGGGCCGATGGGAGCATGAGTTCCGGCCTGAGAGCACCACAAACGCGCCGTTCTACCTCGCCGCTGGCGCACAGCCAGCCGATGTGCCCTTCATGCGACAGACGGAGCGGTTCCGCTACGCGGAGAACGACGAGGCACAGGTGCTGGAGTTGCCCTACGCCGGCGGGGAACTCGCCATGCTGGTGGTGCTGCCGAAGCGCCACTCGAGCATCGGGGAGCTTGAGGCCAGCCTGAAGGCCTCCGGTCTCGAACCTATCATCGACATGCTTGCCACGCGTCGCGTAGCCGTGAGCCTTCCGCGGTTCAAGTTCGCGGCCGAGCTGTCTCTCAAGAGTTCCCTCCAGCAGCTGGGAATGGTCGATGCGTTTGACGACATGCGGGCCGACTTCTCGGCAATGTGCGAGGAGCATGTGTACATCACAGCGGTGTTGCACAAGGCGTTCGTCGAGGTCAATGAGGAGGGCACCGAGGCTGCAGCTGCCACAGGCGTAGTTGTGGGGGTGAGGTCTGTCATGGTGGATGAGCCCGTCACGTTCACAGCCGACCGGCCGTTCCTGTTCGCCATCTGCGACCTTCGCACCGACAGCATCCTGTTCATGGGCAGGCTCGCCGACCCGCGTTAGCCCGTGTGGCTGGCCTTGAGCCGGCCCGTGAGCCGGTCAGGAACCAACCGAGGCAGGCGATGTGGAGCACAGCCGTGACGCTGTGGTCGGCAACGAGCGCCCATATGGCTCCGAGGATTCCCCAGGATGGTCTGGAGGCCAGCGCGACTATGAGTATCGTCCGGGTCAGGTTGCCGGCGAACACGTTCACTGTGACCGGACCCACTTGCCCAAGGCCGATCAGCACTCCGCCTGCGATCATGCCGATATAGAGGACGGGGGCAGCTACAGCCAGCGGGCGTATGAGGGGCGCTATATGTGGCGCGCCATACAGCATCTGTGCGATGTGGGCCGGCGCCAGCGTGAACAGCGCCGCTGCGGCGATGCCGGCCGCACCTGCCAGGAGGAATGCTTTTCGGAGCAGCCTGATCACTCGGTCATGCCGGCCAGAGCCCGTCAGCTCCGCTATGGCCGGAATCACTACCTGCAAGACCGGTCCCACAAGCAGCATGGGCATGTGCAGCAAGGGCGTCACCATGCCCGCCATCTGGCCGAACGCCTGCGTGGCGGCGCCCTGGGTGAGACCGGCAGCCTGGAGCTGGCGTGGCACGAGCGACGTGTTGATTAGGCCCACAACGCTGTTGAGCAGGCCCGACACCATCAGAGGGATGCCCAGCTTGAGCAGGGCAGTTTCGGCGGGCGCGGTAGGGTAGGCCTGCCCGCCCGCAGGCAGTGCCGGCCGACTGGGATGCCCCTGCCCAAGCAGGGGCCTTGCCTTTCGCCACAGGGCCGCCAACGATCCCAATTCACCCGCGATCATCCCGCCTATCATCCCGGCAGCCATAGCCCCCGTGCCCCAGGGTGCGAGGAGCGTGACCAAAGCTAGAGCGGTGGGCACACGCACCACCGCCTCGACTACGCCCGCCCAGGCCAGCGACGGGGTCCCACCGAAGCCTTGCACAATACCTGCGAGCACTGACCCCATGTTAGTTGGCACCAGCAGCAGCCCGAGGCCTGTCATGGCCGGGATCAGTCGCGGCTCTCGGAAGAGCGACACTGCCAGGCGCGAAGCTACCAGCCAGAGCAGCAGGCATGCGGCTGGGCCCGAGGCTGCCGCGGCCCTCAGCGCGGTGCGCGCGTGGCGTCGGGCCTCGTCGGGTCGGCCGCGACCGAGGCTATTGGCGATGAGCCTAACCACTGCTATGTTGAAGCCCAGCGATGCGGCGCCCGCCGCCAACCGATAGACGGGCATGGCCATCTGGAACAGCCCTATGGCCTCTGCGCCGGCCATTCGGACTACGACGATATGGTACACGCCGCCTATTGCGCTGGCCACAGCACCCGACAGGGCTAGCGCCACGGCACCCGCGACGAGAGGTCGCCTGCTGCTCCTCGCCATCCGCTCACCCACCGCCCCGCCTCTCATGGCTATGCGATGAGGCGAGGCGACAGAAGAGGCAGTGCCGTTCGGCTAATTGCGCGAATGTATGCGAACATAGTGCGTAACACGGGAAGGTTCGAGGTGGCGTAACGTCGCCAAAGGCCTTGAGCTGGTGCGGCGCCGGCGCGTGGGTCGGCGCGTTCGGCAATTACCGCGATAATCGGTGTCAGGGTCATACAAGACGTGCCCATAATAAGGAGGATGCTCGAAGGGAGGCTAGAATGATAGACGGAAAGGAGTGAGTGCATGATGAGGCAGATGTCACGCAGGGTTCTCATTTCAGCTTTCGCCACAGTCTGCCTGGCGATGGTCGTCGCTGGCGTCAGCGGATGCATGCGCCGCGTTCCGGAGCCGCCCATCGCTTACGGAAGCATAGAAGGTGTAGTGAGCGATGCGGATACTGGGGTTCCTCTGGCCGGCGCCACTGTGACGATGGGCAGCGACCCCGCACTTCAGACTACTACCGACGGCGACGGAGCATTTGAGTTCACGTCACTGGTCACAGGTAATTATGACATAAGGGCGGTAGCAGACGGCTATGTATCCAATGCGGCTACAGGTGTAGTTGTTGTCGAGAACGAGGTGACGCTGGCGAGTATCGAGTTGACGCCCCTCGGCGAGGTCGCTGTTCTGCTTTTCCAGGAGCCGTCAGCGCACGCCTGGAACGGCCACGACTTTGCGGGCACAGCCCTTGATGGCCTGGGGCATATCTACCAAGTGGCGGATAACCCAGACGATTTCGTGCGGGAGATGGCGCGTCCGTGGCATATGGTCATCGTAGATGAGTGGCACTACACATCCGACGCGATGCTCGATGTGCTGGCCGGCTACGTTAGTGCCGGCGGCCTGCTCGCGATGGCATCATGGGCTCCCAACCATGACTCCAGTCATGAGCTGTGGGCAAGGCTCGGGGCAGATTTCACAGGAGTGCCCGCCCCAGACCATGATGAACCACTGCCCCCTGTGTTCAGCTGGGGAGGCGCCCACGACATACTCGAGGTGCCCAACGCGCTGCCAGACTTCACACAGTTCTACTCGATGAACGTCATGGAGTACTACGGAGGCAATGAGACTGGCGGGGCTTTGGCGCTGGCCGGCTTCGATGTCGCTTGGCCGCGAGCAGACTCGGCGGCCGTGTTCGTCGCCAACGGAGGCAAGACCATTTTCAGCAGCTTCTCCGTGGACTTCATGGTAGGACCCGAGCCTGACCATACGCCCGCCGACGTTGACGCCGATGGCAAGCCCGACGCAGTGGAATACTGGGAGAATCAGATCACATATCTGCTGACGCACTTCGACCCCGCGCCCGTCATGGCAGGCTCGCCGGCGACGAGGGGGGCGGCGCCAACCGGACGCCCGGAGGGCGGCCTAGCGTCATCGATGAGGTAGGCACACGTGTAAGCGATGTAAGTAAACCAGAGCGGCGTCCGTTTGTGTCGGGCGCCGCTTTGGCTGTCAGTCTAGCTATTGCGCCTGCTGTTGTCCCTGGAAGGATCCTCCCTGGGCTGCTTCGGATTCGGATTCTGGTTGAAGCTCTGCTGATTGCGATTCTGCTGGTTCTGGTTCTGGCTCGGGTTCTGTTGGTTACTGGACTGCGACCTGTCATTGGCCTCTCTGCGCTTCTGGTCGCCGTCGCGGTTCTTGGCCGTAATCGCCACCTCCTTCGGCCTCTGTGCTGAAGGCTCTATGGTGATTATTCCAAGCTCTGCACTGGTTATTCACTTGCCCACGTAGGAGCGATATTCTGATGGCGAAATGCCCGGGGGCCGTGCAGGCAGCCTTCATATCCTCGTATCTTCACCACGGGATCCCATGTCTCTATCGTTGTCTCACGCCGCCGCGGCTGTCTGACTTGCGTCCTTCAGGGCTACAGCCCCAGGTATGCCTTCTTGATCTCCGGGTCATCGGCCAGCCCGCGCCCGGTTCCGCTCATCGCCACACGGCCCGTTTGGAGCACGTATGCCCTGTCAGCCATGGCCAGGGCCTTCTCGATCTTCTGCTCCACCATGAGCACGGTGACGCCGCTGTCACGCACCTGCTTCAGCACCTGAAGCACCTTGTCTACCATGATGGGCATCAGACCGAGGGAGATCTCGTCTACCATGATCAGCCGCGGGTTGCTCATCAGGCCCCTGCCCACGGCCAGCATCTGCTGCTCGCCGCCGGAGAGGGTTTCGGCCTTCTGCGAGCGCCTGTCGAAGAGAATAGGGAAGGTGTCATATACCCGTCTCAGTGTTTCGGCTACTCTGCCCTTGTCGAGCACGACATGCGCGCCCAGCAGCAAGTTGTCTTCCACGCTCATCTTCGAGAATACGTGCCGTCCTTCCGGCACGTGGGCGATGCCCAGCGCGGTGACGGCGTGCGCGCGCATGCCTGTGATGGGCTTGCCCATGAACTCGATGGATCCGGCCATCGGACGGATCAGCCCCGATACGGCGCGGAGGATCGTGCTCTTTCCGGCGCCGTTGGAACCCACGATGGCCACGATCTCGCCTTCGCCTACTGAGAAGTCGACGCCGAACACCACCGGCACTCCGTCATATCCTGTGCGCAACTGCCTAACCTGCAACATTGTAGCTATCCCCCAGATAAGCCTTGATAACGCGCGGGTCGTGCGCCACCTCGTCGGGCGTGCCCTCCATGATCTTCCGGCCTGAGTCGAGCACGACCACGCGGTCGGATATGGGCATAAGGGCCTCCATTATGTGCTCCACCACTACCAGCGTCATTCCTGCTGCCTTGAGGGAGAGGCAGAGTTCCATGGCCTCCCTGATCTCAGTCTTGTTGAGACCGGCCATGGTCTCATCCAACATGATCATGCGCGGCTTCGCGGCCAGCGCGCGGGCGATCTCCAGCCGCTTCTTGTCGGCTATGGTGAGACCGCCGGCCAGTTTATCACCGCACCACGTTAGCCCCGTGGACTTGAGCGCATCCTGGGCGATGTCCGCTGCGTCGCGCGCCCCTCTGGCGTGGAGGAACGCTGCCGTGAGTACGTTTTCAAACACAGTCATGTCGCGGAAGGTGTGCACTATCTGGAACGTGCGCACCAGACCCAGCTTTGCGGTGTCGTAGGGCGCGTGCCGGGTGATGTCGGCACCGGCGAAGCGCACATGCCCCGACGTGGGCTGCAGAAAACCGGTGACGCAGTTGAAACAGGTGGTCTTACCGGCGCCGTTCGGCCCGATGAGACCGACGATCTGGCCGGGGAACACGGCGAAGCTGACGTTCTCGTTGGCTGCCAGCGAGCCAAACTTCATCGTAAGGTTACTGACCTCAAGCAGAGGTTCTTGCGGCATCTGACTTGGTGTCGACATCGCCGTCGGCGCCTCCCTTCCTGTTGGCGTTGGGTTGAGCCAAGCGCCTCGCCAGGCCGATGATGCCCTGCGGTTCGAAACAGGCCACCAGCACGATGAGGGCGCCGAATATGATGAGGTCGACTCCGCGGCCAGTGCCGCCGAAGGCGATTCTCGTGTATTCCGAGAGGGGGATGAGGATCGCGGCGCCGAGCACAGGCCCCCAAACCGAGCCCAGTCCGCCTAACACCGTGAGGAGGACGATCTTCATGGATATTGCCATTGAGAACACCATGAACGGATCGATGTAGAGCACGTACTGCGCGTATGCTGATCCCACGATCGATGTGAGAGCCGCGCTCAGCACCATGGCCGTAAGCTTGGCGCGGGCCGGGCTGATGCCGATGGCCATCGCAGCCTCTTCGCTGCCGCGGATGGCCCGGAGTTGGAACCCGAACTTCGACCTGCTCACGAAGTGGAACACGAATGCTGCGAGGGCGAAGAGCGCGATGGCGATATACGCGTAAGGCAGCTTTGAGCTGCGGAACTGAAACGTGGCCAACCCCTCGGGGGCCACGGGGATCGATATGCCGGTGGCGCCCTCAACCCATCTCCACGCCACGAACAGCTGAAATACGATCTCGCCAACGGCCATGGTGGCCACGGCGAAGTAGTGGCCGCGGAGGCGGAACACCGGGTAGCTGACTATGGCCGCGACTACAGCTGAGGCCACGGCCGCCACGGCCATACCGATCCAGGGCGTGACCCCGAACTTGAAGTATGCCATGGCTGCTCCGTAGGCTCCAATACCGAAGAAGGCGGCGTGTCCGAAAGATGTCTGACCTGCCAGGCCCGTGATGATGTTCCAGGCCTCGCCCAGGGAGGCATACAGGAGAATCATGATGATCACGTGGTGCGTGTTCACGTTCCGGGTCAACAGAGGGAGCACGCACATCGCTGCTATCAGTGCTAACAGCGCGTTCCGCTCACGGACGGCGTTCTTGCCCATTGCCTTCACCACCTTGCTGCCAGCATGCTACCAGCCGAATAGCCCCTTGGGGCGCAACTGCATCACGAGGAGGTATATCAGGAACACGATAGTGTACTTGTACTCTGTACCCAGGTAGAAGCCGCCAAGGGTTTCGGCGAGCCCCATTATGATTCCGGCGGGCAGGGCGCCGCGGATGTTGCCGAACCCGCCCAGGGCTACGATGACGAAAGCCAGCGTGCTATATATGGCGCCTGACTCGGGATACACCGGGAAGAAGGTTGCGAGCAGGGCGCCGGCCACGCCGACGCACGCGCCTCCGATGCCGAAGGTGAAGGCGTACACGCTCTCGGAGTCGATGCCCATGAGCTGGGCGGCACTGCGGTCGAGGGCTGTTGCCTGCATCGCCCTGCCCATTCTGGTGCGGCCCACGAAGTTGAACACCGCCACGCTCATGAGGATGCTGCCGGCGGCGGCGGCCAGTTGGGGCCAGCCGATGATGAGCGGCCCCATTAGCAGGCGCTTGTTCGCAAGGAAAGTGTCGGGCAGATACTTGTAGTTCGCGCTCCAGGCGAACTGCGCCAGGTTGCGCAGCATAAGGCTGAGCCCGTAAGTGGCCAGGAGCGCCGTGAGACCGGGCGCATTCACCACCCGCTTGATGATGAGCTTATAGGTGGCATAGCCGAGCAGAAAGATGAGGGCGGTCTCGATGGGCCAGGAGAGCAGCGGGTCGATGCGGAACAGAGTGTACATCCAGTACGCCGAGTACATGCTCAACATGAGGAACTCGCCGTGGGCAAAGTTGATGACGTCCATGACGCCCCAGATCAGCCCCAGTCCCACAGCGACCAAGCCATATACGCATCCCATGACGGACCCGCTCACTATCAGTTGAGGAAGCAAACCATCACCTCCAGGGGTGGTCAGTGTGGGCAGCGCCCGGGCGCCGGCGACGGCAGAAAGGCACGGAGCCCCCATCCGGCGCGGCGCCCGAGTTGACGCCTCTAAGGTTAGCGATCAGATCAGCGCTCAGGTCAGCGCTTGTTCCATGCGGGGAATGCGGGCACAGCGTCGGCAGTTTTGAATTCGACAGGCCACACGGCCTCGTACTGGCCATTGAGCACCTGTGTCATCACAGACGCTGAGTATGCGTTCTGGCCTTTCTCATTGAACTTGACCTTGCCAGACACGAAGTATGGTGCATCGAACGTGGCCGTGGTCAGCACCTGCAGCACCTTCGCGGGGTCAGTGGAGCCGGCGCGGTTGATGGCGTCGGCGATGACCATAGCGGAAGAGAAGTCTTCAATGGTAGGGCCGTCGATGTCGACTCCCGCCTTCGGCCTGTAGAGCGCGTTGATCTGCCCTGCTACCTTGATCTTCGGGAACAGGCTGGCCGCGATGGCGTTGGGGCCGGCGAACACGTTGGCGTCCTTGCCGAGGTTCACGGCGAACATGGGATCCTGATAGCCGCCGCAGTAGCTCAACACGGCCTTGGGCACGACGTCGAACTCGCGGTACTTCTTAACGAACAGGGTCATGTCGGCTATGTAGGAGGCGTGGAATATGGCGTCAAGACGGGCGGCCTTCACGCGCTGCACCTCGGTGTCGACGTTAGACACGACGGCCGGGTACTTGATCTTCGAGACCAGCTGGAACCCGTCCTTCTCATACGTTTTGATCCACTTGTCGACCATCTCGGCTGCGTGCACACCGTACTCGTTGTCGATGTAGACCACGCCGACTCTCTTGATCCCGGCGTTGAATGTCTTGTTGAGGTAGTTGAGGTAGTCGAAGAAGAACTCGGTTTCCATATCATCGTTGGGGGCGATGCGCATGAACCACTTCAGGCCCCGCTCAGTCAGGGCCGCAGAGCTGGACGAGCCAGCGATGAACGGGATCCCGGCTATCTCTGCCGCCTGGCTCGCGGGCTTTGTGGCCGAGCTCTGGTAGCAGCCTATCAGCCCGACGACCTTCTCGTTCTGGATCAGCCGCTCTGCCTCCGACTTGGCAATCTCAGGATTGCCCTGATGGTCGGCGAACACGAACTCAACGCGCGCGCCTCCGAGGTTCGGAAGGCCCGCGCCGGCCGCGAGCGGCAAGTTCATCTCGGGATGAGCGTTGTTGATGATCTCCTGGGCGACTTCCACAGCATACTTCAGCTTGATGCCTGTGGCGGCCGATGCTGCCGTGAGCGGCAGGATGGCGCCGATCTTCACTACCGGCGCGGCAGCACTCGCGAAGCCAATAGACAGCAGCGCCATGAACGCTAGACAGAGGCCGAACGATACGAGACGTCTCTTCATGGTGGTCCCTCCCACAGTAGAATGGGTGTCGGCCCTTGGTAGTTCTATAGCTGCATGTACCAGTCCTTCCCAAACGCGTCGACAAATTTCGGTACATCTATCCCTTCGCGTCAGACACCACGATGCGCTTCATGCACGATGGGCATATCCTGTTCGGGATCTTATCCAGCTGGCGCGCATCGAGCACATCGTAGGAGTCGGTCTCATAATCGCACTCGAACACTGTCATGATGCACATCTTGTCTCCTGAAGCGCTCGCGTGGTGTGACATCCCCACGCCGTGCCCGAGCTCATGGGATACGACGTAGGCGATCTGTATGGAGCGCCGGCGCTGCCACTCGTCGGCGTGGGCGGCGATGTAATCCTCGACCTCCTGCATGATGCGCTTCTCGAGGGCGGCTTTCTCTTGATCGCGCTGGGCCACGCGGGCGTTGTATGCGTCGAGGAACGCTGTTGACTGCCCGGCCGCCGGGTGGAAGTCGTCGTAGGTGTGCGGAGTGTCGTTGACCCACTTGTCGAAATCGCGCTCGATCCGGTCATGCTCCTCCCTGGCCCAATCCTGCCTCCTTACGTGCGCTGCCGCGCTCTGCTTGAGGTGGTACTCGATGAGGCCGAGGGAGATGTTGATCTGATACGTTCGCATGGGCGAGCCCATGCCCGTGCCCGCGCCTGTGCCGCCGGAGTCAGGGAAGGCCATGCCGCTGCTCATCACCCAGGTATCGAACAAGCCCGCAGTCAGGGGCTCGCCGGTGAGCCCTTCCCACCACTTGAGCCATTCAGCAGGCACCAGGGTCGTATCGGGCGTCGTGGTGATGTGCAGGGCCGTTTGCTCCACGGCGCGCACCTCGTCGCTGGAGTTGAAGTTCACGATTCGCCGGCCGTCGTTCACGCTGCCGGGGCCGGTCCACAGCGTGCCCGACACTATCCTGATCCTCAGGCCCGACAGCGCCTCGAAGGCCAGCGCCGCCGCCTGGGGATGGGGATCGTTGACTATCGCGCGCATGATGGCATTCGCGTCGCGCACGAACAGGTGCTTGTAGTTGGGGTCGAGGCGCTCGTGTGCGACGGCGCCGCTCGCCGGCAGCTTGCTGCACAGGAAGCCCCGATACTTCTCATAGAGCGAAATGCCATCGCCGTCGGCGCGCTGGCCGCGAGGGTTCGGCGATACATCGGCGTTCGCGGGCAGGTTCTTGCCGAACACGCCCATCTGCTTTTCCCATACGTCCGCCACCTTGTTGTCGTTGTCGTCGAGCGGGAGACACAGTTCCGTCTCGTCGGGCTTGCCCTCTACGTGCGCCGGGATCTCCTGGCCGTCTTCAGTTGTTGCAGTGATCTTGAGACGGGCGCTGGCGCCGTAGTCGTAGGCGTCTATACATATCCAGCCTACAGCAGAGTACTTGGAGTCGGCCTGATCATCCCTGGTCACGGCGCTCTGCCCGTCATCTGCCACCTCAAGGTGTGGGTTCCTACTCTTGCTGATCTTCATGTCGTATTCCGGGGTAGGGAGGTTTCCGCTGAAAGCGGCAGCCATGTCCATTCCCGGGGTGTTCGTGCATATGCCGCGCTCGCGCGACGTATCGATCAACTCATAGCGGTATTTGATCTTGTCTTTCACCAGCGTCAGAGGCTCGTTCTCGATCTGCACCATGGCGGTGACCACCACGTTGTTGCCCGGCGTCTTCTCATCTATGCTGCCCTTGGGCAGCCATTCCTCATAGCCAGGCTGGGGAGTGATCACGGCCTCCAGTTTCCGCTGGCGTGGGGTGAGGGTGAGGGTGACGGTGACGTTCTCGGAGGATCGTTCGTAGCTCGCGTCGGTGGCCTCAGAGCCAGTGAGCGTGAAGGTCATCGGTCCCTTGGGGTTCGTGAGGAACTCCTCGAGCTGCCTGGCGCTGTGGAAGAAGGCCGGCTCCACGTAGGCGCCATTGGAGGGTTCGGGGCTGATGGAGGTTTCACGCAGAGCCCAGAACGTGGGCGGGCTGATCCCGTACTTCTGTGGTTCGTCTACCCACTGCTTCGCGTATTGATCATAATACTTGACCTTGGCCCTGGGCGCGTTCGGATCGGTAAAGGACTGTAGATTGCCTGATGACACCACTAGCCTGTACATGGTGACGAGCGACACCACCGGCCCCGAGCCCACTGGAGTGGCTGGGGGTATCGGGCTGATATGCAGGCCGACGGCGGTGTC
>Ga0116174_10003404_pt1 | contig 13081 bp, 11 predicted proteins | sample AD_UKC087_MetaG_FD_89801 | JGI IMG/M metagenome (GOLD analysis project Ga0116174, IMG submission 89801) | Active sludge microbial communities of municipal wastewater-treating anaerobic digesters from USA - AD_UKC087_MetaG | ecosystem: Engineered > Bioreactor > Anaerobic > Digestate | place: USA...
CGCGATGGAACGACGTACACGGCAATCTGGGGGTAGCCCGGTTCGATTCAGGCGCCGACCTGAATTATAACGGATTTTTGAATAATTATATCTTTCAATGAACGAATCTGTACCTAATTTATTGCCTCAACGGCCATTCCCGCGGGTAGATACTCAGGCGCGTTCGAGTCTCCGGCGGGCATAAGGACCCGTACGGCTGTATGGGCGCCGACGATGACGGATGAATGGAATACCGGACACCGAAAACGATACTTGCAGCGCTGGCGATATGGGCCCTCTCGGCCCTGGCGCCGTGGCACGAGGCGTACGCCGCCGGATCTGCCGGCACGTCGGGCGCCGATTTCCTGGAGATCGGCGTGGGAAGCCGTCCTCTGGGAATGGGTGAGGCGTTCACCGCCGCCACCGACGATATAAATTCCATCTACTACAACCCTGCGGGACTCGGAACGATGCGTTATCCGGTGCTTTCAATAATGCACCAGGAGCTCATCCTCGACTCCCGGTTCGAGAACATCAGCGCGGCATTTCCCCTGTTTTACGGGTTCATGGGGCTTTCCAATTCCGTGTTCTGGGTACCGCCGTTCGATAAAATCGATGTCGACGGCAATAAAACCGGTACCGTAACCTTCTATAACGCCTGTTTCACCGTGGCGTACGGCCAGTCGCTTGGCTTTATGGAAGTCGGCGGTTCGATCAAGTATATCCATCAGAAGATCGACACCCTTACCCTTCATTCGGTGGCCGCGGACGTGGGTGTCCTCAAGCGGCTGTACATGTACTCTCCGTTCGATGCGCCGATCCGCAACTTCACCATCGGCATGTCGCTGCAGAACATGGGGACGAAGGCGAAAGATGACGAACTTCCGAGGATCATGCGATTCGGCGCATCGTATTATCTTACGCGCTGGTTCGGGTTGAACCTTGACTTTTCGCAGTATTTCATCGACAGCTCCGACCTGTACGACTTTACCTACGGATTCGAGGAAAGCCTCCGGGCGAACGTGGGCGCCGAATTCAGCTACTTCAACATCCTCGCGCTTCGGACCGGGTACCGTTTCAACGATGGGGGCACATACAGCCTTGGCATGGGATTCAACTACGCGGTAAAGGACGTGGGCTTTTCCATCGACGCGTCGTACAGCGATACCGGAATTTTCGGGCCCGTGTACTCGTTTTCAATTACCTTCAAGCTCATCCCCAAGGTAATCACGTTCGAGGACCAGCTGAAGGCGGAGGCTCATTACCAGAAGGCGGTAAAGTACTATATCGCCAACGACATAGACTCCGCGCTCGACGAGTTCCGAAGCTGCCGCGACTATAACCCGTACCATAAAAACGTGAAAAAGAAGATAAAAGACCTGGAGTACCTCAAGGAGCTCAAGCGAAGGAATGAAGAACTCGACAAGAGAAGGCCGATCGAATGACGAGCTGAGGCCGCTCTCCGCTGAAATCGATATTCAGACCGCCGGAAGCGGTGCCGTACTCATGACGATGGGAGAGACGCGCGTGCTGTGCGTGGCGAGCGTATCCACCTCGGTGCCGGATCATGCCGCAAACCGGGGATGGGGCTGGGTTACCGCGGAATATACCATGCTGCCGTATTCCACCATCCCGAGGACGGAGAAACGGCCCATGCGTCCCGACGGCCGCTCCGTTGAGATCCAGCGGCTGGTGGGACGCTCGCTGCGAAGTATCGCCGACCTTTCCAGGCTACGTGGTTTTTCGATAACTGTGGACTGCGACGTGATGAAGGCCGACGGTGGCACGCGGACCGCCGCCATTACCGGCGGGTATATCGCGCTTCGAAGGGCCGTCGATCTGCTTCTCGCCGGCGGGGGCCTTGCCGAGGACCCGCTGAAAGGCGCGGTCGCCGCGGTTTCAGCCGGCATTGTGGACGGGGAGACTCTACTTGACCTGGAGTACTCCGAGGATTCCCGCGCGACAGTGGACATGAATGTCGTGATGGACGACTCGTTCAACTATATCGAGGTGCAGGGAACGGGCGAAATGCGGCCGTTTTCCAGGAAAGAGCTCGACACGATGCTCGCCATGGCCGAATCGGGCATACGCGCGCTTTTTGAACTGCAGAAGTCCTGTCGCGGGCGATTCTGATAAACTCAATCGCCGAACCTCCCGATACTAATAACAGAAGCCGGCCGGGTGCGCGCACCCTCCGGGCCGGCGGTATACAGCGATAAATGCCAGGGCGCGGCGGACCGCGCCGTACGACAGGGGAGGGGGCGGTGCCCGTTTTCAATTACGTTCGAGTTCTTGTCGTTACCTCAATCCTTGTTTTAACGTCCTCCGGCGCGGCGTCCGCACAGCACTATGTCCGCAATACGACCGTCATCGATTCGCCGACAGCGTATACCATAAGCCGGGGGACCTACCAGCTTTCTTTTCTCGGGTATGACCGTGGCGGCGTCGAGCTCAAAGCGCTTATCGGACTGCACGATAACTTCTTCCTGGGAGCGTCCTTCGACGTACAGCACCTGATCGGCAAGGACGCCCCCGAGCCGAACGTCCCCGGCGTGATCGCCAAGATCAAGTTCACCGACGGCTGGGAACGGTTCCCGATCTCGTTCGCGATAGGCTACGATTCCTTTTATATCGGAGAACAGGGAAAGCGCGAGAATGACGCCAACAAACTCAACCGGATGATCTACGGACCGTACTTCGTCATCACGAAGCCCATCTACCTCCTTGACGACGAACAGCACATCCACGGCGGCATCCGGATGCCGACACAGCCGGACTACGTGCCCGAGGACACGGCGTATTTTATCGGTGCAGACATCCCGATCGGCGAATTCTTCGTGTTGAAATACGAGACAGAGCGCGTGTACTACGACTTCAGGCGATCGGACGAATGGCTCCACAACGTGGGTATACGCTTCTCGTATCTCGGACGAATGGGCGTTGAATTCGGTGTTCTCTTCCAGTCGGGTGAGCGGGCGCACCGTATCATCCGCCTCGAGTACAATGACCAGTTCTAGGGCCCTGGCGGCAGCCCTCATCGCCGTCATCATGGCGGCCCCGGCCGTGCCCGCGGCGGCGCGAACCTGCACCATCACCATAATCAACCGCGAAGGCAGGCGTGTTCCGCTCCGTGTGGAGCTCGCCGCCAGCGAGATGGATCGTCAGCGCGGCCTGATGCACAGAAAAAGCCTTGAAAAAAATTCGGGTATGCTGTTCGTTTTCACCCGCGATCAGTATCTTAATTTCTGGATGAAAAACACGTACGTTCCCCTCAGCATAGCCTACATCGGCGCGAACGGAACGATCAGCGACATACAGGACATGGAACCGCTCGACACCTCAATAACGTATCCATCGAGATATCCGGCGCGCTACGCGCTCGAGGTCAACAGGGGCTGGTTCGCCGCGAACGGTATCGTGCCGGGCTCCCGGATAGAATTGAATGGATGCGTCGGTAAACAGGATCCCGTCATCGGCCGATGAACGCTCTCTCCTGGTGGCGATACGCCTGGGCGCCCAGGACGAGGACGGTGTCGAACAGTCCCTCGACGAGCTCGCCATGCTCGTCGACACCGCGGGGGCGGTCATCGTCGACCGGATCGTCCTTCGGCGCCAGGCGCTCGATGCGGCCCATCTGATAGGGCGCGGTCAGATCGAGCGTATATCCTCAATCATCGCCGAAAAGAACATCCGGCTCATCGTATTCGACCTGAACGCGGTAAAGCCCGCCCAGATTCGAAACCTCGAAACCATCTTCAAATGCCGTGTGGTCGGGCGCACGGAAGTGATACTCGACATCTTCGCCCGGCGGGCGCGCAGCGCGGAGTCGAAGATACAGGTCGAGCTCGCACAGCTCAGGTACATCCTGCCGCGCCTGAAAGGCCTCGGCGGCGTGCTCTCCCGGCTCGGCGGAGGAATCGGTACGCGCGGCCCAGGGGAAAAAATGCTGGAGACCGACCGCCGCCATATCCTCCGAAGGATCGCCAAGCTGAACGACAGGCTCGAGGAGATAAGCGAGCACAGGAAGCTCATACGCAGGGGCCGCTCGGGTCAGGTGCGCGGCGCTGTGGCGGGGTATACGAACGCCGGAAAATCCACCCTGCTTAATCTTCTCGCCAGGGACGACCTCTTCGTGGAAGACCGCCTTTTCGCAACCCTGGACGCCTATACCCGGATCGTGTATCTCGACGACGCGAGGAAAGTGCTTGTCACGGATACGGTCGGCTTTATCAACAACCTTCCCGCCAACCTCGTGGAGTCGTTCAAGTCGACGCTCGAGGAGATTCGTAACGCGCACTTCATCATCCACGTTGTCGATAGTACGGCCAGGGACCTGTCCCGTAACATGAGGACGGTAGAAAAAGAGCTCGCCGCCCTGGAATGCTCGGACATACCGACAGTGTTGTTCTTCAACAAATGCGATCTCCTGCCTTCAACGGAGGCGCTGGAGGCCGTGAGATCCAGGTTCCCGGAGGCTATTACGGGTTCGGCGAGGACCGGCGAAGGAATTGAAGAACTCAAAAGGGTCATGGCCGGACTGTACGACTCGATTCTCAAGGCCAAATCGTAAAGCGGCGGGCCGAACGGGCCGAAAATATAGGCATGGACCACCGTTTTTCATCGATCCCGACGGTCATTCTGGCCGCGTCGATAATCGCCCTGGCGCTGTATGGAAGCCTCTCCGCACGCAACGACGACCGGCCGGTTCAGAAAACACCCGACACGGACAGGCTCGAGGACGCCATAATAATAGAAGGTCTCCAGATGGACTCTGAAAATCCCCCGGAGGACGAGGGGGACGAGATAAACGGGATGATCCTCTACGACGACGACTTCATGCCGGCAAAAGATGCGGCGCAGACGCGTCCCGCGAAAAAGGAAAATACGGTTTCATCGGAATCGGTCCTTAAAGAGTTGAAAGAAAAGGACCCGCGCTGGCATACGACGGGTTACACAATAAAGCGCGGGGACAACCTGTGGTCGATCGCGAAGAAATTCGGCACCGATCACCGGTCGATAATAGGAATCAACGAAATTAAAAATCCCGAGTCGCTGAAACCGGGAAGAAAGATACTCGTTCCATCAAGAATAGGCGTCTATTATACCGTGCGCAAAGGCGATACGCTGAGCGGCATAGCGGCGCGTTACAGGACGAAGATGGCGAGGATACAAACACACAACGGGATAACGACGCTACTGCGTCCGGGCATGAAACTCTTCCTTCCGGGAGCGACGGCTCCCGTATCTCCTCCGAAGGCGGTGCGCGGAGATTCGGCGGCCGTAGCCGGGGCGCCGCGCGGAGATACGGAGCGCGCGCGGATGACTTTCTCGTGGCCGGCCCGGGGAAGGATTACCTCGAGCTTCGGCCACCGACGCGATCCCTTCACCAAAAAGAGAAAGTTCCACTGCGGCATCGATATCAGCCTGGATCCGGGTACGCCGATACACGCCGCCGCCGACGGAACCGTGATTTTCAGCGGATGGAAAGACGGGTACGGGAACATGGTCGTGGTGAAACACGAAAACGGCTACATTACTGTCTACGCGCACAACAGGTCTAACGAGGTGCGGGAAGGTGAGGCCGTTCGGCTGGGACAGCGGATAGCGCTTTCCGGAATGACCGGCCTGGTGACTGGAGCACACCTCCATTTCGAGGTAAGGAAATATCTGACGCCGCTCAATCCCATGAGGATGCTGAGGTAAGCGATGAAGCGATTCGTACTGGATTGTGTTATGGTGGTTGCGGTGTCCGCCGGATCTTTTATCACCGGCGAAGCGACCGCCGGAACGCTCATGCGCGCTTCCGACCAGGCGGCCACGCTTAAAGTATTTTACCATGAACGTGATACGGCGGGATGGAGCGCGGTGCTTATCGGCAAGCTCGAATCCATAGGGATGAAGGAAGAGTATGATAAGGATGACATAGCGCAGTCGGCCAGCGACAAATCTAAAGCGAGCGTTCGTCTGTTTCAATCTGAAGGCATAAGAACGGGTGATGAAATTTTCGTAATAAACGACAAGAATCTGATCGTGTCGCGACTTGAAGTCAAAACGGTGTTTAAAAGCTTATCGTTCGGTCCGATGCTGGTAGGATACGGGAACCTGCGCCTGGCGAAAGCCGGAAACAGGGTTGTGCAGAGGGTTGAGGAACAGTACTCCAAATACGCGTACATCTACGGCGCGCGAGGCGATTATTACAAGGCAACCGGCGATGATGGAGAAGCGATAAAAAACTATAAAAAGGCGATCGAACTCGACAGGGGTAACCCCGAGGCCCACCTTGCGCTTGGATTACTGTACCTTAAAGACGACATGCTGCAATTCGCGTTCAGGGAATTCTCCGAAGCGTATAAGAGTATTTCGCGAATGTATGATAAAGAGGACCGGTATACGCTGTTGCGGAGCATGGCGGAAACAAGGTATCGGGAAGCGTATTTCACCAGAATCCCGGGAGACATCAGGACCGGATATATCAAGGATGGATTGCGCTATGCCGAGCAAGCCCTTGCGATGTACCCTGATTCGCGTGAGGCCCATTTTTATCTGGGTATTTTCCATTACAGGAATCCGGACCGCTCCGATGTCAAAGCGCGCGATCACATGCTGAAGGTGCTCGAGCTGGATCCCGAAAACGTGGACGCGTGCCTTATTCTCGCTGAGCTGTATTACAACCACGGAAACAGAAAAAAGGCCAGATCCTTCGCGGAACAGGCGTTGAAAATCGACGGAACCAACGAGAGGGCTCGCTTTATCAAGAAGCTTGCCGAACAGGAAGAATGAACAGTAATGATATAAGGCATTAGTAATATGTATCTAACTTCCGATAACATATATTATGTCGCATTAGCGCGCATGTCTGTATAATCCAGATCCACCCCGTGTACTCCCCTTCAGCGCCTCACTCCGCCAGTATGCTTTTAATGATCCGTGAAAGATGCGTGATCTTCTGCGGCCGTGTAACTATGATGTTCCTGTCGTACCTTGAATCAGTTTCCGACTCGGCATGGTTCTCATCTATAATCAGGATCTTTATCGTCTGATCGATCTCCTTGATTTCATCGATCATTCCAGACGATCGACAGTCGTCATGGACGTCGATGACGAGCAGATCGAACGGGCTTCCTATCGTCATGGCGTCCTGTATCCTGGAGCGGGATTCCGCGATGGTTTGAGACTGGTGGATCGTATAACCCATTGCTTTCAGGATATTGGCGGTAATGAGCCGCGGGGTCTCGGAATCGTAAAAAAGAAGTATCTTACCCTTTTTCGAGAAAGCCGGCGGAGTGGTCTCGTGCGCCAGGGCTCCCGGAACAGGACGGGAATCGTATTCTTCGGTTGCGGGGAGGAACAGCGTAAATGTGGTGCCCTCGTTTATGAATGACTGAAACGTTATATGTCCGTGATGGCTTTTAATGATTGAATAGCACGCAGCCAGTCCCAGTCCGTGTGAGTTCACTTTCGTCGTAAAAAACGGTTCGAAAATACGGTCACGTATGCCCTGGGGTATGCCGGGCCCGGTATCGCTTATGAATATGCGGACATACCTGCCGTCGTTAAGCGGCAGCGATTGCGATGATTCTATGTACACGTTACGAGCGGTAATCGTGACCTTTCCGCCGTCGGGCATGGCCTGGATGGCGTTGGCGATAATGTTATGGATTACCTGCCCTATCTGCATTTCGTTAATGGTGGCTTTCCACAGTGTTTCATCTATCCGGGTTTCCGCCACGCAATTGGAGCCGTGAAGGGAAAAAGCGGTCGTTTCCTCGATGAGTTGACGCAGGTCGACCTGTCTTCTGTGTGATATTCCGTCGTCTCTGGAAAAACTTACGAGTCGCTGGGTGAGGCCCGTGGCGCGCATGAGGCCCTTTTCGGCCTCCTCCAGGTATTCCTGTATCTCTTCCGGCGAATTACCCCTCATTTTGGCGAGCGAGATATTCCCTATCACGGATGTGAGAATGTTGTTATAATCATGTGCCAGTCCCGATGCGAGATTTCCGAGAGACTCGAGCTTCTGGATCTTCTGAAGCTCGTTCTGAAGGGTCCTCTCGCCGGTGATGTCCCTGAATACGAGTACCGTGCCGACGTATTTCGATGAGTGGTCCAGCAGAGGAGAAATGGTCGTGCTGACGAGACGTTCGGCGCCGTCCCGCGAAACGAGTATCCTGTTGAAGGTGATCGTTTCTTCATTTCCGCGGTCATTACGGCGGTTAACCAGAGAGTGGGACAACTCGCGCGTTTTTTCGTCGATGAAATAGAAGATATCGGTAAGGGGCTTCTGGCGCGCCTCGTCAAAGGACCATCCGGTGAGCTTTTCGGCCATGCTGTTCATCAGGGTGATTTTCCCCTGCCTGTCGACAGCGATCACTCCGTCCGCGAGGCTTTTAATCGTGACCGCCAGCCGTTCTTTCTCATCGGCCAGCGCCTCTTCCGCCCTTTTGCGGCCCAATACGCCGGTCATGATCTGGGCTGCGGCCTTTATGGTATCGGTAACGCCATTGTCCCAGGTGCGGTTCCGGATGTTGTCGGCTATTCCGATGAATCCATAAAACCGTTTGCTCAGAAAAAGCGGGACGGCGATCAGCGATTTGATGCCGATCTGTTTCAGCACCCTTCGTTCGAAGGCCGAGGGAATCTCGTCGATGTCGCTGAATTTGATGATCTCGTTGCCGGTGATGGTATTCATCCACCATGGCACACGGGACCTGGGGATGTTCATCAGTACATCCTTGCCCGCCGGGAGCCTTTCACCGGTCCATTCATGAATGCTCTTGAGGACGAGGCTGTCTTCCAGGTACTCGTAAAGAAATATACGGGAAACTCCGAGCGTCTCGCCGATAGTCTTCAGGCATTCGGAAAAAAAATCTGAAAGGTCTTCCGCGACAAGGGCCTTCTCATAAATGCCTGAGATCAGCCGATCGTATGATCCGGCACCTTCGGAAGCGGGCCTTCCGTCGATAGTGTTTTCCGTTTCGAGGCGGTCGTGCGAATGGGGACGATTCTTCATAATGTTCTGAACGGAAAGTTCACCTCTTAAAATCAAGTATAGCCGGTAATTCCGGATATTCAATGAGAACACGGATATTAATGAAAAGCATTTTTTCTCAGACTACAAAATCGGCGGTTCAAAACGGCTTGACTAAGCGGAGTGCTCGAAGATACTCTATTGAGGTAATCGTACGATTGCCGGGAGTACATCTCCGAATGAAGCGATTCAGCGTCCATGCAGTGCCTGTATCGTTGTTACTGGCGCTCGCCGTCGCGCCCTTCCCGGTCCGATCCGAAACCGGGACACCCGCCCGGGCGATGCGATGGGCCTACCTGACCGATTCCTCCCCGGTTGTATCACCGGTTACGCGCGCCGATGAGCGTCCGCTCACCGGCTATACGGTCGCGGCGCTCGCCGGATTCGCGATAGACAGAAACGGCGGTCTGGCCAGGAAACCGTCGCGCGCACGAGCCTTCGCCGAGGCGGCCGGTATATCCGGAACCCTGTTTGTTCCTGTCCTCACGTTTACATCGCCGGCCGAAGGCGCGCACCTGCTCTATTCGCCGGCCGCGCGTGCGCGCGCGGTGAAGGAGATTATTGATTGCGTCGCTTCATTCCGCGCGAGAGGCGTACACCTCGATTTCGAGTACCTGGCGCCGGAGCGGGCGGGCGACCTGGTATCGTTCGTAAGCGAGCTGCGCGCGGCCCTGAAGGCTCACGACGGCGCTTGTTCCCTTTCGATGGCGCTTTTCCCCCAGATTGGATTTCCCCGGAAATGGGCCGGCTTTCACGATTTCGCGCGGCTCGCTCCACTGCTCGACGAAGCGGTGCTTATGTGTTACGATCTGCACCGCCGGGGAACGACGCCGGGGCCGGTCGTTTCCGTATCATGGGCCGAGGAGAACGTAAAGCACGCGCTCCGGCACTTCCTCCCGGAAAAACTCTGGCTGGGTATTCCCGCGTACGGATATTCGTGGACGGCCGTCGGCGTGGAGGTGGTGTCCGCGCGCGCCGGCGTACGTAAGGCCGCGCTGCACGGAGGAGCCAGGCATGAATCGGGATGCCTGTACTACGAACATCGCCGCGGCAAGGAAATGATAAAGACATACATAGCGGATTCCCATACGCGACAAGAGCTCGAAATTCTCGTGCTGAAAATGGGCCTGAAGGGCACGGCCATCTGGCGTCTCGGGCTCGAGGACTGACGCACAACGTCTATCATTCATCAACAGGAGGAAGGGTTTCATGGCGTCGAAAGGCAAGGAATTTAGAAGCAACGTTTTCGCGAAGAACCCGCAGTTCAACTATCTTCCGGACGGCGACAGATATCTTCTGGAGGTCGATAAACCACGGTATCGCTTCAATGTGATCGGCACGGGCATCATGGGACAGGAGCATATGCGCGTCACCGAGCTCGAGGGCCGCGGGACGATCCACGGGATTTACGACATAAACCCGCGGAGTATCGAGAGCGCCGGTCAGATGTTCGCGATGCACGCCCCCGGCAGGGAGCTCGTGATCTACGATTCGCTCGAAGCCGCCTGCAACGACCCGGCCGCGGACGCCCTTATTCTGTGCACGCCTAACTATACGCACATCGACATCGTCAGGGTGGCTGCACGGTCGGGCAAACACATCCTCCTCGAAAAACCGATGGCCACCACCGTCGCCGACGCGCGTGAAATACTCCTCATGGCGACGAAATATCCTTCAGTGTTTCAGATCGGCCTCCAGTACCGGTACAAATCGATCTACCGGGAGGCGATCCACGAGGCGCTGGAGCGCCGGACACTCGGCGATATCAAGACCGTCAGCATCCTCGAACACCGCATCCCCTTCCTCGACAAGGTCTCGCAGTGGAACAAGTTCTCGGAATATTCCGGCGGAACGCTCGTGGAAAAGTGCTGTCATTACTTCGACCTGCTCAACCTTTTCGCCGGCGCGAGGCCCGAGTCGGTCTACGCCTCCGGAAGCATGGCCGTCAACTTCATCGATTTCGAGTACAGGGGGAGGAAATCCGACATACTCGACAACGCGATGGTTATAGTAACCTACGAGAACGGCGTCAGGGCGAGTTTCAACCTCTGCATGTTCTCTCCGATGTTTTACGAGGAGATCACGATCTGCGGCGACGAGGGACGCCTGCGGGCGTTCGAGAACGAGGACTATCTCGCCGATCCGCGCCCGAAGAGCCACATGGAGATTATCTGCGGGGAGAAGAGGCCGTCGAGGATTACCACGCCGACGTACCCGGTTTATATAGAGGCGAGCGGCCACAACGGAGCGACCTATTTCGAGCACCGCGCGTTTATAGATAATATGGACGGTATCGCGACAAACACGGCATCCGCCGAGGAGGGGTACTGGTCGATAGTCGTCGGCGCCGCGGCGGAGGAATCCGCTCACAGCGGCAATGTCGTGAAGATAAAGGATTTTCTGAAAAAACAGTGACGGGGACACGATCATGAACTACTTTCTGGACAGCGCGAAGATCGACGAAATACGCTACGCGTACGCGAACTGGGGGATCAACGGGGTCACTTCGAACCCCCGGCACATACTCGCCTCGGGCAAACCGTTTTTTACGGTGATACGGGAGCTGGCGGAGGAATTCAAGGGGAAAGACTTCCCGATTTCGGTGGAGATAAATCCGCATCTGGAGGACGCGAAATCCATGGTCGCAGAGGCGCGCGGGCTGGCGGCCATGTCCCAGAATTTCGTCATCAAGATACCCTGCACCGAACAGGGCCTCTCCGCCGCGAAAGAGCTGGTGGAGACCGGCGTGCGCACCAATGTCACGCTTGTATTCAGCGCATCGCAGGCGCTTCAGGCCGGACGTATCGGCGCCGAGTTCGTTTCACCCTTCATCGGCTGGAAGGAATCGAGCGGAGAGGAAGTCATCGCGTTTATCGGCGATATCATCGCGGCGTTTTTCAATTACGGAATAGCGACAAAAATCATAGTCGCTGCGGTGCGCAACGGCAGGCAGATCGTCGAGTCCGCGGTCGCGGGCGCTCATATCGTGACGGCCGGATTCGATGTGTTTAAAGAAAGCTTCTACCACCCGTTTACGGATCTGGGCCTCCAGCGTTTCAGGGACGCGTGGGACAGTACCGATACCCGAAGCTGAGGTGAGTTCCGGACGACGGCCCACGGGCGCGGAAATCACGCCGCCCGTACTGGCCTGAAAACAACGACCATGGAAAAGCTGAACTACCAGTTTTTGCTGTCCCTCTGTATCGTGCTTGCCGGGTTCGGATTCCGTCGGTCAGGCATACTGAGCCGCGCGGACGGCGAGGCACTCTCACGCCTCGTGCTCAATATCACCCTGCCCGCCCTCATCCTCGATACCTTTTCATCGTTCACGATGGACGGAACGCTTGCGGTGCTTCCCGTGGTGTGCGTCGCGTTCAGCGTGATGATGTCGGTCGTCTCATACAGGGTATTCAGAAACGAGGAGCCCGCGCGGCGAGGGATTCTGACAATTTCGGCCATGGGTTTCAACATCGGCCTGTTCGCCTTCCCGCTCATCGAGGGAGTGTGGGGAACGGAAGGACTGCGATACATCGCCATGTTCGATATGGGCAACGCGCTTATCGTGTTCCTGGTGTGCTATCTTGCCGGTTCGTACCTTTCGCCGCTGAAAAAAACGGTCGGCGCGAAACAGGCCCTTGTCCAGATACTGACCTTTTTCCCATTCATGAGCTATCTGCTGTCCCTGGTCCTCAACCTCTCCGGCGTGGGAATCCCCCCGTTTGCATCGGACGTAATTCGGACAGTCGCCCGCGCGAACATGTCTCTCGCCCTCCTGCTCATCGGGATCTATCTCGATTTCTCGCTGACGGGGGCCGAATGGAGGCGGATCGCGAAAGTTCTCGCTCTCAGATACTCTCTGGGGATCGCTGTCGGTGCGGCGCTCTATATCCTTCTGCCGGTCGGCCCGCTTCATCGCGGGATCATCGCCATAGGGCTCATCCTGCCCGTCGGTATGTCGACGATACCGTACGCGGTGGAATTCGGCTACGACACACGGCTTGCGGGCATGATGGTCAACGCGACCAACATTCTCAGTTTTATCATCATGTGGATAATCTCCGCGCTCATAATCAACGC
>Ga0116174_10003426_pt1 | contig 13016 bp, 13 predicted proteins | sample AD_UKC087_MetaG_FD_89801 | JGI IMG/M metagenome (GOLD analysis project Ga0116174, IMG submission 89801) | Active sludge microbial communities of municipal wastewater-treating anaerobic digesters from USA - AD_UKC087_MetaG | ecosystem: Engineered > Bioreactor > Anaerobic > Digestate | place: USA...
GATGGCGCGCCCTTTGACCTCGCGCCTGATCTCCTCAATGGCGTTCTCGATGAAACTCTGCACATTCATGGCCATAATAGGATGCCCGGCTTTGAGAATAATAGGCTTGCGGTTTCTAGATGATCCTAATATGACCTGTATCTGAAAATCAAGGTTTTAAATTATGAGAAATAGAGGCTTAGCCAGCGGAATTCAGACTGCCTAATAGGGTGGCAAGACGGCAGTCGCTCGCCTGATACGAAATGCTGGGGAGGGCTGCCCTCCGGCCCTCCCGGCTAAATCCTATGCTGCTTGCCAACCTATATATCGCTCAAGTGCTTAAAGGTATAATTATGAGATATAAGAAACACAAATTTTTGCTTTTCATGGCCACGCTCGCTGCGTTCACGGCCATGTGCACAGCCTGGGGACAGGAAGACTATCTGGCAGTGGGATACGTGCCCTCTTTAGAACGCTCTGCCTTCTTTGAGCCGGGGATCTCCGGCATGGTCAAGTGGCTGGATATGCCGGTTCCAAGCAGCACATTTCTGCCTTATCGGGAGTACTTTACCGCCTCCAGGCTGCCAAGGGCATCTCAAATGAGCCAGGCAATAGGAAGCCCGGTGCAGTATGATATCGCCGGGAAAACCCCAAGTGGGGTATATTATGGAAACGGACAGGCTCAGAGCTATGACGCTTATGCCTCATCACTCTCCACTCCCAGAAACGATCTCTGGATCGCCGGACAGATCAACTGGACCCAGTATGCAGTAATACCTGTGGGAGCCTCGCTAGAGCTTCTGGCCAGCGTTCCCGCCGGGGGAAGCGGCGGACTGTATAAGGTGATCCAGACCAATTCCCTTAAAACCGACTACCAGAGCATGCAATTCAATCCGGGATACAGCAGCATAAGCCTCCTGGCTGGCCAGACCGGAAGGCATATGCTCTACTTTGTGGTCAATAATATGCCCAGCAATGTGGTCATTGTTGATGTCTTCTCCCAGGCACCGGGATAAGCGGCTAAGGCGAGATTATTAGGAGCAATCGGGATGGAGGGACAGTTGTCTCCTCCCTCCGTCCCTCATCTATTGTGGTAGCCTATGACATAGCCGCCGGATGCACGGCTCTTTTTGAGAATGCTGACCTCATTTGAATCCTGCGGCGGCTGCGCCTGCCAAGATGATTCATTGAGCTGCGATTCCAGGTCGGATGGCTCCAGCCTGGCTCGGAGCCGATCCCTGTTATCCCCGCTTAAGGGAAGAGATGGCTGCACCCACCAATCGGAGGCATTGAACTCATTGCCGGCATCATCATGCAGCACAGCATAGCCCTCGTCCACCATGATCCTGTTTACCGGAGGCCAGATCGGCTGATAATCTTCGTCCATGAGATAGACCACACATATGAGCTCGCTCCACTGGTTGCGGCACTGGCTTATGTTGTCATCTATATCCAGATATACGGTCTTGTTCTTGAGCAATGAGACAGCATAAGCCTTGGACGCCTTGCCTTCCGAGGTTACTGTTGAGGGCGCATCGATATCCGCGAGCTTGATGCTGTCGATGTAATTGGTCCTGGGATCGGAGACTATCATCTCTATGCCCAGAGAGTCCCCGCTGACGACGGTCACCACTCTGCCCGCCGCCTCATCCGGCGCTCCCCAGGCAGCGGGAAGCAGACAAAATAGAATTAAAAGGGCTAACTGCATCATAAATTGCACACACCTTCTCCAGACGGTTTTATTATAGTATAGGTTCAGCTGGTGAGACTAAAAAACTTCCCCTGACATGAAAAATCAAACTGAGTACGGCCATCACACCCTAAAAGAGGGGATATTTTCGGGCAGAACGCCCTCACGCCTGGTTTTATGGAATCCAGAAATCGTAGAGCCTTCGTTGACCAGATCCCCTTAATCAGAATTATCGTAACTCTGTTTTAAGTTCCAAGAGAGTCAATTTAATTAAATTTAAGAAAATATGAAAAACGGGCGAGGATTCACTTCATCCCCGACCTGAAGGTCAGGAGTATTCGTGAATCTCCTTGATATCGATGCAATAAAATTAGGTGAATCTGGCAGCGATCTACAATTCCCGAGGGCTAGCGCCCCTGCCGACAGCAGATGCTGCATGGTTGCATGTTAATAGTAATTTGGGACCCTTTATCGCTGGCTTGATAGGAAATCAATCGCGGATAAATAAGGCCGGATGAGATGCCCGGCCTAAATCCTCTTGGATAGCCAAAGTCTCTGGTCAAAATCACTGTCGCGTCTATTCGGGGACTATCTTTAGAGACCAGCGATTGAGCTTGCCTGTGTCCAGCGGCGCCAGATCCGCCACATTCAAAGACCACTTCCCCATTATGTTCTCTCCAGCGAGCTTTGCGAGGCTGGGGGTCGTGTCAACGGAGTAGGTCTTCTTAATGTTATCCTGGCCGACGCCAAACCTATTATGCAGGTATATGCTGGTTCCTTTGGGCGATTTGAGAGTCACTTTAAGGTCGCCAATATAGGTATGAGTTATTTCGACAGAGACCTCCACGCTCTTTACTTTGTTGGGAGAGTCGATCTCAAAGGATCTCGTAATCCCCGCCTTTTTGTTATCCGGTATCTTCCGGGAGATGGCTTCTTCAACATATATTTCGTCGATCTCGCCACCATTCTTGACGAATTTAAAGGGTATATTTGGTCCGTCCCCAATATCCCTTAATTCAAGCCCCGACGATATGCCATCCCACCACCTGCTATTGGGCTTTGTAGAGTCGCCGAAGCTCGGATTCCTTGTACCAAACAAATCGTCTGCGTCACCTGCGTTTGCCCCTTTCTCCAAGTCAAATCGGTTGTCTGCCTGTATTAAGGAGCACTCGAAATGCTTTTGCTTCGTCATAAATTCGTATTCGTTGTCCCCAAGCTCATCTACGTGCCAGATGGCAAGCCCAGAGCAAGGCAGAGATTTATCCCTTTTCTCTTGGTTCCTAGCTTCAATTATGTAATACTCGACGGGGTCCTTGGCAATCTTAAAGAACTCATTAGTCCCAGCCTTGGCCGTGTAAGTATCCACTGCTAGGGGGGTCACTTTGTCAGCCCATCCTGCCTTGTACTTGAGGTAGGCACAGGGATGGACAGGATTCCTATCATCGGACCCTCCGTAGGCCATGAGGCAGTAATTTCCGACGCCTGCGGACTGAATACCCTCGTATCCGTAGTCGTAGAGGTCAGGAAAGTCGCAGACCATGTGGCCGTTCTCGTGGCAGAAGGTTGCCAAAGTCAGCTGGCTGCCCATGTTTGTAATTTGATAATCGAAAATCTTCTTCTCCTCTCCGACATCGATAGGAGAAGCCAGGCACCAAGAGTGAGGCCAGAGACCCTCGGACCAGTTGTTCACCGTCGGCCCAGCGTAAAACACATTCAGGGCATAGACGTAACCCTGGCTATCCGCGCTCAGGCTAGAGAAATCGAATCCTTTTGCCTTCAGATCCGCTATAGCCTCCTGTATCAGTTCACGGGCCCTCGATCCATAGGGTATGGCAGGATTGGTATAATAAGCCCTGTTGTTCTTGGCAGTGTAATAGACGGTGACTAAATTCGTGTAATTAACTTGCCCTTGGGAGACGTCGGAATAGTAATCATTGACGGAGCCGGAGTTTCCAAAGCCAGTATAGCCTTTCTGATTGCAGAAATTTTCGACCTCCGACTTGGGAATTGTGCCTGGAACATCGGGAAATTGGACGAGAATGCAAAGGCCGACATAGTCGCCTATCGTCTTTCGTTTCGGGGGTGCGGCGATGATACCCTCAGAAGCCATCGTCATTTTTTTTGCACTCTTCTCCTCCTGGATTCGCTCCTGCCATCGAGTCGTCCGAGTCATCCTGTTATAAGACGCCTTGGCCATCTCTTTGGCAGCGGGCTGCGATATCCTTATGTGCTTCGGGATGCCTAAGGTGGCAGGATCTGCAACACCCACTCTGAAGCCAGTCGGCTCCAGGAAGCTCTTATCGGCGGATAGCTTTGCATACTCATAGAAGTTGTCCACCGGATTAATGACTACGGTGTATCCATCCAAAGTCTCGAAGACAGCATAATGCTGGTTACCCCAGCCTAGGAGGCTGATTAGAGTGCCGTCTGGCTGGGAAAATTCAAATTCTTTGTTGCTGAAAGGTCTGGGCATATTCATCACCTCTTTCTTTCCTCTAAATATTAAATCCAGGATGCGTTGCGAATGCATTATTCAGGATAAGGTTTGCTCGTTGACGGGCTCTTTGTTTCATTGCTGAGGTTGTACGAGCACCAGCAGCATAGAACCACCATAGATAAAGGGCATTATACATCCAAGCACCCTGATAGCTCCAGTTAGAATCAGCTTGATTTCCTGTACCATAGACAGATCCAGCCGGGAAATTCGCATTATGAGGTTTGCCGCCTTGGTGTCTGGCTTCGTGAATCAGTGTTCCTGCTCTCTCCACTACGGTGTGTGAATAGAAAAAGCCCATATATAACTCAACGCGATCGTTCCATCCTGTAAAAGAAGCTGCAATTGCACTTCCATCACCACACATGGAACGCAAATCATCTATATTTTCTCGTACATAACGACGACCCCAGTTTAATATTGGAGCATTCCAGCTATCATTTGAATAGTCTTGGGCCGAGTAAGTAAGAAGATAACAAGCATTAAATGTACGAGCTAACGGCTTATCTGTATTACAACAGTCCTCCCATCCAAATCCATCATCCCAATAATTCTTATTACCATTGAACCCATAAGTCTTCCAGAAATAATCTATATAGACTTGATTGCAAATATATTGTCCATAGAAATTATCTCCAGATGCATCCTTATTTGGAACTGAATATTGACAATTTGCCATGACGAATAACCTCCTCTAGAATTAAATGGTCCGAAACTCCATTCTCTTTCCTATTGTTGGCTCTGGTGGACATGTTGGCATTTCCTGCATTTCTCTTTGCTTCAGGCCCTCTTTTGCCTGTGGCTGCGGTACCTCCCAAACGTCCTTGCGCTCAATGTCTAATAGGCGATGCTCTTTTTCAGGCAATGCCTTTAATAGTGCTTTTTGTGTATCCTCTCTTCCCACGCTTCGACAAGCTTGGATTGCAGCCTGTTTAACTGAAAAACTTTCATCCTTAACATACTTGAGAAGCATTTCAGTTGCATCACGATCTCCTCCAGCCGCAATTTGTGCAATAGCTTCAATTGCAGTAGTTCGGATCATGGTTTCTTCACCTCGCGTGGAAATTCCCATAGGAGACTTGGAACGCTCGGGCGGGATTGGACTGGATACTATCTCATCCAGCACAGACAAAGATGAAGGCTCTCTCAACTCTAGCAGAAGCTGGACTAACGACCAACGATCAATGTATTGTTTTTCTGGCAAATTTTGATAAGCTTCAGCAATTAAAGGCACTATTTTCTTTGTCAATGGCCGTAATTTATTCAGACTATCCTGGTATTCAGTTTCTGCATTATCTCCAACACTGCCCATGCGGTTTATGGCTTCTTTAATTAGTTCCTCCTCTTTATCCATACCCTTAAATTTAAATGGATTAGCGGTTAAATTAACCGTTAATGCGTCACCTGCACTCATCTGTGGTGCATCTGAATTCTCTTTTATATCCGACATTTAAGTATTCCCCAAATATAACATACTACTATTACTACTACTTAAACTTTTTTAAATTTTGTTTCTACTAGAGTCATATTTACATGAATTACTTGATACGCTAACGTTGTTAACAGTTAGACAAAATTTTTCATAATTGTTCAAATCAAACTGCGCGCGTCCACCTCGCAAAAGGGACGGAGTATGCTTTGGGCCGAGAGCTTCGGTTAGACGGAATCCAGAAACAATCACATCATAGGTTCATTTGATTTAACGACCAGATAATTGTGAATCCACGTCAGATTGCCAGAAAACTCTGATCATAAATCTAGGAAAACATGAAAACTGGGCGAGGATTCAATTCATCCCCAATCTAAAGGAAGGAGAATTCGTGACCCTCCACACTCCCTACGTATTAATTCAGAGCCTGCCCAATGGGAAGAACAATGAAGGCCCGCCTGGTGATTCTTTAGCTGCTATTAGAATACCACCGCCTCACCCTTCATTGGAATATATCCAGATTAGGAAAAAGCGGTGATAAAGGTTCATATAATGTGCCAGCCATAACTTCAGACCTGAATATGAAGACACAGTCTTGGATTTTACATGAACCGCGCAGATATGAGGCAAGAGCTTTTTGCTTATGCTGCAGCCTATGCAGTTCTGCTCAGTCTATTGGCCAGGCTCTATCCCCCTGTGCCGCAGCCAGGCTCGATCCGGCGGAGGCGGTCGCAGTTGACTGAAAACATAATTGTGCTCAAGGACTTGAGCAAGATCTATGGAAACGGGGTGGAGGTCAGAGCTCTCGACGGCATCAGCGTTACCATCAAGGCAGGGGAGTTCGTGGCCATCGTCGGTCCATCCGGCAGCGGAAAGAGCACTCTGCTCAATATGATAGGCCTGCTGGACACGCCAAGCTACGGCCAGATATTTCTCAAGGGAATAGATGTCAGCCGGGCCAGCTCTGAAGAGAGGGCAAGGCTGCGCAATCAGGAACTGGGCTTCGTTTTTCAATATCACCATCTCATTCCGGAGTTCTCTGCCCAGGAGAATGTCATGATGCCCATGCTCATAGCCGGGAAGGACAAAGCAGTGGCAAGAGACAGGGCCATGGAACTGCTGGCCTCGGTGGGCCTTGCGGAGAGAAAAGACAGCCGCCCCAATCAGCTCTCAGGAGGGCAGAACCAGAGGGTGGCTGTGGCCCGGGCCCTGGCCAATGGCCCCTCTATAGTGATCGGCGATGAGCTGACCGGCAACCTGGACACAAAGACATCCGATCTGATATACAAACTGCTGCGGGAACTGAACCGAAAGATAAATCAGACCTTCATACTAGTGACCCATGACATGACCCTGGCGGAGAAGACCGACCGCATCCTGCGTATAGTGGATGGCAAGATTGTCTGTGAGATTAGGAGGAAAGGAGAAGAATTCGTGGCCTATGAGGGCTGTGAACTGGGTGAGGATGGCGGGTAAGATTGATATCCTGGCAGAATATGCCCTCTGATTGAGGAGTATATATGACCAAAGTATTTTGCCTTGCATGCCTCCTGTTCATGATGGCAGTCGCTGCCGCATCGGCTCAGGAGCAAGCAGTCGTAATCAACAATTCAAGCATGAATAGCACTGCCGCATTGAATAACATAACCACCAATATCACATCAAACGCCACATCGAATGAGAGCATAATCCCACCCATTGTTCCGGCTGTTATGGCAGAAGCAGAGACGAATGGAACATTTGCCGCTCCCATCGATGCCATACCGGCCGTTTCTGATCCCGAAATCGCCGCACCGGAGGAAAATGAGAGCGCAGCATTAGAGGATCTTTCTGCAGAGAGCACCGCACCAACTGCAGTTGCCGAGAGTGCCGGAGCCAGGCCAGGAGTATTGGCACTTGGTGGATCCAATCTGATCACAAAGCCGGACAAGCCCATCTTTGCTATCGGGGCATCTTCAGAAGCGGCAGGCACATTTTCCATAGGCAAGGATTATCTTCCAGAGCAGGCGTATAACGCCGGCATGTCTGCCAAGACCATTATGGACCTGAGCGCTCTGCCATTTTACATCAACCATATGTAATGGATCGGACTTTTATTTTTTAAATATATTTTTAATTAAAATGTAGTTCTGTGCACAGCCCCCCAGGTATAGTTAATTTGATATCCTACCAGGCAGCTTTTTCCCTCGGATGATACCATATGGATAAGCTATTGATTTATTTGACATGCCTTCTGGCCCTGACCATAGCAAATTCTCTTGCCGTCAGCGCCCAGGAGATCAACGGCACCATGGATGCCGCAGCGAGCAACACCACCATGAACAACACCACAATCGATGATACAGCAAACAATGCTTCAATCCCGGCAGAGGCTACCGAAAGCAGCAACATAATCCCCACAAACCTCAGCAGCGGAAAAGAGCAACCTCAGAATCTGAGCACAGCCCAGAGCAGCATAACCGCGCCCATAAGCCAGATGGCTCTGCCTGCGCCTCTGGTGGCCGCAGGGGCATCATCAATTCAGTCCGCGGTTCCTCAGGAGGGCTCCCAGGAGATAGGCATTGTGGTGAAGGATGCCAACCACACCATACCGGATCCTTCCCAGATGGATCCCCTGAAGCTGGGCCTTCCCAGCAAGCCCATCAAGGACGTCGGCACCATATTCTTTGTCTGTGATCTGGTTTAGAATATAGAAAAATATAGAGAGTGGAGTAAGGATGACAAAACACACTGGAGAGAGAGAGAGAGGCATGAGCCTCTCCCTCTGCAGCGGTCAACTCTCCAGCCTATCAAGCCCTATAACCAGAGGTTATTTCTCCCGGCAAATGGTTCCAAGCCGTTCAAGGTTCTATTCGAGCCTGCCATAAGAGGTCAAGATTAATATTCTATATCTATATAGTCTAAATACTGTAATTATTAAAACCTTCCAGAATAGTTTCTATTTAGCTCATCTTTACATATCTTCATCGCTTTTCCCGTATCGGTGGATGTTTTGAGCAAGCCGATTAGCACATTAATTGTGGCATTGATCATTGGTGCAAGCGGCTGCGGCCTGGCCGCGGCCAAGGAGAGCGTCCCAGTCTCCGGATCGACGACTGTGCTGCCTCTGGCAGAAGGCGGCGCCGAGGTATTCAACGGCCTGCAGTCCGATTACCAGGTCATTGTCACCGGGGGAGGCACCGGTGTGGGCATGAAGAATATTGCCCAGGGCACCTCTGACATCAGCATGGCCTCACGTGAGATCACAGCCGATGAGATCAGCCAGTTCGGGGACAGATTCCAGGAGAGTCTCATCGGATACGATGGCATAGTCATAGCCGTGAGCCGGGAGATCTTTGATACGGGAGTGACAGCCTTGACCCGGGATCAGGTCAAGAGGATCTACTCCGGAGAGATAAAGAACTGGAAGGATTTGGGCGGACCGGATGAAGAGATACTGGTTGTGGCCAGGGAGATGGGCTCCGGCACCAGGGATACCTTCAATGAGGAGATAATGGAGGACAAGAAGGCCGAGACGCCCGGAGTACGAACCGTGGGCGGCAGCAATGCCGAGATCAGAACCGCCCTGACCGGAAGCGACAATGCCATAGGATACCTGGGCTTCTCCTATGCCGAGGATGGAGCAGTGGGCGTGATCACCCTTGACGGAGTGATGCCCACGACGGAGAGCATCAAGGAAGGAAGCTATGCCCTGGCCAGGAAGCTGTATTTCTACACCTTCGGGGAGGCCTCGCCGGGAGCAAGGGCCTTTATAGACTTCATGACCGGGCCGGATGGGCAGCAGGTTGCCGAGGAGTATGGATTTGTGCCGCTGGAGGGTTCAGTAGCTCAGGAGGCAAAATCAGTAGCGGATAGAGGGGAGAAGGCCGGAACAAATTCACCGCATACAGCGCCCGGATTCGATGCTGCCTTTGCCGCTTTAGGGCTTTTTGCAGTGGCTATTGTATCCCTGGAAAGAAAGAACTGAAATCAAAACTTTTTTTTCGTTTCGCGGAAGCATTTCTGTTCGATCAACAGATATGGGACGGTATACAGGAAGCGGGATCTCCGTCAAGAGCTGGGGAGGACATTTGAGCTGCTGCAGGATCTGACTGCGCTATTTACCTCGCCAACCTCTCACAACTATCCAAAAGAGAACAATTAAGAAGGAGAAGGCCTGATATATATATCAGGGATTGAATAGGGGAGGATAAAATGGACTCATTAGTTGAAGGCCTTATGAAGCAGATGATCTCAGGAGACAATCTCTCGCTCATGAGCAAAACTCTCGGATCAGATGAGAAGTCAACCAAAACGGCATTGGAAATGGGATTGCCGCTACTTCTTGGCGCTATGAGCAATAAAGCATCAAAGCCGGAGGGCTCTGATGCCATCATCAACAGCTTATCTCAGCTTGGCGGGAGCAATCCAATGGATGATATGGCCAGCTACATCGGCGGCTCGGGCTCATCCCAAGGGACAGATATGCTGAGCTCGATTCTTGGCAGTAGCTTGCAGCCTATCCAGCAGGCGATCTCTAAGAAGACGGGCTTGCCTGCGAGTATTGTCGGTCAATTGCTTTCCATGGCCTTGCCCATTCTTCTTGGCTCATTGATGAAGAGTTCATCCAAGCAGAGCATAGGACAGGATGAGATATCAAAAATGCTGGCAAAACAATCCAAAATGGCATTATCTTCTTCACCTGAAGCAGCAGGAGCAATGGAAGAGCTATTTGCCTCCCAGGAGAGGGGCGGATTGAGGGGGATGATCAAAAAATTATTCAAATCCTGAAATTGGATCTTCCATCCTTTTTGGATTTGGAGGCTCTGATCCGATTCTAATCCGATATATTTTTGATTCATATTCCCAGTCGAATTTGATTCACGTCCAGTTGTTTGAATGAGGACAGGTCAATAATTAGCCGCGTCCGTATCTATCCAACCGATGCACCAAGGCCTCCTCTTCATGTCCCGCAGGTCCCCTCCGAGCCTTCCAGAAAGCTCTTCTCAAATACCTCCCTCCCCGGCGCCACCTCGGCGAATATCTGGGCCTGGAAGTGCTGCACCTCCGTCTCCTCATCTAGCCAGGCGTCCGGGGAAAGCCCGGCTTTGACGCAGGTCTGGGATAAGAACTCCAATGAGTCGAAGCCCCACTCCGGGGCCACCTGGGGCAAAAGCAGACCGGAGTGGTGCCCCAGGGTCACAATCAGACCGTCTCTTCCGATGACAACCAGTTCGGGCAGCCTCTTCTTGGGCTCGGCGTAGACCTCGGGGGGGGTTAAAATGGTCACCTCCAATTCGATCCGCTCCAGCTCGGTGGGCCGGACACATGGAAAGCGGGGGTCACGGGAGCAGGCATTGATAGCTGAGTCAACGATAGCTTTTCCTAGAGGCATGATGGGGAGGGGATAGCCGATGCAGCCGCGCAGGTTTCCGTCTTTGTGCAGGGTTACAAATACCCCCCTCTTCTCCTCGAATACGGGCGGCAGGTCCCGCGGCTCTATGATCTTCTTGCTGTCGGTATAAGCAGTGAGCGCCTGCCTGGCCAGTCGAACCGCCAGCCGTCCCTCTTCCAGTGTCAGCATAAAATTGTAATGGGCCTGGAAACTATTAAAAAGTATGCGGCCCTATGATCTCGGAAGACCTCTAACCTGCATTGCCCTCTGAGAGCTGCCCTGGCAGCCTCTATTTCCAGTTCAGGCTGCTCCAGTGCTCGTACTCGTGCACCCAGCTGTCCTTGTTCATCTTCACCAGGGCCTTGAAGTGCCCCCGAATCCCTTCTTGCATCTTCCTCTGCTCCATATAGTCGCGCTTGCTCCGGATGTCCTCGGCCAGGCTCCTGCCAAGGGCAAAGGCCTTCTTCTCCGCCTCTTCCATGGCGGCAGGACCCTGGGACATCATCAGGCCCACGCTTCCGGTGACGAAGGCTCCGAAGTTGACCATCAGGCCGTCGAGATAGGCTGTGACCTGATCGCAGTTGCTGCCGCCGCTGGCGACGCTGGCGCAGTATTTCCCGGATAGAAGCTGGCAGTGAACAGCGTCGGCCATGCGGTCGATTAGCGTCTTCATCTGGGCGGTGACGGTGTGGAAGTAGTTGGGCGAGCCCCAGACCAAGCCGTCTGCGGCCAGGATCTTGTCGTACAGCCCCTGGAAGTCGTCCTTGTGCACGCACTTTCCGGTCTTGAAGCAGGCCTGGCAGGCATTGCAGAACTTGATCTCCAGATCGCAAACGTCCACCAGCTCCACCTCCGCCCCGGCTTCTCTGGCTCCCTTCAGCAAAGCCTGGACCAGCCGCAGGGTGCTGCTATTTGAGCCGCGGGGGCTGGCGCATATTCCCAATATCTTCATTTTATTCTCCTCCTTTTATCCTATTATAACTCCCATTTATTGGTAGTCATCGAATCCTGTCGACTGCCAGAGTTATATATCATTAACCGTATGATATAGATTTGAAGATTATGTTATATTCAAATGTTTTAAATAATACATTGGTCTCTATGTTGATAGGCATACTAATTAATGCCTTATTTCTCTCACTTTTATTCGTATTTTTCAAGCCGAACATAGCCATTTCTCCCAAAATTGCGAGATGCAATAATATTCTCCGAATTAAGGTCGTCAATAGAACAGGTCCATATCGTCTTGCTAAGATCATTAATATAAATTCATTGTTTTTTGATTTATCAGATATTAAATTGCAGTGCGATCGTGCCACATTTGATGGTGGTGTGACAGCATTAGAACCGATACCGCTTAAGATCTCCAATCTTACTTTTCTGGGAAAATACGATAAACATGATAAGACGGCAAGCTATGCACGTAGATTCATAATAATGAAGAATTCAAAGATTTATAATATTAATCCTAATAATCAAGCAATAAGATTCAGAATTTTTGCTAGGCACTCATTTTCGGGTCTTGGAAAATCGTTCTACAAAGATTATTCTCAAAATTTTATTAAAGAGGGGATTTTTGAACCTGGAGATAGTTTTGATATTCGATGAAGAGTGTCCTATTTCAGGTCACCACCGCCTTCTGAAACACCCGCCAGGCTATGAGAAACATAGCAACTGCAAAGCCAGCCAGGGCGAGAAAGGAGATCATGATCTCCGAGCTGCTGTAGACATAATGAATGCCTACGGCATAAAAGTCCTGGCCCACGGTGAAGTAGCGCACCCCGTTGACCAGATGGGTGAGAGGATTGAACTGGGAGAGGAGCTTTACCAACGGCGGAAAGGCGTCTATGGGATATAGCGCATTGCTGGCGAAAAAAAGAGGCAGAGTCAGAATGGTGATCACCGCCTGAAGCCCCTCCGGTGTGTCCATGCTCATGGATATGGCCGAGGAGAGAAATAGAAATCCCAGGGAGAAGATGCCTACGAAGAGCAGGACGCCCAGGATGGCCCCGGCGGTCTGGATAGGGGTATAGCCGGGAAAGAGGCGCAC
>Ga0116174_10003437_pt1 | contig 13000 bp, 11 predicted proteins | sample AD_UKC087_MetaG_FD_89801 | JGI IMG/M metagenome (GOLD analysis project Ga0116174, IMG submission 89801) | Active sludge microbial communities of municipal wastewater-treating anaerobic digesters from USA - AD_UKC087_MetaG | ecosystem: Engineered > Bioreactor > Anaerobic > Digestate | place: USA...
GCCAGAAGCGCGGACCTCTCAAAACCTGTTCAAATGACAAAAAGCACAGAATGTGCGGCGCAAACCCTTTGCGCCGGGTCTGGACAGCGACGTCCACCACCCGCCTTCGTCCGCCCCTTCCGTGCTCAGCATTGGCAGACGTTGCGATGAAAAGCACCTTCCTGTCAACTGTCATGCTTAATTTGCCAAACGCAAGATCACTTCAGCCACCCGGCGACCTGAATTGCCATCCAGAGTTGGGCCAAAAAATGCAGTCAGGAACTGCTCCTGTTCCTCACGAAGCAAATTGCCCTCTCTTACAAAGTCGCCAATGATCGCGCGCATCTCCTCCACCGAACAGGCTACGCGCACACCGCCGCCAGCCACTACCTGCCGGTAATGATCAAATCTGATATGCCGCTGCCACCCTAAAGGCTTCGGGAGATTGGTGCCTGGCGGGTCAAAACCCAGGTTCATCACCGCCTTGCCAAACATCATCAACTCGAGCGAGACGGTCGAAGCGGGGTTGATGCCAAACATACACTGCTTCAGCAAGCTGCTGTAAATCGCAAGGTCTTCCTCCTGAGGCATGAACCAGTTCGCATCCCACAACACCGGCGGAAAGAACACATCCGGTGTATTGGCACGCGCGAGCTCTTCCATTTCGGCGCTGTTGCCCTTTACGTAGGTGCGCACCACCAGTTGCGGGCGATTCAAAGGCTCTAATTCCCGCAAAATCTCAATCACGGTCCTCACATGGCAGACCTCCCCCGGGAAATCCCTTTCCATGCCGGTAGTGTAAAGCACAAATGGGCGGCTCGGGTCGAAACCAATCCGCTCAGCCAGCTTTTCCCGCGTCAGCTGATACCCGGGCTTGAAGTGGTAATCGAACTGGGGAGTGCCTGTTATGTGCACCTGCCTGGGTTTGATGAAGTGATAAAGATGCAGCAGTTCCTTCTGCATCCCTTCATGCCAGACCAGGAAATGATCGTACCGTGGCAAAATCCGTCCGCGTGAGGAGAGGTTATCCCATGAGAAGATAAACGTCGCGGTTTTTATGCCCATCTGGTGGGCTACCCGTGCCGGCATCTCCCCGCGTGGGGCGTGAATGTGGGAGCAATTGAACACCAGGTCTGGCTTGAGCTCGCTGAAGGTCTGTTTGAAAAAAGGTGTTGGGTTGAGGAGGACCGAAAGGTGATACTCCCAAAACGCGAGGAAGTTGAACCCCGCGCGGTAAGCAAACAGCCGGGCGAACCCCTTAAACAGCCTGACGCGCAGTTTCTGTTTGGGGGTATGCGCTTCGGAATCCAACAATTCCCACTTGTTCTTGACTTTTTCCGTCCAGATCCAGCGGTAGTGGGCCATGTCGATCAGTTCGCGCAGAAATTTGACAATCCACCTTTCTTTAAGCTCAGGCAGCGGGATGATCCGCTCCACCAGCGGACCAAAGCGCTGGATGAACTTCTCGTCGTGGATGGCGGACATCAGCGTCACCCGGGCATCCCGTGAGAGGATGGCAAGCGTGTCGGAATAGAGAAAATTCCGCACCGCCTCCCCGCGTGCAACGATCAAAACAATATGAGGTTTTTGAGATTGCAATACATCAGTAATCATAATCAGCAATTCATCCTTTTAGCATTGTGCTCTTTCACTGCCTCTTCCAGGACAGACACCAGACGCTTGCCTGCCACATCCCAGTTAAGTTCTTTTTCATACCGTTCACGCGTGGTCTGGCAAAGGCACCTGTACCGTTCCGGGTCATTTACCAGGTCAATGATAGCCTGCACATAAGCTACCGCAGGACTGCCCTTTGGCAAAACAATTCCGGAAACGCCATCCAGCACCGACGTTCCCAACCCGCCGGTGTTGTTTGTGATTGTAGGCGTGCCGAAAGCCGCAGCTTCAGCAGTAACCCGTGGTGCAGGATCAAACAATGCAGGGTGTAGAAGAAGGTGAGACTCGCTCAAATAATCGGTGTACCTTCCAAGTTCATCTTGCCTATCGAGATGGAGTTTTCCGGCATAATGGATGGTTGGAGTTGACTCTCCTGTTAATCCACAGATCGTAAGAATTGCTTTTATGCCGGCATGATTTAGCTCGTCAACAACCTTAAGTGAAACATCAAGTCCTTTTCTTTTTGGATCTTGCCCAATAAAAAGCAATTTCAAAGGACTATTCTTTTCTTCATAACAAGTTAACTTGTCAGGTATTGATGTTGCAGGCAACGAAGAAGGGTTGGGCATAACAAAAATCTTTTCGGGACTAATCCCATAATCCTCCTTCAGAATATTCCTTGACCATTCACTATGTGTGATTATAAGAATACTTCGGTGCAGTGCCCTTTTTTCGATCCACAAAGCAAACCAGCGCAACAGCGGAGCAACCGAAAGAAATTGAGGTGATTCCTTGAGCACCCCTTTGATAGTCGCATCAGTTCGAAATACACATGGTGTTTTGTTGCCATAAAAAGCCAGAGAAGCAGGATATAGAGAGAACACCAAGTCAGCACTCATGTGTTTAAGAATTTTATCAAGGGATCGCGCAGTTCTGCAGATATTGGTCAAGTCATGCTTCATGTAAGCATTATTGCTTAGCTGTTTTATTATGCGACGGAATAATCTTTCAAGAATGTTGATTTCGCTATTAAAAGGCCCAACCACTTTACAATCGCAACCATTGGCATTGAGTGCATCCAAGAATTGTCTATCTGCTCCCTGTCGCTTGGAAACATTCAATGGATCATGGCGAAAAGCGGCAAAGATGATTTTCATTTTTTCACTGGCCGCAACGCAACGATCAAATCCTGAGCACGATCAAGATTAGCTTCTGAAACGGTATACTTCCATACTCGCCAAAGCCTTGGTATCTTTCCCATCTTTTTCCTAATTTTCGCTAAGCGGGTCGGGCAAGCAGTTCCATAACCCCTTATTTCCAATAACTTAAACCCACACGCCTCGACCAACGTGGTCAAACGGTCAACAGAGTAGTGCCTGAAATGGTGAGGGGGAACTGGTAAATTCCAGCTGGGGGTAGTTAATATTACCAAACCATCAGGCTTCGTAACCCTCCAAATCTCTGCAAGGAATAATTCTTCAGACCCGTCTTCAATATGTTCAAGCACTTCGATTGTTGAGGTTAACGAAAAGTGGTTATCAGGAAAAGGAATATTTTCTCCCCGGTAAACCTTAAACTCAATCCAAGGACTGATCAATTTAGCAAAACCGATCGCTTGGTCCGAAAAATCAATACCCGATGAAATAACATTTGCATGAAGCTTATTAGCTAAAAAATCATGAATATCAGTGGTCCAGCGTCCGTCACCACAGCCAACATCAAGGTATTGGTAAGACTTGGATACAAGAAACTTTTGAATTATATCAAAAATGATGCGTTGTTTCTCAGTTCGGGCAAATTGAAAAAGGGGCATCTCAGGAAACCAATGATATGGGAAACGGTACATGTTTTCCTGAGATCGTTGTTCTTTATAAGTAGTCACTTTATTCCTTTGGCGAGTTCATTCAAAAGAAGAGGCTCAACCAGGCTAATCAACTCCTCGGTCGCCACCTGCCAATTCGCAATCTTCAGGTAGTGTGCCCTCGCCCCTTTTACGAGTTTATCGTATTTACCTGGTATATCATAAAAGTCAAGAATGGCTTCGGCAAAATCCTCGGCTCCTTTTCCCCTCGGAAGTAACACGCCTGTGACCTCGTGTTTAACAGACGTGTTAAGTCCTGTAGAAGCAAAAGCCAATGATGGCATACCATAGGCTGCAGCTTCGACAAAAACAAGTCCATAACCTTCAGCCCTACTTGGAACCAAAAGAAGGTCGCAATTACGGAATAAACCTTCCAATTGCTCTTTTTCTTTGTGTGAATCCTTGTTCAATAAACCATAAAAATGAATACTTTCATCATGTATCTCATCAGAAAAGTCAACGCCAACGATGTGAAGGTGAACAGTTAACCCTTTAGAATTTAATAGTTGTGTTACTTTAATTGCGATTTCTCCGCCCTTATGCTCCCAGTCTTTTCCAATAAATAGTATATCTAAGCGTTTTTTTTGAATTACTTTTTCCATCGATCTGTCAAGCTCATCGCTCACGAATTCAATATTCGCCCCATAAGGTATCACTTTATAATGCGACTTGACCCCATATTGAACCGCATTATCGGAAGCGAATTGGCTGGCAAATAAACATAAACTCGCTTTCAGTAAGCCTAACTTGGTTGTATAACGAGTAAAACATTCCGATACTCTTGATAATTTACTAAAACGTTCATTCAGGGTGTCATGACTCTTCATGGGATAGGTGTAATCCGTGTACAGAATAACAGGCTTATTTATATCCACATAGCCCGCGATGCAAAAGTCATTCGTCAGCAAAACATCGAAGTCAATACCCTCGATCGATTTCCTGACAGCAGAACCTAACCTTCTTCCAACGAAAGGATCGCGGAAACTATGATATTTTTTTCCAGCTTTCTTACTCAACCACTTAAAGACACGAGTAGGGATGGGGATTTTTATATTTATCGGACCCACTAAATGAACCTCAACTCCTGCCTTCAGTAAGTATTGCCAAAGGTAAAAGGGTGTTCCCGATCCTCGTTGGATATCACGCGTATTCCCTATCGTCGCAAAAACAACTTTCACAATTATTACTCGAATAACTTACGGTAGGACCAGGTATGCAGCCGTTTCAGTAAGTGGCGAACTGAGCGTTTCTGCCACAGACCACTTTCCTTCGCAGGTGAGGCTGGTTTTGGCTCTAACTCAGAACAGCTTCTTCCAAGCGCGACCTCTCCAAGCTCCTGCTGCAGATCCGGCACGCTGTTGCCCATGTGGTGCACCAGGTAGTCCGCCGTCGAAAGCCGCCAGTAGCCAGCCTTGTCGACCTTCGCTTCAAAGACAGGGCTATAGATGGGGTCGTAGTTCAGCCCCTCAGCCTCAGCAGCCAGGGGCAAAACGCGCTCGATCACTTCCCTCCGGGTCAGGAACTGGAAGTCCTGGGCGGAAAGAAACGCCTTTACGCCATCCCGGGTGATCTGTGTGTCCGTTCGCTCTGCAGAAAGCAAAGGCGCAGGATCCTTGCCCAGGCTGAGCTGGTGCGCGCGGATAAAAGCCGCAGGCACGAGGCTGGCGCCTCTCTCTACTGCCACTTTCGGATCACTGGCTATGCCTTCAAGCGTGCTGCCCAGGAACTTTTCAACCTTATCCACCGTCGGCAGCGCGCTGACCATGCCAGCCTGCGGAAAAGCGCTCATCACCTCCAGCGAATGCTCCAGCCAGCCCGGCAAAAAGTAGACGTCACTGTCTGCATACGCCACGAACTCTCCCGGTGCTACCCGCAGCAGGATATCCAGCGCGCCAAGCTTGCGGAAGTTACGGTCGCTCAGAATCAGAAACTGGATCAGTCCTTCTTCTTTCAGCTTGCCCAGGTAATCCGTCACCTCGCGGCAGCTGGCGTTATCAAACACCACCAGATCAAAAGGCGTCTGCGTGTTTGCACCAAGACTCCCAAAAAACAGCTTGAGCACCTCCAGACTGTGCTGCCAATAGCCCTCCAGCATCGGGATGTGGGTAATCGTGGTCACGGTCACAGCCTGCGCAGTTGGCAGGTCGAACGCCAGGTCTTTTTCTTTCAGCGGGTGTCTTCCAGTACGCGGCATATCGTTTCGCTTTTCCTATTTATTGGTTGTGAACAGCCGGTCTGACAAGCGTGTCAACTTGCTGCGGATGTCATTTTCTACTTCTTTTTTGGTCTGACTATCCAGCGATTTCGAGGCTACCTCGCGTGTCCGCTGCAGACAGTCAACCGGCACCAGCGGCTTCACGCCTTTGATCGCAAGCTTAGCAAGCAACTCCCTGAAGCCAAGCAGCGCCAGGGCGGTACGGTAAGCCTTTTTGTGCTCGTCCGGTCGGTAAGAGTACACCACCCTGTCGATATCGCCCTCGCTCGCCAGGATCTTCAACGCCCACATGCTCGTCCCGTAGAACGGGATCAGGGTCTGCCTGAGTTCTTCCGGCGCGGAGATCACGTGATACCCTCGCTGCACCAGCAGCAGGTTGGCGTAATCCGCGGTGTCAAAGTAATTGCCGATTTGCTTCCAATCGTTTGGTTTGTATATCTGGAAGGACAGCTTTTCCTTCAACCATATTTCCCGCCGGATGATCACCGCGTAGGATCCCATCGCTTCGGTCATATTCCCTCGCAGTTGTGGGATCAGATGCGGGCGCGGGTGAAACGAAACCGCGGCAAGCTTATCATCCTGTTCAAAGCTTTCCATTGCCCACTTCACGGGCACGGAATCTGTCCAGAAGATGTCGTCATCGCAGATCAATACGAATTCAGAGGAACATACCCGGCTGACGAAGCTGTCCAGCTTGGCGCCATGGCTGAAGTTGAAAACGGGCAGCACCAAAGATTGCGGCTTCCCTTTCGAACGATAATTGCCGGAGCCATCACCGATGATGATCTGCTTCTGCATCTCCCCAAGCGCCAGGTGCATCGCGCGTTCCCAGAGCGCGATGACTTCCGGCAGAACGGTAAACGAGAGCACATCCATGCCGGCTGGCTGGCAAACGAGCCCCTTGCCGGAAAAGATTTTTTGCGTCCCAACCAGGCAGCGCGCCAGCGCCGCCAGCCCCTGGTGGCGGTAGTTACTCTTCACCTCCCGCGGCAGGGTTTGCCATATCTCACGACGCAGGTTTTGGTGGATATCCTTCAGTCTCGCATTTTGATCAACTGCCGCGCTTTCAGTTATCACACCTTACCTTCGATTTCTTCGACCGAAATGAGTTTTATCATTAATCACAGGCATTCCTGAATTGCCTCTCTTAAAATCTCCATGGCGGCTTTGCGGCTGTAGTGTTCGTCGTACGTCTTGCGGGCGGAGCAGGCGAGCTGGTCAAAATCGGGCGGAGCGCTTACCAACCGCGAGAGTCTTGAAGCATAATCCGCCGCATCCGCTGCCAGCAGGATGTTTTCCCCATCCGCCAACTTGTGCAGCCCCTCAGCCATCTCTGCCGTGCTGAGCACCGGCACGCCATACACCATCGATTCAATAATGCGCGTGCGCAAGCCTGAAGCCTTCACCCCTCCTACCACCTGCACGTCCACCTGCGCGTACATCTCGCGCAGGTCCTCCGCGAAGCCGAAAAACCGTACCTGCGGATAGGGCTTGGCAATCTCGAGGATGCGGTTGCAATAGAAAGAATCCGCCACAGTGCCCACCACCCACAGTTCCAGCCCCTCCAGCACCTCGGGCGCAAGCTGTGGCATTACCTCCCCGATCAGGTAGCTGAGCGACTCATATCCCACTAATCCGTTGACGCTCCCCAGGTGTAACAAGTGCAGCTTGCCGTCTTCCTTCCTGGCTCGGGCGCGCGGGACCAACGCTTCGTCCGGCCAACTCATCGGGAAGAGCACCGCGTTCCGGTATCCCCGCTGAGCGAACTCCTCATGTTCATGCGCTGCAATGTTCAGGATCAAGCTGACGCGGCTGGCGATCAGGTCTTCCGCCTGGCGCACGCGCCCAAGCACGCGCTCTCTTTCAGGCTCGCTGCGGTCAGGCAAGCGCTGTTCATCACGGCTCTGCCAAATCAACTTTACACGCTGCGAATACAGGTCGTGGTTGCTCCAAACCGCGCGGATGCCAGGGAAAGCTGCAACGGCGCTGGCAAAATTATCATATTCGAAGTGGAACAGTGCCCTTGGATACTGATTAAAAAGCGGACGAACTGCTTTGACCGCCTGGGGTCTATCCGGGAAAATCGCGCTCAGGAGAAACTCTTTCGGAAAGCCGATTTCCATACCCGTCTTCCTTGCCAAACGGCTCATTTTGGGCGGTTGCCGGGGTATTTGTGTGAGGTTGATCGCGCCTTCTGGAAGGATCAGCGGTTTGTTTTGATCTTCTTCGTTCACAAAGTGGACTAACTCAATGCGGAACCCCAGGTCCAGATAAGCGCGCAGGTTGGTATACACCCGCATCGAAGACCCCTGCCCGCCCGGTGCGATCGGCGTACCGGTAAAGAAGAAAACCGGTTCCTGCTTCAGTTCATCAAGCGTGGTCAAGCGCCCTCCCCGACAAAGGTATCGAAGGTCTCAAAGAAGCGCGTGCGGTCAAAGGTTTCGCGTAAGGCAGCCAGCCCTTCCAAAGCGCGCCTGCAGCGATCCGGGCTCGAGGCAAGACTTTGAATTGTATCAGCCAGCGCGCGCGCATCCGGCTGGCAGCAGACTTCCCCCGCCTGGCGCTCTCGCACAAAGCGCACCACAGCGGAGTCAGATGGACCCAAAGCCAGCATGGGTCGCTGCGCCTGGATGTAGGAATGGATCTTGAGCGGGAAGGAAAGCCGCCCTGTTTCAGCCTGTTCCGGGGAAAAATCCGCATTCAAAAAGCAGATATCCGCCCGACCCAACTCCCGCGCGAAGTCCTCATCCGGCAGCCAGCCCGTCACTTCCACCTCATGCGGAGCGGCAAGGCTTGGGTTGAGGTTGCCAATGTGCAGGATGCGATAGCGTTGTTCTCCCGACGGGGCGTTCAGGAACTGCACCGCCTGGATCAACCGGTTCCAATTCTCAACCGAATTCTGGCTGCCGAGCGAGAGGATCACGCAAGTCCGCTCCACAGCCGGGCAGCGCGGTTCCAGGCGATTCTGCGCTTCGACTCCAATATAGAGCGTGGTGGTGCCTACACCGTAGCGCTGCTGGTAAACCTCGCCCATATAGTCCGAGATCACCCCCACCCGTCGCGCGTACCTGAGCGTCCTGGCGAACTGGTTTTCATACCAGCGCAGGAACCAGCCCGGGTGCCCTTTAAGGCGCAGGCGATGGACCGGGTCATCATGCACGTTCACCAGCAGGGGCAAGCCTAAAAACCTTGCGGTCAGACGTCCGGTGACCACTGCCTCGAACGCCAGGTCCGCCAGCACCACCTCGCAGCCATTCCTGCGGGCAAAGCGAGCCGCCTTCAAGGCTTGAGAGAACGGCCACAGAAAGTACACGAGCAGCAGCCGCAAGGTGCGCAAGCGTGAAGGGCGGTTGGGGCTGGGGCAGGAGGCGTAGGGAATGGCGCGCGGGTTCCACTCCGGCGCTGCCTTCCCGCGCAGCGAAAACCAGGCAAACCGCTCCGGGTAGCGCTCCAGCAGCACGTCCATAAACGCCATGGAAGCGCTTTTCGGCTCCGTCAGCGACATACAGGTGAGGAAGAGGATTTTGGGAATCACGCAGGATCTATTGAGATTTTCTTCAACAGGATTTTTTAGACAGCCAATTCTTGATCAATTTACTTTTTATCGAAAAAGCTAATTTTCTGATTTTGGAAGAGATTGCAGGTTGTAGACTCGATGGATCAATCGTAATAACACCATTATTCAGTTTTAGCTTAACAAAATCAGGGACCTTCTCTTCCAAGTTATTCAACGCATTAGCCAATTGACTGGCAAATACTGTTTCTACTGGGATTGAGTTTAGTTGAAGTAAGGGGCTTTGAGCGACATGCAACTCTTCAAAAGAAGTTAGCGTGTATTTCTGATCCAATAATTCAGCTTCGCTTATTCCTGACCCGGTTTTGGTTATGTTGTCATAAGCAATAGTGAACCCTCTTATGTCATCATCGTCAAGTTCTCCTTGAGCTATTCGTCTCAACATCTCGTAGGTATGTTCACTTCGCTTCGGATCTCGCGTTCCAAATCCTCTTTCCGCGATCACCGTCAGGATTATTTTACGAATTGCCTGATTTCTTGACCGAATTGGCAGATGCATCAATGTTCCAACACACTCTGAATTCAACTTCACTCCGGTATATGTGAAGGCTGAGTGATTCCCGTGGGAAATTCTTAGATCATGACCATACTTGAAATACTGCTCACGAGGTAAGATAATTTTTTTATGGTTTGAAATCTTTTCAGGAATCCAAAGCAATTCATTGAACGAAAAAGGATAAGAAGAAAGATTCTTACGTATGCAGTTCTTCCAGTGCATATCTGCTGCGATCAAAGGATTAGGTTTGTTTACCAATAAACCTTCGAGTTCAGCACGACTTTCAACTTGGATAAATTCGTCACCATCCAAAAAAAATAAGTAATCAACACCACTGGCAAACGCCTCATGCATAATCAACGTTGCTGTGGCTGCCTGTAACTGTGTCTTTACATCAAGAAAGTAGTAATTCCACCCGGGTCTTTGGGCTACAGCTTGTTTTAGCATTTCAGAAGTACCATCAATCGATTGATGGTCGATAAGAAAAGCCTTATCAAATAATGCATCCACATGCTGCAACCAAGGCCGTAGAATGTCGATTTCATCTCTTACTTGTGCAATTACGCCGAGAATCACTCTTTTCTCCCAAAGTAATAATTTCTATGGATTCTTTTAATCATCTTTCATCTGATAGTTAAGATTTATATTGTTTTCAACGTTATTAGCTTCAAGAACTTCTTTTACCGCTTCGAGATAACCATGACCAAATTTTGTATCAGGTTCGAGATAATTACCCTCTGCCCACTCATTCCAAGATTTGATAAAAATAAGCTTGTGTTCATCTTCATAGTCTTTAATTCGATCGATCGCTCTTTGAACAAGAATCTTAAATTGGGCTGGATTACTGTTTACGACTACACTTCCATTCAGTCCAGAGCGTGGAGTGTTATCCCAATTAGGGGTTATACCTGGAAAATAAGTAAAGGTGGTAGGATGATCAATGATTGCATTTTTGCAACCATCAAGAAAATCATATATGTGGTATGGTTTTTTAAAGACCCTCTGATATATCTCTACCATTTTTTGTTTTCCAAGCAATTTTGACAGAGCCCTGATTAGCAAATTCTTCTTAGCAGATCCTCTCCAACTCAAAACTGTTAGGCCATCGAAACCAGCTTCGGCAAATCGTAAGGCCATATTTTCACTATCGGTAACGCCAACAAAGAATAATCCTCTAAGCCCCGCCGATTTGGCAAAACTATTCCAGATTTGAATAGTCTCTTTAGGTTGAGGAAGTTGTTGTGGTCTGAAGATTACAAAAAGGGGTTTACCATCAACCTGAATGTAGCGACTGTCCATAAATGCTGCCAAAAGCGTTTGAAAATGAGCAAGGTGATCCTCGAAACCCGGGTAAGTCTGCTCCATTAAAACTCTATCAGGGGCTCCATGCCAGATACCTGTCCAACTCTGATTTGCCCAACCAAGACAAAAAGGGAAATCCGGCTTGCCGGTTGCAAGTACTTCATTAAAAGGTCGCTCCAAGAGCTGTTTTCCCGCAAACCAATAGTGCCAGTAGCAGAAACCCTCAATGCCCGCTTCTCTGGCAAGTTCTGCCTGCTGCTCACGCACTTCCGGGACACGAAGATCATAAAATCCTAAGTCTGCAGGCAGGTGAGGCTGGTAGTGACCTCTGAAGAGCGGCTTGGCTTTTGCCACGTTGGTCCACTCTGTAAAGCCCTTCCCCCACCATTCGTCATTTTCAGGGATGGGGTGGTATTGAGGGAGATAAAAGGCTATCAAACGCGGTTTTGTCATAATGACTCCCGGAAAGCGAAAATGTTGAGCTGCAAATCGAAACCAGAGTGACGTTCAGACTCAATAAATGGGTGCATTACTGGAAAAGCATCCTTGACGTAATAACGAAAACCCGATTGAGTTAAGATGTCGAGCAATAAATGAAGTTCTTGCGGTCTATTCTTCTCACTGTGGTATTCAACAAACAATTTCTCAACCCAATGTAGTTCCTCTTTGATATCTTCCAAAACCACAACTTCAGCGCCTTCAATATCGATTTTGAGAAAGTCAATTGGTTTTTTCAGGTAATCCTTCAAGCGAACTGTCTTTACAATTATTGGGTCTGGCAGGTCCGAATTAACATCCAACCTGCCTCCCAATCCTATTTCAGGTCGAAATCCCAAGTGGAGATCATTTTCCTTCCATACAGCTTTGTTTTCCAATGATACTTCTGTTAATCCAAAGTTGCCCACATTTTCCCGAAGAATGTCAAATAGAAAAGGATCAGGCTCAAAGCCAACAATATGCGCACCAAGAAATCGTTTTTTCAGATAAAGAATACTCAGCCCAATGTTAGAGCCACAATCAATGATATATGGAGATTCTTTATCACAATTGAACAAGTAAATTTCTTCGCAGAAAATCTCACGATAACTAAACAAGAACCACTTCGGATTACACATCTTGAGTGATTTTTGACCCAACTTGACTGTTGCGATGGCTTTATCCGGAAGGGTTAGCAACTTAATTATCTCAAGTGACTTCAACTTATACTCCCCCTTACCTATTGACCGGAATGCTGCAAACCCAGATCGTTTGAATGAACGTTTAAGGCGTGAAAGAAAAGTTTTATTCATTAACATGTTTAACACGAATTATTGATGGCCACCAAAGATTTGAAATATTTCTTGTCGGTAACCTCCCTTGATTCCACACATCTTTCTCTACAACTTCAAAGCGAAGCAGGTTTTCATAGTATTTATGGAGAGATTTTGAGTCCTCACCAAACCAGACAGAAACGAAGTATTGATCTGCCATTAATGGAACATGTCCCAAATCAAAGCTGATAACACCATCTACCATGGCTTCGTTCTTACTAGCAGTGGGTAGGAAGATGTTATTTGAGTTGAGTATCTGATTCCCACGTGAGGATGTGACAACAAATCCAACGCTTGGGAAGCCTTCTCCAGAGTCGGAGTGAAATTGAAAATCAAATGCCAAATCGTCACCGTAGAACATTCTTGGTGAAGGAACAGCATTTACCAAAACACTTGCCTTTTTCAAGAATGTATGCGAGTGATTATCTCGTTCAATTTCAACACTGAACATGTTAGAGGCTATGTCATTGCCCTCGAGGTAAGTATTAATGACATCAGGAGTATCACCAATTCCAGTGATTTGTCCTTGATAAAGAAGAATTGTCCTTGGGCAAAGTCTTTGAATCGCTGCCATATTATGGCTGACAAACAGCACGGTGCGGCCTTCGCCGGCGACGTCGCCCATCTTGCCCAGGCACTTCTTCTGAAA
>Ga0116174_10003438_pt1 | contig 13000 bp, 11 predicted proteins | sample AD_UKC087_MetaG_FD_89801 | JGI IMG/M metagenome (GOLD analysis project Ga0116174, IMG submission 89801) | Active sludge microbial communities of municipal wastewater-treating anaerobic digesters from USA - AD_UKC087_MetaG | ecosystem: Engineered > Bioreactor > Anaerobic > Digestate | place: USA...
GCGAGCAAATCGCCCTGAAATCGCAATGCGCGGATTATGTGACCCACATAGGAAACCTTGAACACTATCAAAATCCCGATTTGGGCGTTCAGGAAGTGGCGCGCATCCTCAAACCTGATGGCACAGCGGTAATTCTGCTCCCAAATGGGTTCTCGATCGCAGGCAACGTTCAGCACGTTCGTAAAACCGGTCAGGTTTTTGATGACGGGCAGCCGATTCAGCGGTACAACACGCGCCAGGGTTGGCAGGATCTGTTGGAGTCAAACGGATTGACTGTTTTCAAAACGATCCGATATGAACACTTCTTGCCCAAAACAAGGCGGGATTGGCTCTCACACTTGAAAAGACCATCCAGGTTACTCCGGTGGGCTGTGGCATGGACAATTCCATTCAACCTTTCAAATTGTTTCGTCTATTTTTGTAGGCGCGCTCCTCTCGCAGACTAAAAATGCATTCTCTTACGCAAAAAGTAAAGGCTTTTTATGCACACCATGGCAAGCTGGTGAAAGCAGCCCTCTACCTTCTCTGGGCTGTGTTGTTTGCTTTCCTTGCGTATACAGTTTGGAAATCCCGCGATCAACTACTACCCTACCTGGCTAAAGCAGATCACTCACAGTTCCTCATTGTCACTGTTGTTTACCTGGTTGCTTTAGCATTAGCTGTTCTCAATTGGGCGGTGATCATGCACGCCTTCGAGAGCAGCATCTCATTTTGGATGCACGCAAAAATTTACCTCGTATCCATGGTTTCGCGGCGCCTGCCTGGCACGATATGGTATGTTGGCGGGAGAATGGTCCTTTATGAAAGATTAGGGGTCCCTTCAATTAAGACAGCCTCAGCCAGCGGTATCGAATTTATTATCAGTTTTGTGGCTGACGCCTTGCTGGCTGCAATTTTTATTCCGCTGGGACTGGACCTTCCCAATTTTTGGCTGATCCCACTGATGTTAGTGGTCTGTGCTGGATTATTTGTGTTGCGCCCCAGGACAATAGAAAAAATCATGATCAAACTCAATCATCCGCTTGCCCAATCAGTCAGCGTAAGCCAGGTGATCAATTGGTTGCTGCTGCGAATGGCATTGGTGCTTGCGGGTGGTGTGATGATTTTTTTCACCATACGGATTTTTACCCCACTCAGATTTGACCAGCTTTTGTTTGTCCTCGGCGCCAGAGCGCTCTCCGGGGCGGCAGGTATGCTGACTTTTTTGTTACCCAGCAGCATGGGAGCATCGGACCTGACTCTGCTGGCTATGTTGTCGACCATCATTCCAACCTCCCTGTCAACAGTGATTGCCCTGATGGTTCGGATTTACACCACGCTATTTGAACTGATATTTGGATTAGTCTTTTTTATTCTTCTCAACAAGTCTTTCCCATTCAACAATGAAACTCACTCTGGGAAACAACACCGGGAAGAAAAAGTAACCAAGCAGGATTCCGAAAAACAGCCACAGGAACATGTTGATATTTAGTTTATAGTCAGGGGGAGAAGAATGGTATATACAGCCTGATAACTGCTTACCCGATCGAGGTATTCCTCGCCAACTTTTCCGCCAATTACATAGATGTCATCGCCCAGCAAAACATAACTGGCTTCAGAAATCGGGCTGTTCGATTCTGAATTAATATTGATGATTTGCCACTCCCTCTGATTCGTGGAGTAGTGGAATTGGTCAATTGCGCCGCTAACAGAAGACTTGTCCCCAAAGATGGCAATCTTATCGTAAAGCTTGATCGCAAAGTAACCTGAAAGCTTTTCCGGCAAATCCGGCTCAGTTTTCCAGGGACTTTCTTTCTCAAGCTCAGCGTAAGGGCTGTAACTCTCGTTTATGTTTAGTTTGTCTTTACCGTTCGAGCCCCCCATCACATAGATTTTGCCGCTGTCCGCAAGAACTGCCGGGAGCAATCTGGCGGTTGGCATGGGGCTTTCCGGATGCCAGGTGTCCGTATTGGGGTCGTACCGCCAAACGGAATCAAGCGGTTTCTGAGAATCCCATCCACCGAAAAGGTAAAGTTGCCCTTCGTAAGAAACCAGCCCATATTCACTGATCGCGACAGGTAATTCTGCGCACGCATCCCATTCATTTTTTCGGGGATTGAACACCTCAACCACTTTGGTGAGAGATCCATCAGCGGTGGCTCCACCAGGTACGTAAATCTTTTCACCAATTACTGCTGCTGATGCGTCAAATACGGCTGTCGGTTTTTCATTCAATACCGACCAGGTTCCTGATAATGGATTATACATTTCCACAGAAGAAAGCGCGCCCTTATTGGAACGACCACCGATGACGATAATCTTCTCTTCAAAAATAACGACAGCCATACTGCTGCGTGGTTCTGTCATCGATGCCATTTCCACCCATTTTTGTTGGGGAATCTCTACTGGTTTTTGCCTGTGCATCAGAAATGCTGGTCTGGCAATCAATAGGTAAAGGCCTGCCGCTATTAGAATTCCTGAAACGATAAGCAGCCACCGTTTTTGATTGATATATTCCTGCCAGGTTTTCTTAGTATTTTGATTTTCAGTAACTTGAGTTTCCAGGTCTTCTTCAACAATTTGATTGCCTGGCGATTTAATTATTCCGTGCTCAATCGCAAATAATGTCGCTTCTGTACGTGAGGTTACATTTATCTTTTGGAAAATTCTGCCAATGTGGACTTTGACCGTATTAACGCTGATTTCAAGATCAATGGCAATCTCTTTATTACTTTTCCCCTGTCCTACGAGTTTTAGGACCTCTATTTCGCGGTCACTTAGCAAATTGGCATCCATGTTCTATCTTGTCGTATTACCAGTTCTTCAAATTTATCTTGAATGAAACCTTCTTGCCAAAAACAGCAGACACATCCTTATGTTAATCACGCGTTGGTGGAGCAAATTTATTGGCTTTTAATTCTACCTTTCCCGGATAATAATTCAAACAGTGAGTCACTGCCTGCAGGAAACAGGTAAAGTATAAACGAAAATGGATTCTGACTCAAAATCAACGAATGATATTAGGGAGTATCCGACTCCACGGTCCGGGTCTGAAGGTATTTCCGCTCACATAATTGGTTCTTCCAGAACCACCATACCACTCCGCTTCCGCTGCGAGGCGGGGGCGACCGCCTTGAGTCGGAGTATGCCAGTTAATATCCACGTCCTTAAAGGTGATATCCACTGCCTTACCGAAACAGTAATTTCTGCAGGTGTTGAGGGTCGATTGTTCAACCACCATAAAATGCACGTGATGACCGGTGCTGGCGCCTGTGTCATCCACGTTCGCAATTTTCATGCCTTGCCAAACATACACGCCCCTGATTTTAATATTCGCCGGGATGCTGTTTTTAGCGATGTGCAGGTAGATCTGATAGGTCCAGGGGCTGGTGCTGCGGTCTTGAAGGGTGATGCTGTTCGTACAGCCTGAGTCGCCGTTGTTGCAGGTGTCGCGCCAATGATAGACGTAACCGCCCTTGGCTGCCAATAGATCAAACATAGTTCCATCGGCGAAATCAAACGCATATGTGCAATAATAGGTTGGCGTGCAGGAGGAATGCCCCACCGACCAGGTAAGGCGCTTCGAGAGCCCTGCTGCCCAGGGTAGTCTGTATCCCCCATACACAGTAGCAGTTGGTCCGGGTTTTGGGTCCGCCTCGATGTTGAAGCGATCCGCGATCTCATCATCCTTAAAATCGGTGGTCATGAAGAATTCATTAAATTCCGGGTCTGAAGTGAGATGCAAGTTCCAACTGCCTGCGGCTTCATCCCAGATGGCCAGTACAAGTTCCGGCTCCCTTGCCAAAGTTTCACCAGTCTCGGGGTCATGTTCTGCCATCCATAACACTGCCTGAGTCTTGGATTCATTAAAATGGATGTCGTCCAGAGTCCAGTGATCTTCACCAACGTTATGAACCAGCTCAGGTAATTGAGAGTACAAGAGTGTTTCCAGCGGCGTTTGTTGTTCAACCGGTGGGGTCGGAATGATGACATCTTTAGGAGACTTGAGCGAATTATCACTGAAGACCAAATAGACCGCAATAATCGCCAGCAGAGAAATCGGGATCCAAAGTTTGGTCGCATGGCTTTTTCGCCGTGAAGGCTCAGTGTTTGGTGTGTAAGTTTGATTGCTCATAAGGCCGCCTTATGTAATAGATAAAATTCAAGAACCAGGGTGCAAGTATCTTGCCAGAGCGCCCTGTTCTGTTTTGCCCACACCTGTTCGTAGGATCCGGTTTGGATTTTCTGACCGCACCTGACTTTGGCAGGTACAACAATACTGATAGCCAGTGTCAACATTTGCTGGTTTGCGGCTATCTGCTCCGAAAACCATTTCCCTCACTCAACCCGAAACAGATTACCCAACCTGAGCGAGATGAAAGGATGCGTATGTTAATTCCCATATATCCTGAGAACCAACTATGAAAAGCCCGCCTTTTTCACAACCTCATGCTTGATGCATCTCGCAAAGTGAGCCTGCGCACTACCATTGAACCGTTCTTTTAATTTATCTGCCAATCCAACGCCAACGACAATATCCAATCCAACCAACTCCGCTCCAACTTTTGCGATATACTAAGTAAGGCAAACTGCCATACTAACCTAATATGGCAGAAACTATTACTTATCAGGAGGATGTGCATGCCACCCAAGGGATGGGTAGAAATTAATGAATTGTATTGTAAGTCTTGTGCGACCTGCGTCAATGATTGCCCCTCAAAAACACTGGCGATTGACCTCAACCGGCTGACCGCAAAGGGATATCACCCCGCTTTCATGATGCACCCCGAGAACTGTACCGCTTGCGGTACCTGCGCAGTTGTGTGCCCCGATGCCGCCATCACGGTCTACCGCGGTGTGCGTCCCGTCATTGAGAAAGAAGAGGAAGGCGCGTAATGGCACTCGAACTCATCAAAGGTAACATTGCCATTGCTGAAGCCGCGTTGCGCGCTGGCTTGGTTTCATACTTTGGCTATCCCATCACTCCCCAAACCGAGCTGCTTGAGCACCTAAGCGTGCGCATGCCCGAGTTGGGGCGTGGTTTCGTTCAAGCTGAGAGCGAACTCGGCGCAATCAACATGGTTTATGGTGCTGCCTGTACTGGCTTGCGCACCATGACCTCCAGCTCCAGTCCGGGCATCAGCCTGATGCAGGAAGGTCTTTCTTACATCTCCGGCACCGAACTGCCCGCTGTGATCGTAGACGTCGTGCGCGGCGGACCGGGTTTGGGCAATATCGCCCCTTCCCAGGCTGACTACACCCAGTTGGTACATGGCGGCGGTCATGGTGAGTATCACCTGATCGTTCTCGCCCCGGCTTCCGTGCAGGAAGCGGTCGATCTCACCGGTTTGGCTTTCGATCTTGCTGAGAAGTACCGCATGGTCGTCTGCCTGCTTCTGGACGGCTCCCTGGGGCAGATGATGGAACCCGTGGAACTGCCCGAATTCAAACCACTGCGCACCACCCCGCCTGCCTACGCGGTTGGCAGCCCTGATTCCAAAGGACAGGTTGTGCTCACCTCAATCAACATCGATCCACCCACCCAGGAACGCTTCAACGTCAAGATGATGACGCGCTGGCAGGAAGTCGAAAAGAATGAAGTCCGCTACAAGGGCTATTATCTTGAAGACGCGGAATATGTTGTGATTGGCTACGGCACTGCCGGCCGGATCGCCCTCTCGGCGGTCCGTGAGGCACGCGAACAGGGTCTCAAGATCGGTTTGCTGCGCCCCATCTCTCTCTCGCCCTTCCCCGCCAAGGCTGTGGATGAACTGGCTGACAAGGTTAAGGGCTTCCTGGTGGTCGAAATGAGCAACGGTCAGATGTTGGAAGACATTATCTCCATCACTGCCCGCCGTATACCAGTGGAATTCTACGGTCGCATGGGCGGCATGGTTCCTTATCCCGACGAAATCGCCAATGCCATCGAAAGGCTGGTTCAGGGCGAACACATTGTGAACACAGACGCGCGCGGAAAATGGCTTGCCGACATGCGCGAACTCGTGGGAACAGGAGAGTAGATCATGACAGAAACAGATGTGAAAATTGTCGCGAAACGCCCGCTTGGCTTCACCGACCGTACCACGCACTATTGCCCGGGCTGCACCCATGGTGTTGCCCACCGCTTGATAGCCGAAGTACTCGAAGAAATGGGCGAGCTCAATAACACCATCGGCGTTGCTCCGGTTGGCTGTGCCGTTTTTGCCTACAATTACTTTAATTTCGACTTTGTTGAAGCTGCCCATGGGCGTGCGCCGGCTATGGCAACCGGTATCAAGCGCACCTTGCCCACCAAGACTCTCTTCACCTACCAGGGCGATGGCGACCTGGCTTCAATGGGAATGGGCGAGATCGTCGCAGCCGCTTCACGCGGTGAGCACATCACGGTCATCTTCATCAACAACACAAACTACGGCATGACTGGCGGACAGATGGCTCCCACCACCCTCCCCGGTCAAAAAACCTCCTCCTGCCCCCATGGGCGCGACGTCGAAACACAGGGTTATCCCATCCGCACCGCCGAGCTGCTTGCCACGCTGGATGGCGCTGCATTTGTGGCACGCCGATCACTGCATGACGCCCGCAGCATCCGCATGGCAAAGCGTGCTATTCGCACCGCCTTTGAAGTGCAAAAGCAGGGTTTGGGCTTCTCGATGGTCGAGCTGCTCTCCATCTGCCCGACCAACTGGGGCATGAACGCGATCGACTCCCGCCAGTGGCTGGTGGACCGCATGCTGCCCTACTACCCCGTCGGCGACTATAAGATCTCGACCGCTGTCAGCGAGATGAAGATTGGAGGAAACTAGCATGCAAGCAGAAGTTATCATTTCGGGTTTTGGTGGTCAGGGCACGCTCTATGCCGGCCAGGTTTTGGCGTATGCCGCGATGGATGAGGGCAAACATGTCACCTGGATCCCCTCCTATGGTCCTGAGATGCGCGGCGGCACTGCCAACTGCACCGTGGTAATCTCGGATGATGAGATCGGTTCCCCGACCGCTTTGCACCCCACCGCTGTGATCGCGATGAACCTGCCCTCACTCGACAAGTATGAACCCATGATCAAACCGGGCGGTTATCTGATCGTGAATGAAAACATGGTCAACCGTGCTGCTGTTCGCGATGATATCCACGTTCTGATGGTGCCGGCGAGCAAGATCGCCCAGGAAATTGGCAACGAACGCGCCGCCAACATGGTCTTGCTGGGCACCCTGGAAGGCAATATGCGTTTACTGCCGGAAGGCGCCCTCGAACGTGCGCTTGAAGCCCACACTGCCGCCCGCCTGAAGAAGTACATCTCGATGAACATCGAAGCCATGCGCCGCGGAGCGGAGTACCAGGCAATCTGATTTTCGATAGTTTTGACAAAAAAAGCGCTCAAGGAGTTTGAGCGCTTTTTTTGTTTTTGGTTGGGAACGACCCTGCCTTGGAGTCCGAAATCTCTCGTAGGGAAAAGGCCAGCCTTTTCCAAATTGTTTAACCATTTCTCACAAAGGTTGATGCCCGCATCAACCCTACAGGGAACAAATCTATGCCTATTCCAAATTGCCTAACCATTTCTCACAAAGGTTGATGCGGACATCAATCCTACAGAGAACAAATCTATGCTTTTTCCAAATTGCCTAACCATTTCTCACAAAGGTTGATGCGGACATCAACACTACAGGGCACAAGTCCCTGCCTTTTCCGCACCTCGAACGCGCATATCCGTCATCTCTTGCTTTTGAACTGATTTTATGGATCCCCATTGAAAAAGAGCTGGAAACCTGCGCCATTATCCCAAATTGCTTGAGCGGCTTCTTTTGCCCCGGTATAATACCTCTATATGGACAAGAACTACGAACCTCCCCGCCGCCGGAGCCTGATTTTCAACCTGAGCCTGGGTTTTTTCGCCCTGGTCGGCGCGCTTACGCTGCTGGTCCTTGGGGCGGGCACTGCCGGGAGTGATCACAATCGGCCTTTCATCGTTTTGGCAGCAATCCTGCTGGGCGTGGTGACCTTCCTGAGTTACCGCGTGTTCCTGATCCTCACCACCCGTTATCTGCTAACACCTTCCAGTCTTGATCTCCGCTGGGGATTCCAGCGCGAGCTTATCCCCATCGACCGGGTCGAATGGGCTCATCCCCTCTCGGACTTTGACTCGCCCATGCCTCTGCCTGGGTTTTTAGTACCCTTTCAATACTACGGGAAGCGCAAAATCCGCGGCTTGGGTCTGGTGGAATTTGCCGCAACGTACAAGCAAAACATGGTCCTGATCCGGGCGGACGATCGCCATTTTGTCATTTCACCAGTGGACCCACATGCCTTCGCGGAAGATATCGGGAATGTGTCCAGCCTGGGCATGGCGGAGACGGTTGAGCCAGCCTCACAAAACCTGCGTTTGATGACCAGGGAGATCATCCGGGATGCGACTGCAAAGAACCTGCTGATAGCCGGATTGCTAAGCGTGCTGCTGTTGCTGATTGTAACAGTCGCCCTCAGCGCTACCAGGATCAATGTCACCTGGATCACGCTCGAGTTGGTGCCCTCCAGCCGTCTGTTGTTGTTAGCGCTGGTTGGAGCACTGGACTGGCTATTGAACACCTTTTTGGGCGGCTACTTCTTCTTGCGCGGCTTGCTGGAAAAGCGCTGGATTTGCCTCTTCTGGAGTTGGAGCATTCTGATCTGCCTCGTCCTCTCCGCCGCATCGGTCTTCATGAGCATTGGGAACGCGTAGACCATCCCTGATCGTGCCGGCTTAGCCTCGATTGTGACTATGCCGCATTGATTGTGTGGCGTTCCATAGATTGTGCCGACGCTGCATTTGATTGTGCCATTGTCCCGTTGATTGTGTCGGCGTCCACGCCGTGCACACCCATTGACCGAGGAAGATCTCAGCACGAAGTGTGTGTGGAAAGGTCTCATTGGTATTTCAATCTTTTGATCTTGTCGCAATAACAGTGGAGACCTGACGGTCAAATCCTGCGCACGGTCAGAGACCGGCGCAAGCATCGTTAATTGATTGTGCCGGCGTCCACACCATGCACATGTATTGACCGAGGAAGATCTCAGCACAAAGTTCGTACGGAAGGTCTCTTTGGTATTTCATTTTTTTGATCTCATCGCAAAAACAGTGGAGACCTGACGGTCAAATCCTGCGCACGGTCAGAGACCGGCGCAAACATCGTTAATTGATTGTGCCATCGTCCCGTTGATTGTGCCGGCGTCCACGCCGAGCACACGCATTGACCGTCGAAGATCTCAGCACGAAGTGCGTGTGGAAAGGTCTCATTGGTATTTCAATCTTTTGATTTCATCGCAATAACAGTGGAGACCTGACGGTCAAATCCTGCGCACGGTCAGAGACCGGCGCAAACACCGTTAATTGATTGTGCCGGCGTCCACGCCGAGCACAGAACACCCATTGACCGAGGAAGATCCCAGCGCGAAGTACGTGTGGAAGGTTCTTATTGGTATTTCAATTTTTTGATCTTTTCGCAATAATAGCGGAGACCTGACGGTCAAATCCTGCGCACGGTCGGAGACCGGCGCAAACATCGTTGGTCGAATGTATCCTCAAGTCCTCACCTTACTGAACAGGTTCAACCAGAGCTCTCCCATTTGAACCAATATCCTAACGAGGAATAACGACATTGTCTTTGTGACCGAACATGTTCCCGGTTTCTTGAATAGCCAGATATAACCTTATTCTGTTTTGATCAAATTGATTAGTTCCCCAAATACTTCCGACTGTAACTACTTATGAGCACGCGTCGCAATTATGTAAGGATGGCTTGGAAGATATAACTAAAACTACATTGAAGAGATTATAATTATCCAATCAATCAGATCTGTGCAAAATAATAGGGAGATTTATGAAAAAGATATCTTTTCGGATTCTTGCCTTTCTGGCAATTATTGGCATTTTCCTTCTAAGCGCACCGATTCAAGCGCATTCATCTCTATCATCACCGGGAACTGATCCCCAGAGTGGAAACCCTGATGCTGAACCCCGGGAAACCATGAGAGTGTCTCGGCATGATCTCCTGTTAGAGCAGTCTGCTGAGCGTGTGTATGTCCCTCCGACAGCGGAGCAAACTGCGTTGACAAAAACACTGGTTGAAACCTTTGACTGCAACACAGTTTCGGATTGGCAGGGAACAGGAGTTACTTGCCAAGACCCGGGCGCATTTAATGTCTATCTTCCCTTGATCAGGAACGGATCGCCATGCTTAAATGCGCCCACATTGCTTGATCCTGCCAACGGGAGTAGTCTGGATAATTTGATCCCCCTTTTTAGATGGGACAACGGCAACGATCCAAATGTAACCAGATTACATCTTGAGGTTGCAAGAGATGCTGGTTTTACACAGAGATTATTTTCTTTTACGAGTGGTGGTTCAGGCGGTATAAGAGAATTTCGTTTTTCCAGAAATTTCGATCCCAGCGCTACGCTATACTGGCGAACATATTTAGAGTGCGGTACAACGCAAAGCCCATATTCTGCAGTATGGTCATTCACCACGGGTTCAGGTGGAACGATCCTGCCCGCTCCAAATCTGCTTGCGCCGGCAGATGATACAATCCTCCCTTCTTTGCCAGTAAATTTGGAGTGGTCGGCTGTAAGTGGGGCAGTTGAATACATTGTCCATTGGACTTTAACCGGACAAGGCGGGTACTCATATTCCATAGCAACTGACACGAATTTCACGATTGGATGGGGATTGAGCCCAAACGCTACCTACGATTGGTGGATTACCGCACGGAATGCTTATGCTTGGGGTGTAGATTCGGTAAAATGGCAATTTACCACGCCTGCTGGGGCACTTTCCATTTCGCATACGAATATAAATCGTACCTTTTCCATTGATGAGAATGGTGTGACATACTTAACAGTTGAATAACGCATGTTTTTGTTGAGTGTTTACCTGAGCATTTAGAGAGGCTGTCCCAAAAGGGCGGTGACAGCCTCGAACAAAAGGATTATTCTCTGTTATGGCGATATCCTCGCAACCGACCTTCGCCAAATACCATCGGCATGGTAAAGATCACGAGAATTTAAGCATGACCGGAAACTTACTGCTTGGGCTTCCCTGGGCCGAAGATCCCTGCAGCGAAGCGAGAGGGAGGAAAAGCTGGCTCCCACCGTGTAACGGAAGGGAGACTGAAGAGGGTCTCTTCAGCCTTGCTGATCAAAACAACTTGAAAAAAAAGAAAATACGAGCTATTGTGTCTTCAGTTGCGTCGAATTGCAAAAACGCTCATTAAGATCCAGCATTTGCGCTCAAACTGCCCGACAGGCAATACCAAAAAGCACTGCAATTCCTGTAAATCCTGCAAATTGCAGGGAAAATGGTCTGAGAAAACGGGCAAGAGTGCCATCATATAAGGGAAAAATCAACCCCCAGCACTATCAAAAAACAATGAAAATAGTGGAAAACCAGCATAAATCCCAGGAAACAGAAGAATACTGTCGCAATCAGGTATGATCCAATAATCACCCCCGGAGATTCGGACACGGAGATTCGAACATGGAGATGTTCGAACATTCTTGACTCCCTCCGGCTATGCTATAATCTTTATCCTGGTGGGGCGTAGTTTGCCCTGCATATGAGCCATGGAAACGACAGGAACCTTACCAATTCATCGCCGTGTAAGAACCTTGCTTGCAGCCGGAGTGTTGGTGACCCTGGCGCTCATGCTGAACGCCTGCGGTTTTGGTGGCGGCAGACCGCCTGAGGTGGCAAATGACCAGACTATCACGCCATGGTCCTCCGCCACGCCCACCGCAACCTCACAGCCCAGCGCAACCGCTACCCCGGATATCTGGCCAATCTTCCCGCCGCCCAGCCGACCCGCCGCAACTGCCATCCCGCCCGCCGCCCCCCGGCTGGAGTTGGATGAGGACGTGAAAATCTGGCTGCTCCTGGGCACCGAAGCTGAAAAGCCTTTCAGCGGGCGCACGGATGCCATCCATCTGCTGCTGATCAACGAGCGGCTTTCCAAGGCAAGCGTCATCTCCATCCCGGGCAGCTTGTTCGTTTATCTTCCGGGGCATACGATGCAGCGTCTAAACACGGCTTACGCCCTGGGCGGCATGGAACTTGTACGCGATACGCTTGCATACAACTTTGGCATCCGCCCTGACAAGTTCGTCCTTGCCCACCGGACCGAGTTCAAGTGGCTGGTGGACGACCTGGGTGGGTTGGATGTAAGCGTTCTTTTTCCGATCCGGGATGCGTGCGGCGGTTTGCCCGCGGGCACGCACCGTATGAATGGAGATAAGGTTTATTGTTACGTTTCGTATCTTGGCGGCGATGAGGTCAATCGCATCCGCCGCCAGCAGCAGGTTTTACAGTTGCTCTTTACCAAAATAGTTCAGAATGGCAGGTTAGCCCGGCTGCCGGTTTTGTATGCCTCCTACCAGGACCATCTCGAAACTGACGTTTCCCTGCTCGATCTCCTGCTACGCGTTCCTTTGGCATTGCGCCTCGGGGACCCGAATCGGGTGAGCTACTTTGTACTGGGATGGGAGCAGTTGCAACAATGGGAATTGCCTGACAACACGCAGACCACGGTCCTGCTTCCGCGGGCAGAGGAGGTTGTGATGGTTTTTGACCAGGCCCTGGCGGCGATCAGCGAGCCTTCTCCGCTTGGGGAGATCGTCCTGACCTACGAAGCCCAGGCAACCATTGCAGTCGCGCTGACGCAAACCTCCCAGGCAACTGTCTATGTGCCGCTTTGGTCAACCTCGACGCCCACACCGACTCAGTCTGGGCAGCCAACCGCGACCCGCACTCCGACCCAACCTGGTCAGCCAACTGCAACCCGAACGCCAACGATAACCAGGACGCCAACAGCCACATATTCTGAACCTTACCCGATACCAACAGCGGTTTTCAGCACCCCGACACCGCAAGAGTATCCATAAAAACAAAAAAAGGAGAGAATGTTAACAAAGACCAAACAGCAGCATAGATCCCCACTCCTCAGAGTTCTGATGGTGTGTGGTCTTTTGCTGGGTCTGATCGGAACTGCTCCCGC
>Ga0116174_10003440_pt1 | contig 12999 bp, 9 predicted proteins | sample AD_UKC087_MetaG_FD_89801 | JGI IMG/M metagenome (GOLD analysis project Ga0116174, IMG submission 89801) | Active sludge microbial communities of municipal wastewater-treating anaerobic digesters from USA - AD_UKC087_MetaG | ecosystem: Engineered > Bioreactor > Anaerobic > Digestate | place: USA...
AAGATGGCTGTCATACCCTTCCCCATCAGATCCAACGACTTAAAGAAATCTGCATTCATCATTCACCTCCTTTTATAGTAAACCGGGTACAAGGCCTATAATAACACCGCCGGCAATGACGCTGGCAATCTGGCCTGAAACATTTGCTCCCGCTGCGTGCATCAACAGGTGATTGGTCGGGTCAGCTTCGAGACCCAGTCTCTGGATGACGCGTGAAGACATGGGAAATGCCGAAATACCGGCTGCTCCAACCATGGGATTGATCTTTTCCTTCAGGAACAGGTTGAGAAGCTTGGCAAACGAGGCACCTGCTATGGTATCAAAGATGAATGCCAGGAGACCGAGGCCCATGATCTTGACCGTGTCAAGCGCCACAAATTTTTCAGCCTGCATGCTGGCTGCAATGGTTATTCCAAGCAACAGGGTTATGAGGTTCACCAGCTCCTTTTGAGCGCTGTCAGACAATGACCTGAGCACTCCGCACTCCCTTATCAGGTTGCCGAACATCAGGAAGCCCACAAGTGCAATTGAGGCCGGGGCCACCAGACCAGCAATTATAGTGACCGATATTGGGAACAGTATCCTTGTCAGCCTTGAAACGCTTTTCGGATTATATTCCATCCTGATCTTTCGCTCTTTCTCAGTGGTGCACATCTTGATGGCAAAGGGCTGTATAATGGGAACCAGTGCCATGTAGGAGTATGCCGCAATGGCAATCGGTCCTATATAATCACTCTTCAGCACCTGTGATACCAGGATGGAAGTAGGGCCGTCAGCTGCTCCTATTATCCCGATTGAGGCAGCATCCCTGAGATCAAAGCCCAGCAGAACGGAAGCAGCCACGGTTGCAAAAATACCAAACTGCGCTGCCGCGCCGAAGAGCAAGAGCCTTGGGTTGGAAAGTAGCGGACCGAAATCGATCATTGCCCCGATCCCGATGAACAGCAAAAGCGGCATCGCTTCTGACGCCTCAATACCTACCTTGAACAACCAGTCAAGGATGCCGGTCACCTCTCCTATCCCGGACAGGGTCTGGTTCAGCGCTCCTGACAAGGGGAGGTTGACAAGGATAGCCCCGAATCCCATTGGCAGTAAAAGAGATGGTTCAAGCTGTTTCGCAATTGCAAGATAAATCAGCAGCGCACCTATAACCCACATCACTGCCTGCTGCCATGTGATATTGGTGATACCTTCAAGTAAGAAATCCATGATCTTTTATAGTGTTTAATTTTCAGTCAATATGACCAGGCATTTTATATGTTACATGTCCGGCTGATCCCATTCAATAAGAGGAGAGCGATAAAATCCGATGTTGAGTATCTCCATCCGTTTCCCATGTGCAGCAAGCCGAACACGGTATTCATCCCATGACCTCATGTCCGAAGGAGTCCATCCTATCTCGGCATAACCCTGAAGACGAGGAAAAATAAGATATTCAGCTTCGCTGAAAGTTGAGATGGTCTCTGCCCATAGCGGGGCCTGCACCCCTACTATTTTTTCCCTGCCGATCTCCGGTACAAGTGTGGCAGGATCCCAGTTATAGGCATCATCCACCTCTATGTAAGCGGCCCAGCTCAATCCCAGGACAGTTGTTGAGTCATATTTCATGTCAGTATAAGCATACTTGCAGGGTGACATAAGCACTTTCGCACCCTGGTTAACGCCCTTTATTGCATTTGCTGCCCGGGCCCAGTACTGAACCACAGCACCGGGCTTAAGCGTTGCATTGGCAATCTCGTCCCAGCCTGTTACGCTCTTGCCGTGTGATTCAACAATATCCTGTACTCTGTTTACAAAGTAGATGTAATCATCGATCCTGGTAGAATGTGACTCATCACCTCCGATATGAAAGTACTGCCCCGGAGTAAGAGCCGCGATCTCGCGAACAACATCGTCTACAAACTTATATGTGGTTTCCGAGCGGGTGTCAAGGGTGCTGAATCCAACGTCTGTTCCGGTATATGGCTCTGTAGCCTTGCCGTTCACATTGAGCTCCGGATAGGATGAGAGAGCTGCGTTTGTATGACTGGGCATATCAATCTCAGGAATGATTGTAATGTATCTCTCACTGGCGTACTTTACGATATCTGAATATTCCTCCTGGGTGAAATATCCTCCTTCGCCACCGCCAACTTCGGTTTTACTTCCATGGGCGGTAAGGTTTGGCCAGGATTTTATCTCGATTCTCCAGCCCTGGTCATCGGATAGATGGAGATGAAGAACATTCATTTTATAAAGTGCCAGGTGATCAATAAATCTCTTTACATCCTCCGGGCTGAAGAAATGGCGCGCAACGTCAAGCATCTCTCCGCGATGCCCGTATTCAGGCCAGTCACGTATGGTTCCGGTGGGTATGGTCCATGGCCCGGGCTGAACCGTATCAGACTCAATCTCAGGAACAAACAGTTGCCTTATGGTCTGGATGCCACGGAATAACCCGGCAGGCCCGGCTGCAGTCAGTGTCAACAGCTTCCCGGTGATGATAAGCTCGTAGCCTTCGTCGCCAAGAGTGGAGTCAGCTTCGCTAATGACAAGCTGAATGTCTCCCTTCCCGGGTTTGCCTCCATCAGTGATCACTTTAAGCCCGAGCCCGGTTGAGGGATTCAATCTGCCGGCCAGGTAATGGCCAATACCGGCAACTTCTTCCGGACTGCCCGGCATCACAATGATGTCACTCTTCCGGGTTAGCATGAATGTCCCGCCAGTAGAGGTCACCGACACTGGTTTTGGAATAATACTGTTCTTTGCGAGATCAGCCGGGCCGGTTGATCTGTCACTCTGGCAGGAGATCAGTACTGTGGCAAGCGCCGCCATGGCCAGGAAAAGCTTCTTCATCGGTTTACATTTACAGATGTTTAATATTCTGCGGAAACACGGCCCAAATATATTGTTTTTGAAACATGAATTCCATTTCATTGCTCATCCTCTTTAACATGGCAGCAAATTAACCTCCATGGTTTGGTGATTATTATTTAGTAAATTTGGGATTTATGCCATGAAGGTAATTGAGCCAAAAGATCTCGAACCGTTGTCATTTCTGTTCAGGGGCGCTAAAGGGCAGCGCTTTGCGGAATGGATGATCCGTTTCCTGGCAATCGACAAAGTCAACAGGGTATATGACAATTCAGGAGCATGGAACGGGCCAGAATTCACCACCAGGCTGCTTAAAGATGTAGGAGTCAGCTACGTGGTCGGCAACCCAGAAAGGCTTAGAGACCTGCCCGGAGGTGCCTTTATAACCGTGTCAAACCATCCATACGGCGGGCTCGACGGAATCATGACCATTGATATGATGGCCAGGATAAGGCCCGATTACAAATTCATTGTCAACAAACTCCTCTCCCTGATAAAAACCCTCGATGTCAACTTTATCCCGGTAGTGCCCACAGGCAATAAAAAGCACGGCATCAAGGCTGCCAGCATCAGAGGTATAAGGGAAGCCATCGGACATCTCGGCGCCGGGCATCCACTGGGATTCTTCCCCTCGGGAGCTGTCTCCGATTTCAGCCTGAGAGACATGAAAGTAAGGGACCGCCCGTGGCAGGAAAGCATCCTCCACCTGATTCACTCAGTGAAGGTGCCGGTGCTGCCAATAAGGTTTTTTGACATGAATTCTGCTTTTTTTTACTTCCTCGGACTGATCAACTGGAGAGTACGACTGCTGAGACTGCCGTCAGAAGTATTTAACAAAAGGGGAAGTCAACAGAGAATCGGCATCGGTGAAATAATCAGCGTCGATGAACAGTCACGCTTCACTGACGCTTCTTCGCTGGGTGAGTACCTCAGAAAAAAAGTCTATGAAATGCCTATGCCGGAAAAGTTCGTTCATGGTAATTTAATTTAACTTAGAAGTCAAATCACTGTCATGACGACCAGGAATAACCTTAAATCACTTTTCAACGGAGAGGTTCTCAGGAATGTCTTCAGTGACAGGCCAAGAACCAATCTCCTCAAGAGGCAGGAAGAGATGGCCATCTCCTGGCTGGTACAACGGATCCCGGCCTTCATCACATCAAACATGCTGACCGGTATCGGGTTTTTCGGAAACATGATCGTATGTGGCAGCTTCATCCTTGCCTCGTTCTTCAACAGGAATTTCCTCCTGCTGGGATTACTTGGCTTTGCAGTAAGCTGGTTCGGAGATTCCCTCGACGGAAGGCTTGCATATTACAGGAATAAACCGAGAAAAAAATACGGGTTTACACTTGACATAACAATTGACTGGATAAGCATCATACTGATAGGTTTAGGTTACATCGTTTATGCTGAAGGCACCTGGAAACTGCTGGGATATGGCTTTGTTGTGCTCTACGGATGGGAAATTATAATTGCACTCATCAGATTCAGTATCACTGGCAGGTATTCAATCGACTCGGGGAAAGTGGGGCCCACAGAGGTCAGAATAATCATCGGGCTGATAATGATCGCAGAGGTTCTTTTTCCGGGATCACTAAACTACTCCGCTTTTGTTGTGGTAATTGCACTCTTTTTTGTCAATATCCTTGATACCAGGCAATTGCTCCGGGTGGCTGATAATATTGACAAAAAAGAAGCCAAAGAAAAAACTTAAACTATCTTTATCACAACCCAACCTGACTGAAATGGGAGAAATTACCGTTAAAGAGGTAATCACGCGCAAGGATCTCCGTGATTTCATCTATCTGCCTGAAAAGGTTCACAGGAACGAACCTGACTGGCTTCCACCAATTTATATGGATGAGTGGGAGCTTTATGACAAAAAGAAGAACAAGTCTTTCGGGTATGCTGACGCCCTCCTCCTGACGGCCTACAGGGACAACAAGCCTGTAGGCAGGATTATGGGAATCATCAACCGGAGGTATAATGAGATCAACCACGAGAACCACGGACGGTTCTGCTTTATGGAGTGCTATAATGACGCTGATGTCTTTCATGCCCTGATCAGCCGCATCGAACAGTGGGCAAAGGAAAACGGCATGTCAAAGCTTGTCGGGCCACTTGGTTTTTCCGACAAGGACCCGCAGGGATTCCAGATTGAAGGATTCCAGTATCCGTTGTTCATTACAGCTGCCAATAATTCTCCATACATGTTTGAGCTGATAGAGAATGAGGGATATACGAAAAAAATCGACCTGGTAAACTATCTTGGAGAAATACCCAGGGAGTTCCCGGTTGTCTATGAACGGGTCCTTGACAGGATTACCAAAAGCAGGGATTTCGAAATCATTGAATTCACTGCCAAGAAACAACTGAAACCCTTTATCATTCCCATCCTTGAGGTGATGAATGACACTTTCGCGGAGATTTACGGGTTTGTTCCGCTGAATGACAAGGAGAAAAAAGACTTCGCGGCACGTTATCTTCCCATACTTGATCCGAAGTTCATTAAGGCCGTGAAGAAGGATGGAGAAGTGATAGGATTTGCCATAGGGATGCCCGACCTGAGCGCCGGCATTAAAGCCTGCAGGGGAAGACTTCTCCCGTTCGGGATCTTCAGAATCCTCAGAGAATCAAAACGTTCAAGAAAGCTGATGATGATGCTCGGCGGAGTCAAAAAGGAGTTCAGGGGAAAGGGCATTGACGTGCTGATGGGCGTGAAGATACTCCGTGATGCCATCAACAGCAGAATGGAGACCATAGACAGCCACCTCGTCCTCGAAGACAATATGAGAATGAGAGGTGAATACGAACGGATTGGCTGCAAGGTGGTCAAGAAATTCAGGATTTTTCAGAAAGAGCTGGAGTAGAAAATCATTCTCTCCATCTTCTTAGAGATGATCCCGCATTATGGGCATTACACCGGGAGAAGCGGTAACCTTCAGTTAGTGCAGGAAGGTCACATCCCCCACCATGTCGAAATATTCACCGTCGGCATACCTTCCTGATGCCTTCCAGACATATACACCCTGGGGAGCAAGGTTACCGTTTCCAAAGTAACCGTCCCATCCCTTCTTAAGGTTATTGCTCTCATAGATCAGCACACCCCACCTGTTGAATATCTGGAGTGTGTATTCCATGACATTCTCAAAAAACGGTCTGAAAACCTCATCCATTGAGGGATACACACCCTCCGACCATTCTCCTCCGGTGGGCCCGGTACCGTTCCACTTGAAAACATTGGGAAACTTCAGGGTTCCCTCCTTCCACTCAACCAGTACCGGCGTCTCCATCACCGCCGAATCAATACAGCCCTCTTGTGTGGAGACAAGAAGTGAAACTGTATATGACCCGGGCGACACATATTTGTGGTAAGGATTCTCCTCAGTGGAGGTCTCCCCGTCGCCAAATCTCCACAGCCATGATCCGGCGAAGTATGAATAACTGTAGAAAATAACTATCTGCTCATTGTTTACAACGTTTTTGGGATAGGCATCGAAAATGGCTGACGGATTCTGGTAAACCTCTATAACTCCGTTACGAACCGATTCACCCGCAATGTTGTGGACGGTGAGCTTCACCAGGTATGTCCCGGGAACAAAATAAGTGTGCACAGGATCCTTTTCAGATGAATACTGTCTGTCACCGAAATCCCACGTGTAGCTCTCGCCGTGCTGGCTCTTGTTTATAAACTGAACGGTGAGCGGGGCGCATCCCGATGTTTCTCCTTCAAAGTCGGCCACAGGCATCGGCGGCATGATCACGCTGACATATACATCGCGTTGTGCTGCACATCCCCAGCTCTCGGGAGGAATTGAATAGGTAAGCATGTGATTGCCAAGCCCGGCTTCAGACGGATCAAACAGATTGCCTGTCATGCCCGGCCCTGACCATGTGCCTCCGGTGGGGTAGGCCGTCAGCGCCACCGGCGGACCATTGAGGAAGAGGGTCCCCGGATCATCAATTATTATTGAAGGCAGCGCCATGACTGTTACCACGGCCGTGTCAACCGCAGCGCAGTCAGTGTTCAGGATTTCATATTTGATAATATGGTTCCCTGTGCCGGCGAGAGCAGGCACAAACCTGTTGCCCACTACCCCCGGCCCTGACCAGACCCCTCCCAGGTCATGTGCCGTCAGCAGGACTGACGGACTGTCTTCGCAGAGGGTATCCAGCGGGGTGATGGTAGCGTCAGGCGTTGCAACGGTGAGGATCGCTGAATCAGTATCAGTACAGCCGTTGGCATCGGTGATGGAGTAAGTTATCAGGTGGTTTCCCGATCCGGCCACCGCCGGATAGAAAAGATTTCCCGAGACACCGGTGCCGGACCATACGCCCCCCGGGTCATTTGCCTGAAGTACAATAACCGGGTCGGTTGAACAGGCGATCCCGGCCGTGATTATCGTGGCATCGGGAACGGGGTAAACGGTAATTGTTGTCTGATCATCATCCCGGCATCCGTCGGCATTTACAATCTCATGCCTTATGGTGTGGCTGCCGGGCCCGGCAAGTGAGGGATCAAATATGTTGCCGCTCACCCCGCTTCCGGTCCATGTGCCTCCCGGATCATGCCCCGTCAGGGCTACCGGTGAGGCATTTGCGCACATCGGGTCAACCGGCATGATGGTCGCATCAGGGTAGGGTACAATCAATATCCTTGCGGTGGTGACTACCGGCGGATGGTCACCGTTTACACGGTCATGCGGCAAACCAGGGATTGTCGGGTCATCGTACGGATTACAGTAGTTCCAGTTACGCAGGGTAACCTCAAAGTACTGACCTATCAGCTTGTCATTTGCTACGAAAATAACATCAGACCATTCTCCGGAACCGGTCACCGGGCCGGTAAGTGTGATAACATTGTCAACGTAGGGAAATGTCCTGCTGTGACCGTCAACAGTAACCGGAATACCGGTCATTGTGATGTCTGTACCATAGACCCACTGTATCCACCTGGTGCTGACGTTGGGATTATCCCTTTCCTGCGGAGGCACACAGTTAAACTGCGTAAGGTCCTGGAAACGGACGTTGGCGCTGTTGCCGAAACAGATCGGGTAGACCAGCGGATTGATATGCATATGGCCTCCATTGTGATCATCATCATCCCATACTGTCACTATCTGTTCCTGGGATGATGAGGTGCACAGTACCCCGTCAACCACCAGTGTGGCCTGCGGGTGGTAGTTGCAGATACTTCCTGCTGAGGTATAGGTGTTTATTGAAGTTGCTTCAAACACACCCGGGGAAGTTTCAGTGGCAGACAGGGTTTCAATATTGCCATTGTTCCAGTCAAACCTAATTGCCACCGGTGCCCCTCCGTCATCAACACCCGTATAGCTTACGGTCCAGGTGGCGGTCACCGGTGAACAAAGTTTATCCGGGGTTATGTTGTTGGCCTTTGATAGAATTGAGCAGCTCTGCCCCCAGGCATTCAACGACAACAATACGGAAATACTATATAGGATCCATTTCTTCATGAACCATCTGACTACATACCCTCGCCGGTGTGTAATGCAAAATGTTAAACGGCCATAAAGGCTTCAGGGTTACAATTTTCCGGGCCATTTTCGCGGCAAAGCATGCTGTATCTGTTATTAAATCACTGATTTTTAGCGCCTTCAGCTTATGTCGGCCGCCTGCCGGTCTCCTTTATAAATTCTTTTCACTATCAGCCTGATTATTGATAAAGTCTTTATGAAACAGTCGCCAAATTAGCCGCACAGTAAGAAATCATTATACCCTTTCACAACTTAAATTTGCATTGAAAACAAGAACCGCATGAATGGCATTCTGACGGGCCGGCTCTCAGGCACAGTGAAACACATTTTTCACTATCTGCTTGTGATACTGATAATTGGTCTCACAACACTTGTATGCCTGCCACTGTCCTCTCCGCAGAGCTATCACATCGTATCATTTATACTCCTTTTTGTGGTAGCCATTCTGGCTGTTTTCCTCGGGATAGGGCCCGTCCTGCTCGCTTCAACCATGAGCGCCGTTTCATGGAATTACTTCTTCATCCCTCCATTTCATACTTTTCACATTGCCAACACTGAAGACAGGTTGATGTTTGTCTCGTTCTTCATCATCGCTCTGCTCAACGGGATACTCACCAACAGGATCAGGAGACAGGAGAGGGCTGTCCGCGACAGGGAGAATCAGACAAATGCCCTGTTCCGCCTGACGGCCGGACTGTCAGGAGTGCGCGGTACCGATGAAGTCATCAGGGTGGCTGAGGAACATTTCAGGACAAATTCAGGGGCCGGAGCCCGGTTCATCATTCAGGACGGGAACAATACCCTGGTCTGCCAGCCTGCCGCTGAGTCCGGCGAGGATGATGACCAGCCTGATCATGACCTGGTCAAATGGGTGTTTGCCAACCAGAGGAAAGCGGGAAGGTTTACAGGAAACAGGCCGCATGAACCGTTTACATACTTTCCCCTGACCGGGGCAATGATAAATCCCGGTGTTGCCGTATGCAGGATCGCTGAAGAACGGTACAGGAACAAGGACGCCTTCTGGGATACCTGCTGCTCACACATTGCAGGCGCCATCGAACGTGAGTTCCTGGGTGAGATGGCTACAAGGGCAAGGGTTCTGGATGAATCAGACAGGTTCTATGGCACTCTGTTTAACCTGGTTTCACATGAGTTCAGAATACCAATTGCGGCTATTATGGGGGCCTCTGATACCCTGATGTCCTCAGAGGCTTCGGAAGAAAACAGGAAGGAACTGTATGGCGAAATCCTCAAGGCATCAGCCCGGCTGAATCATATGACCGAAAACCTGCTTAACATGTCACGTATTGAGAGCGGAAGGATTTCCCTCCGGCTTGACTGGCACGATGTGACAGACCTGTTTCAAAGGGTCACCCTGAGCCTGAAACAGGAGCTTGCGCAGTTTCACGTGATCATGTCAATACCGGAAGATATGCCACTGGTCAGGATTGACTTCAGTCTCGTGGAGCTCATTCTTAATAACCTATTGCTCAACGCGACACAGCACTCCCCCCCGGGCTCGGCCATAAAAACGGAGGCTTCATACGAGAATAAGGGACTAGTTATCAGGGTATCGGACAGCGGACCGGGCTTCCCTCCTGCTTCACTCCCGCGGCTCTTCGACAAATTCTTCCGCGTTGAAGGATCGCCGGCAGGCGGTCTTGGCCTGGGGCTGTCAATTGTAAGGGGACTTGTGGATGCACACAGGGGTACTGTTTCCGTTTCGAACATCAGGGAAGGAGGAGCCATCTTCACTGTGACAATTCCGTCCGAAATCCCGGACATAAACCAGCTTAATCTTGCAGAATGAATGATAACAGGACCATACTGATCATTGATGATGAGGTACAGATCAGAAGACTGCTTGAGATCTCACTCTCAACATACGGGTTCAACACCGTCTTTGCAACTACCGGTAAGGAAGGCCTGGTGGCAGCAGCAACCCACAGTCCTGCGCTGGTTATCCTTGACCTGGGATTGCCTGACATGGACGGGATGAAACTCCTGGAGACATTAAGGGAATGGTATACAAAGCCCGTCATCATACTGTCAGTGAGAAACTCTGAGGATGATATCATCAAGGCGCTTGACCGGGGGGCTAATGATTACCTTACGAAGCCTTTCCGGGGCGGGGAGCTTGTAGCCAGGATAAGAGCTGCAATCAGGCTGAGCGAAGAAAAAAAGGATACGCCGCTGATGGAATTCGGATCGCTGACAATTGACATGCTCAACCACGTGGTTCGCAAAAGCGGGGAAATCATAAAGCTTACTTCCACGGAATATTCCCTGCTTACACTCCTGGCCAAAAACACCGGAAGGGTACTTACCCACCGGTTTATCCTGAAGGAGATCTGGGGTTACGGGTACCTGGAACAGACACAGTATCTGAGAGTCTTCATTGCCCAGCTCCGGAAGAAAATAGAAGAAAACCCTTCAAACCCCGTCCTTCTGATAACCGAATCAGGCATTGGTTACAGGTTTGGGAGCTGAATCGCCGGCCGGTAGCCTGTGATCATAAAACAGCCAGGTATGGCATCCCGGAAAGTACTTCTCTTTATAAAATCTTTACAGGCCCTGACTCATTCTTGATTTTATTCTTATGATTATGGACTCAACTTTGGGCCGCGTTTGTAATGTAATCTATGGATGCTTATAAATCCGGTTCATATTGCCAGGGTGCTGGGCACTATCCTGCTTATCGAAGCAGCCGCCGTCATTTTCTGCCTTCCTGTTTCTTTGATTTACAGCGAGCCTGTATGGCCGTTTGTTATTTCAGCCGGCATATGCATTATCCTGGGAGGAGCGCTTTGGTTTCTGGGCAGGCGACCGGATCAAGGCCAGATCAACAACAGGGAAACCTACCTGATAGTCACATCCGCCTGGCTTGTGATCTCTATCGCAGGCGCACTCCCCTACCTCATCGGAAAAACAATTCCCTCCTTCGTCGATGCACTTTTTGAGTCTGCCTCCGGGCTGACCACAACAGGTGCTTCGATACTGACAGATGTCGAGGCACTTCCCCACTCGATACTTTTCTGGAGAAGCATGACCCACTGGATCGGCGGGATCGGGATTATAGTGCTGGTGATCCTCGTTCTTCCATCTCTGAAAATGACCGGCTATCAGCTCTTCAGCCTCGAATCATCATTGAAGGAAAAGATACATCCGAAGGCCAAGGGGGTGGTTTACAGGATCCTGTACATTTAACTCGGGATCACTGCTCTGGAAACGATCTTCCTGCTGCTCGGGGGGATGGACCTGTTCAACAGCCTCTGCAATTCTTTCAGCACCGTTGCAACCGGAGGTTTTTCTACCCGTAATACCAGCGTGGCAGAGTATTCACCATATATTCAGTATGTTATCGCAATATTCATGTTGCTTTCCGCAGTAAGTTATGTTGTCTTCTACCATCTGCTCAAGGGCAACTTAAAGAGGGTTAGGTCAAATGATGAACTGTGGGCTTACCTCTTCACCGTAACGGCTGGCGTAACCGTATTGACAATCATACTCTATACCGGCACAGACAGAAACTTTGCCCTTTCATTCAGACATTCATTTTTCCAGGTGATCTCACAGATCTCATGCTCGGGGTTTGCAACCGCTGACTACATGACATTCCCTCCGCTTGGCTGGTTCCTCCTCTTCCTGCTTATGTTTTCAGGAGGTTCTACCGGCTCAACAACAGGCGGGATCAAGATTGCCAGGCACCTTATATTCTTTAAAAACCTGGGAAACTCATTCATCAGGCTTCATCACCCCAGCGCTGTCGTCCCTGTCAAACTGAACGGACAGGGCGTGCCCGAAGGGGTGGTGAACCAAACAATGGTATTCATCTCACTTTACTTTGTAATATATATTGCCGGTGTATTGCTTTTGCAGTTATCCGGCGTATCCATCCTGGAATCAGCCGGGGCTGTTGCGACCTCAATGGCGAATATCGGCCCGGGGCTGGGCCATTCGGGAAACATGGGCAACTTCGCCCACTTCAATCCTTTTGCCAAGACGATTATGACTCTGCTGATGATTGCCGGACGCCTTGAACTCTTCACATTTCTGACTGTTTTCACCAGGCCATTCAGAAAAAATTGACAAATCCTAATCAGAATATTTTTGTATTTTGATCCGTCATATCGCACCTAAACGCCTGACGGATGAAAATTACAGTGAATGATACCCTGCTTGACCTTCATAACGGAGCCAGGGTAAGAGATGCAATTGCGGGTTTTTACAAACATGAAGGACGGAAGGTGCCTGAAAGGCTTCCTGTTGCAGAGGACCGGTACGGCAATATTGTCGCGCCTGACGGGGCACTTACAGACGGTAATGCCCTGTTCATTCTGTCAGGACGCAAAAAGAGAACCAGGCTGATCAGGCTGCTCGTTGTCATCCTGGCCGCCGGGCTCCTCTTCGCGTGCAGCAGCACAAGGCACGCCGCCACCTCCCCTGACATGAAAAAACAGGGCAGCACCACCGTTGCAGCACCGGCCGGTACTGTTGCTCCGGATGACCGCCAGGCGGTAATCTTCTCCGTCAATGACATGCATGCTGCAATCGACAATTTCCCGAAGCTGGCGTGGATCGTTGACAGCCTCAGGAGTGTTTATCCAAATCTGCTTCTCATCGCCGCAGGCGATAACCAGACCGG
>Ga0116174_10003441_pt1 | contig 12998 bp, 10 predicted proteins | sample AD_UKC087_MetaG_FD_89801 | JGI IMG/M metagenome (GOLD analysis project Ga0116174, IMG submission 89801) | Active sludge microbial communities of municipal wastewater-treating anaerobic digesters from USA - AD_UKC087_MetaG | ecosystem: Engineered > Bioreactor > Anaerobic > Digestate | place: USA...
CTCAATCTGAACTGACGCGATACCAGATTTTCGGCATCGTTAAAAGCTTTTTTTGTCACGGGCATTTGCGCCGCGTTAAAATAAAGGGGCATAAATCACCGCAGGTATTTTCAGTTCGTCCGTAATATATTGATAGACACTATGGATGTCAAGACCCCTCGTTCAGGACGTCTGCTGGTTAAAAAAAGAAAGTCGGAATCATCAATCGCAAAATTAAATTGACAATTTTATCGCTCAAGGCGTATAACTCTTGAAAATTATAAGACAAATAAGCGCTTCCATCGAAAGGATCAATATGGCTGGAAAAACGGGTTTGAAAGAGACGGCAAAAATAAGAATAGGCGTTTTATACGGCGGCCGGTCGGGGGAGCATGACGTTTCGCTTTGTTCCGCCGCTTCAGTGGTTGCCGCCCTGGACCGCAAGAAGTACAAGGTGACAGCGATCGGCATCGACAGAGACGGTCGCTGGTACGTGCAGGAAAAGCCGGAAATTATTCCCGATAAGGATTTCGGCAAAAAAATGGCTCTGAAAAAAAAGGGCATGTGGCTGGTCAACCATTTCGAACAGAGGAACAAACTGCATCTTTACGATATCAAGAACAAAAATAAAGAAGTGGTTGTGGATGTTGTTTTTCCGGTGATCCACGGAACGTTCTGTGAAGACGGCACGTTGCAGGGGCTTTTGGAGCTGGCAATGGCGCCTTACGTGGGTGCAGATGTAACCGGTTCGGCCGTGGGCATGGATAAAGACATCGCCAAGAGACTTCTTTGCGAGGCAGGCATTCCCGTTGTTCCTTCTGTCACTGTAAACAAACAGGACTGGAAGGAGAATAACAGAGTTATCATGAAACAAGCGCTGTCCGGACTGGGGCTGCCGCTTTTTGTCAAACCAGTTTGCGCCGGTTCTTCCGTGGGCGTTAGAAAAGTGAAGAAAGAGGAAGAACTTGCAAAAGCGATGAACTTCGCCTTTCAGTTCGACACACGCGTCATGATTGAGAGGGCAATCGATTGCCGCGAAATCGAATGCGCCGTTTTAGGAAATGAAAATCCCGCCGGTTCGGTTTTGGGCGAGATCATTCCGAATCACGAATTTTATTCCTATGAAGCCAAATATATTGACCCCGACGGCGCGGCGCTAAAAATTCCGGCGGAAATCAACAAAACCCTTTCCGATAAAATCAGAAAGATTGCCGTTGAAGGATACATGGCACTGGGCTGTACTTCCATGGCGCGGGTGGATTTCTTCCTAGACAAGAAAACCAATAAATTCTATCTCAACGAAATAAACACGCTGCCCGGCTTCACCAGCATCAGCATGTATCCCAAACTCTGGGAAGCCACCGGTTTGAAATACAGCATTCTCTTGGATAAATTAATCACATTAGCCATCGACCGCCATACGAAGAAATTGGAGATTAAAACCGAAGGGATATAATCCATGGTTTTGGATGTTATTGAAAATCTTCATAAATATTCAGCCCTGAATCAAGGATTCGCCCGAGCAATAGATTTTCTCCTTCGTCCGGATCTGAGGAACCTGGCGCTGGGAAAATATGAAATAGATGCTGAACGTGTTTACGCCATGGTATCGAAAGATTCCGGCTGTAAAAAAGAGGAGGCTCTCCTGGAGAGGCACGAAAAATATATTGATATCCAGTTGGTTCTGTCAGGAACAGACACAATGGGATGGAAGCCTAAATCTTTGTGTAAACAACCAACTGGCGCATATGATGAAGGAGAAGATATACAGTATTTTGCTGATGAGCCTGATTCCTGGATAGCAACACGAAGCAGTTCATTTGTAATTTTTTTTCCGGAAGATGCGCATATGCCCCTGATATCGTCGGGGCAGCTCCACAAAGTTGTTGTAAAGATTACAACGTCTTGGTGAGTGTTCAAAGGATCTTTTTATTTTTAGAAAACAGCAACTTTCTTTTTCGGGAGGTAAAATTATGAAACGTCCGGCATCGTTGGTCGTGGGTATTTTACTTTTTGTCATGGCAGTAGCGCAGGCTGGCCGCTTTATCATCGGTCTCAACGTGACCGCCGAAGGCGTGGAGATTCCCGTCTGGATCAGCGCGGTTGCCGCTGTTGCTCTAGGCGCTCTGGGTATCTGGCTGCTGAAGGAAAGAACCCGTCAGTGAATTTACAACATTTTAGAAAACGTCGAATTCATGCAGGAAATTACGTCTGTCGCTGGATGAACAGGAGGAAATAAATGATCAGAAAGATATTATGTTTTGTTGTGATTGGAATTTTTCTTGGCGTGACGGCCGTTGTCGCTGATAGCTCCGACAGGGAGAAGGCGGCGATTGCATCGGCTGAAAAGTGGCTGAAACTTGTTGATCAGGGGAAATATATTGAAAGCTGGAAGGAATCCGCCGACTATTTTAAGCGGGCGGTTTCGCAGGAGCAGTGGGAGCAGGCCATGAAATCCGGACGCGAGCCGCTCGGTAAATTGATTTTCAGAAAAGTTACAAACGCCCTCTACACAACGTCCCTGCCGGGAGCGCCCGACGGGCAGTATGTTGTCATTCAGTTCAATACGTCATTCGAGAATAAAAAATCGGGCATTGAGACCGTTACGCCGATGGTCGACAAAGATGGGCGGTGGAGGGTGTCCGGTTACTACATCAAATAACGACCGGACCCTCGAGCTTAGTCGTCCCAAATAAAAATGACGCCGCTTGTCGGGAAAATCCATTCTTCGTCGGATATTTTAACGGCGATGGATTTTCCTTTCTTTCCCGTTACGGAAGGCTGCGGATGTTTTCCTGCAAAGAAACTTTCCTCGCGGACATTTTTGATACCCGCGTTTGCGTAATCAAATTTTATCTCAAGCCCTCTGACAGGATAAACCAGATAAACGGGAAAAGTTCTTTTTTGTCTGGCCTGCTTTGTGGATATGTCCATTTCAAGTTTGACATCCTGATTTATTTTCTTTTTGAGCCGGTCGGACCCGCACCACACCTCATAACCGCGTTTTGTGCTTTTTGTTTCGATGATGGGAACGTCTTCATTATCGATGCGTACCCGTTCGACGGTAAAGTCGCGTTTCCCGGAGAGGTTTCCGCCGTCGTTCAATAGCCAGCGGTATTCACAGCGAGGATCTTTAAATAACGCGTTGAGTTGCGAATGGCTGGAGGCGCAGCCGATCATGAAAATATTGTCGCGCAGCGTCTTTTTGTATTGGACGTGCATGCCGACATGCAGATAGTCTTTGGAAAGAACGACATCTTTCGTTTTCGGCATTTTCGCGATGCGGATATCGTAGCGGAAACCCGAACGCAGTTCGAGACGCCGGTCCCTGTTGCCAAAAAGGGTTTCAAACATTTCATAATAAATGGCGTTGCCCAGTTCTTCGTTGCGTGCGCGCGCCAGAAGGCAGTGACGAATGATGTTGTCAATACGCGAGAGGGATCGTTCCTCTTCCGGGACAAATATCCGCTTAAGCCGCGGTTCAACGGTTTTGTGTTTCCCTTTTTGCAAAAAAACACGCGGCGCTCTTTTTCCCAGGGCGCAGAGGATTTCATAGCTGATCGTTTGTGCCTTGGCGGCAATTTCATTGGCGCTGACGCATTCTTTTTCCTGCTGCCCCAGCAAAACGACCTCATCGCCGATTTTGCAATTGGAAATATGGGTGACGTCCACCGTGCACATATCCATGGAAATCCGTCCGACGATGGGAGCCCTTTGACCATGAATGAGCGCTGTGCTCTGGTTGGATAGAATAAACGGATAACCGTCCCCGTAGCCGACAGGAATCGTGGCGATGCGGGTGGGCCGTGACGTAACGAATGTACTGTTGTAGCCGATTCCGTGCCCCGCCGGAAAGTCTTTCAGCAAAACGATGCCGGTTTTAAAAGACATCACCGGCAAAAGTCCGGCTTTGGATTCGTTTTCCGGCGAAGGATATATGCCGTAGGCCATAATTCCCGGCCGCACCATATTGAGTTTATATTCGGGATAATTCAAAATGGCGCCGCTGTTGTTGATGTGACGGATGGGAATATATATTCCCCGGGACTCGATTTCAGCCAGCACATCCGAAAAACATTTCCATTGCGTGCTGTTGTGGGACACCATTTTTTCGCTGGAAGCAAAGTGGCTGAAAATGCCTTCCAGTATAATGTTGGATAATCCGGACAAATCGAGAACGAGTTTTACGGCTTCGGTATGCATTGCGCCGCCGCGCCCCATGCCGGTATCCACTTCTATGTGCAAGGGACGTTTATGATGGGATTTGATCAGGGCGTTATTGAACTTTTTTGCAAAAGATAAATCTGAAACGGAAGGTATGAGATTATATTTGATGATCTGTTCGATTTCCGCGGTTGTGGAAGGTCCCAGGATAACCACAGGCGCTTCAATTCCGCTGATTCTTAATTGCACGCCCTCGTCGGCGTTGGCTACGCCCAGCATCCGTGCGCCGCATTTCAGCGCGATATTCGATATTTCTATGGCGCCGTGTCCATAAGCATCGGCTTTAACCGTCATCATAAAATCGGCTTTGGCGCCGATTAGCCTTTTGATTTCTTTCAGATTGGCGATAAAGTTGTCGAGATCAACTTCCACCCAGCTGCGGTACTTTTGGTTTTTTTTATGCGGCATATGCTAGTCCGGCGTTTTTCCCCCTCCGAAAGCGGCTTATTGAGGATCGATTTTTTGCTGCCCTTTTTGGTGATGATTGTCAGGGTGAGCTTGGATACCCTGATCCGGATTCCTTTTTCCGGAGGATAATATCAAATCATCAATGAATGTCAAGCCGTCTATGTTTTGAAAAAAATTAGCAATTTATGCTTGAAAAAATAATATTTTTGATTAGAATGAAATAAAAAATACCAGAGGGAAGATGTTCAACCCCTCTCCATGAGGAGGAAGAAAATGTCGAGAGCAAAGGTTGGAGACGTTCTGGGTTGTGAAGTATGCGGATTGAAGGTGATTCTGGATGAAGACTGTGGTTGTGCCACAATCGATCTTATCTGCTGTGAAGAGCCAATGGTCAATCTCGGACCGGCAAAACCTAAAAAAGCACAGGCCATTGCCGCACCCAGAAAAAAGACGGTCGTGAAAAAAACCAAAGCAGCGCCCAAGAAAAAACCGGCATTGAAAAAAGCAAAGAAACCAACCGTGAAAAAAGCTGTTAAAAAAGCAACGGTAAAGAAAACAGCAAAAAAATCTTCAAAAAAGAAATAGTGTCGTTTCAGGAAGATAGATATCGACTCCGATAACACTCGTTGCTCCGAGGGGATTGCCGGAGTTTGTTTTTTTAGGGATTTTTCAGCGCAACCCGGATGTTCGAAGTAACGCCCCCCCTGGTTTTCGTACGATCTGTTCCGGACTTGAAAAAATACGCGGATTCTGATTAAGCTTCTCTCCGAAGGTTCCCCCTATGGCAACAACAAAAGATAATCCCAGAAAAAAAAGCGAGGAACTGGATTCTTTTGCTCTAAAAGTGAATCTGGAAAGAACGGCGGCAACCATAGAAATTCCGGATCAATATGCGCCGCTTCTCAAGGTGGTCGAAAACCATTACGGTCTGCAGAAAAAAATCTACGAACTTTTAACGGAGCTCCATCATCCTTTTGTCAACTGGGAATACGTCTTAAAAGAACTGAAATCGGTTTCCATCGGCGATTTCTACATTTATAATAAACATCAGGACGGCCTTTCTGCACTGGCGACCATGCTTTGCATTTACTTTGAGGTCATCAAATCGTCATCGGATAAGGACGTCAAGGACAACGCGGTCCATTATCTTTTCGATTATATCGATACGATACTGAACCAGAGCAACGAGCAAACCGCCAGAAATCTGTTGCTGTTTCCGGAAATTATCAAATCTCTTCTGGATGCGATCAATCAGCAGGAAATTATTTTCAAAAAATGTTCGTCCTATGCGAAAAAAATCATCAAAAATTTTCCGGGCCATGGCGATGTGCTGCAAAACCGGCTGTTCGTCGATTTGCTCTACAGGATTTTCCGGATTACGTATCAGTTCTGGCTTGAACAACCAGATCCCTCCCAGTGGTTTATTGCCGGGGAAGGCGAATCTCCGGAATCGGTGGCTGCTTACGGACAATTCATCCGGCCACTGAGCCACGCGTCCATGCGGATGCTGATGGAGAAACTGGAAACGTCCTATCAAAACACCCATGAAGATAAAAACGATGCGATCAAAAATTATCTCGAGATGCCGGATTATTTCCAGATTGTGAACGGTTATCTGCAAATTGCGGATCAACTGGAAAAATCCAAAACCTACGAGGGTCATCAGCATATCACCAAGCTGCGATTTCTTTTTCAGGTCATGGAGGTTCCCAGCCTTGCTGATATTCACGCCAGCGCCTTGCGTGAAATCAATCATTCGCTCAAAATGGTTTTTCAGGAGGAACAGCAGGAAAACCTTCATGATTTTGTGCGCAAGATTTTCGGTTTTTTGAAGAAAAGCAAATCTCAGCGTGAATTCAGCGGCGCCATTTTTGATTGTATTACGATAACGGCCCGGGAAGTTTTCGCGCAAAACAGTCATGAGCTTGCGAATACATTTATCAGCGAGTTGATTGCTTACGGCTTCCAGTATCCGGAAATCAAGGGTTCAAACGAAGAATGGCAGGTTAAGGTGAATCCGGCCCATATCATGAATATTCGTGCCTGGCTGGAAATTATCAGCATGAAACCCCGCTGGACAAAAAAATTGATTTCGGCGCTGGTTATTAATTTGAAAATGGGCGGTATTTTTATCCGCGATACGGACCTCATTCAGAAAAATATTTCCGCTCTGCTCAACACGGATATCGCTCCCGCGTACAGTCTGATCAAACAGCTTCTCCGGATCTTTCCCGTTTATTTCAGTGAAATCGGTGCGGAAGGTGAGCTCCGGGACATCACGACAAAAGTGGACGAACTGTCCATGCGCAACGACAAGCTGGTGTATTTCTTTCGGAAACAATCCCACGTGGAAAGCAACAGCCTGCTCGTTAAATTTACCGAGGATATTTTTCAGTACTGGAATACCGGAGATATGAGTTATCTTCGCTCTCATCTTCCCGTTGAAGTTTACGAACAGGTGATGAATCCCGGAGAATATTTCACCGGAATGCACAAAGCCTTTAAATATTTCTTCACAAAAGTCCAAAGCCCCCTGAAATTTCTGGACTGGGATAACGAAAAAGTCTGTAAGGAACTGGCGAACGTCAAAGGCATCAATGCGAGGGATCAGGAACGGGTCAAAATCATGATCCGGATCTACCAGCTGATCTACAAAAAATATTACCCACAGTTTATCGATCTGCTCAAGGATCTGGAAGCGGTCAACGCTTTTCCCAAAGCGGATATCTCGTCGTTGAAACGCTCCTTGACGACGAAGAACTATCATCGCAGCATTACGATTATTCTGAAGTTTCTATCCATTCTCAAGGAAAGAATTCTCTCGCCCAAAAAGACGCCTTCTTATGAGAACATCTATTACAAGAGGCATATTGCCGCCGGCATTCCCTCCATGTACGGAACATATTACGAAAGAAAATTCGAAGCGGTCGGCCTTTCTCTGCGGCTGGAAACACTGGCCACCATGCTGTTCGAGGAACTGAGCAAATCCTTCAATCTCAAGTTCATTACCAAGCACACGATCAGAAAAATTCACACATACCTTTGGCTTTACATGAATGCGCTGGAAATTGAAGGCATCGCCACGGAAGGTCTGGCAGCCAAAATCAAATACGTCACCAACGCTTTGTCCATCAAGCAGTTTTCCCTGGAGCAGTACGTGGATATTTTTCGTTTCATTTCCAAGGATATTCAGGACATTATTCGCAACTATTACATTGATATCCACACCACCTGCCTGCCTGTTGTGATCGGCCAGGTATACCGGCGGGAAATCGATTCCGAGAGAAAATCCGGACAAAAGCAACATGAGAAACTGATCTATGCACAGTCGGAAAATTTCATCCGGGGCATCATCGCATCCGCTTTCGGCATTCAGGTGCTGGATAATTTCGTTAATTCAGTTATTAAAACACTGAATGCGGAATCCGAAAAGTTCAGGGACAACAAACAAATTCTGAAGGTCGTTATGGCGTACAATCCCGAACTGGCCGTGTCTTCTTTCTACAAAAAGAACAAAAAAGTAGATAATCAGATTCTGCTCGGGAACAAGGGATATTTCCTCAAAGAGCTTGTCTCATTCGGGTTTAATGTTCCGCCCGGTTTCATCATCACCACGGAAGTGTTCAGGGGCTATGAAGCGGTTTACGGGTATAAATATATTTTTAACGATCTGGCTGTTCGGGTCAACAAAGAAATAAAAAAACTGGAGAAGATTACGGGACGGAAGCTTGGCGACCGCCGCAATCCTCTGCTGCTCTCGATCAGAAGCGGCGCCACGGTTTCCCTGCCCGGCATGATGAAATCTTTTTTGAACGTGGGCATCAACGAGACGATTGCGGAAAATCTCAGCGAGAAAGATGGTTTTAAATGGGCCGCCTGGGATTCCTATCGCCGGTTTTTACAGATGTGGGGCATGTTTAAAGGGCTGAATCGTAATTTTTTCGACGCGATCATTGACGAATTCAAACAGAAGTACGGCGTGGAAAGAAAAATCCAGTTTTCACCCGAGCAGATGAAACAGATCGCCCTGTCCTATAAAAAAGGGCTGACCGACAACGGCATCGAATTTAAGGAGAAGCCGCTCGATCAGCTGCGCGACGCCATTTTGCAGGTTTTCGATTCCTGGTATTCGGAACAGGCGGAAATTTACCGCCGGCAAATGCATATTTCCGATAAATGGGGAACGGCGGTCATCGTGCAGAAAATGGTTTTCGGTAATCTCAACGATAATTCCGGATCCGGCGTTATTTTTACCCGAGAACCGAAAAGCACGTCTTCCGATGTGACCCTCTACGGAGATTTCATTTTCGGGGTTCAGGGGGACGATATCGTTTCGGGACTGGTGGAAACGTATCCCGTTTCGGAAAAGCAGCGCATCGCGGAATGCCGGGATTCCAAGATTTCCCTGGAAGATAAATTCCCTGAAATTTATGCGGAACTGCTGAGAATTTCGGAGATCCTCATTTACGAAAAAGGGTTCAATCACCAGGAGATCGAATTTACCTTTGAAGGGCCGACGCGCGATAAATTGTACATTCTGCAAACCCGCGACATGAATCAGATTACCACGCAGAACTGGAGACGTTTTAAAGATTCTCCGGCGTTGCAGTCATCCATGATCGGAGCGGGCATCGGCGTCAACGGCGGAGCTCTGGCCGGTCGGGCGGTTTATTCGGAAGCGGATATCAAACGATTCCGCAGTGAAGAACCGCAAACGCCTCTGATTCTGGTGCGTCCCGATACGGTTCCGGATGACGTGGGTGTTTTGCTGCAAGTGGAAGGCCTGCTGACCGCGAAAGGCGGCAGCACATCGCATGCCGCGGTCACGATTCCGCAACTCAACAAGGTCGGTGTCGTCGGATTCAGTAAACTGAAAGTTTACGAAACAGATGAATATGCCGCCATAGAAAATCAGACCATCAGAGCAGGTGATTTTATCAGTATCGACGGTTGGAGCGGGACAGTTTACCTTGGCCGGCACGAAAGCGAAACCGAATAATAGCAGAAAAAAATTCACCGACCGCGGAAGCGAGCGGTCGGTGAATGCAGATACCTCAAAAAAACGGCTAAAACTTTCTTATAAAATATTTTTGTGGATGTGAACCGTCAGATCCCCCATTCGGTTCGTGTAGCTGCCGTATTCATTATCATACCAGCCGAATATCTTGGCATGCACAACCGGAACTTTCATGACCTTGTCGGGGAAGGAATTGGCAACCTCTGCCGGCATATTGGGAATATGGGCCAGATCCAGATTAATAAAGGCCGTGCGCGTGTGATTAAACTGGCCTTCAATGATGACGGCCGCGTCGATACCGAAAAGATCAGCCGACACATTCTGTTCCATCGTAAACCGGATCAGTTTTTCAGGGTTGTTGGCGGCCGCTTTGCCGTATAGCTCGTTGAGCATTTTTGTATTGATGGCCGTAGCCGCTCCCTGGCTGCGGGCCTGGAATGTTGCATTCAGGACAATCAGCGACATCGTGCTGGCCGGTATCCTGATGGAATCGGCCATGAAGCCGATATTCTGGACCTGCGGAATGACTTCCGCCAGCGCTTTGGCGGCATTGGTGGATGTCAGAATGATGCTGTCCAGAATACTCCGGTTTTTTCTCAAATCTTTTTCGCCGGCCTTGGGAACGCTGTCCAGCACGCTCTGGGTATTGGTAACGGCGTGAACCGTGGACATGGAGGCCGTCAGAATATTGCTGGTCTCTTCATTCTCCAGCAACGGCTTGACCATGTGAGCCAATCCCGTCGTCGTGCAGGATGCGGCGGAAACGATCAGATGTTTCTTGGGATTGAACGACGTATGATTGATGCCGTAGATCATTGTCACCGCATCATCCGGAAGCGCCAGCGCCTTGTTCTTGATTTTGAAAGGCGATGAATTGATCACGACCTTCGCGCCGCCGTTTAAATGTCCACGAATGGAACCGCTCTTGTGATCTGCCGCGACCGTCGGATCCTTGAATTTCCCCGTGCAGTCCACAACGACATCGACGCCGTACTTCTTCCAGGGAACATCTGCGGGATTTCTTGCCTCGCGCAGGATGGTCACGGGAATGCCGTCGATCAGCAGTTTCCCCTCTTTTTCATCGACAATCTGAATGATGCGTTCTGCTTTGACGCCGTATAAAAACTTGTGCATCAACCCGTAGGTGGAATCTTTCTCGATCGCTTGGGCCACGGAATCAAGGCCCGTGCCTACTTCCCGTCCCTGATTGACGATGATTTCCTTAAAATACTTTCTTCCGATGTGATGCCACAGAGTGAGTTTCCCGATTCGCCCAAGACTGTTGATTCCCAGAACCGGCTGTTTATTTTCAAATACCTGAGCTTGTGCCATAATAAAAATCCTCCTTCTTCCCCGTTGTCACGGGAATTAAAATGTTTTTTAATTTTTTTTGGATAAATAAAAAAAAAGCAGGGTTGCCCTGCACAAGAATATCAATGAAAGAAACGCTATTTACATACGGGTTGGTGGCGACCGGGACCATAAACTGCCTCCCTTAAAAGGTCGCATTTTATTTACAACACCGAATTGCAAAAGTCAAGGCCGGAGTCTTTAATTGTCAAAATGTAATAGAACCATTCGGAAATGAACTCCAACAAACGTATTGACACGCCTGAAAAGATGATTTAATTAGCGCCAAACATATGCCTAGTCCTGATTTTCAGGAGCGGAGGACCCAATTTTCAGGGGCGTATCGCTTGCGCGTAGGGTAACCTTTTCGGCCCGAGCCCTTCAGCTAACTTCGCAGGCTTCGATGAGGAGAACCGACCGGATTCGTCCGGGATGATTATTCTCCCCGGGAAATTCAAGGAGGTTTTTTATGTTTTCAGCACATTCCGAGAATGAATCGGCCACGGAATCACCGGGAGAGCCCCCTTCCGGCGGGTTTAATAAAAAAATCATTTTTCTTGCCTTCGCATCCATCGGTGTTGTTTTCGGCGATATCGGCACAAGCCCTCTTTACCCATCAAAGCCTGTTTTTACGGACAGCACGCCCTTGCTCCCGACATAACGAATATTCTGGGCGTTTTGTCGCTTATCTTCTGGTCGATGTTCGTAATCGTCAGCATCAAGTATGTCATTTTCCTTCTTCGTGCCGATAATCGCGGCGAGGGCGGCATTTTTGCGCTGGTCAGTCTTTTGAATGTGTCGAAGAAAAGTTTTTCTCCCCTTGTTCAGTCCGTTCTTGTGCTTGCCGGGATTCTGGGCGCCGGGCTTTTGTACGGGGATGGCGTCATTACGCCGGCCATATCGGTTCTTTCCGCAATTGAAGGATTGGAGGTTGCTACCCATGCTGCTGCGCCTTTTATATTGCCGTTGACCTGTGTCGTGCTCATTCTGCTTTTTGTATTACAACGCAAAGGGACGTCGAATATTGGAAAGGTGTTTGCTCCGATCATGGTTTTATGGTTTCTGTCCATTGGTATTTTCGGCATCATGCAGATCGTACGCGAACCTTCCGTCCTTCGGGCGTTGAATCCGCTATATGCCGTGGAGTTTTTTCTGAACAACGGAATGCACGGCGTTGTGGTGCTGGGATCGGTGGTGCTTTGTATTACCGGTTGCGAGGCGCTTTACGCTGATCTGGGGCATTTTGGCCGAAACGCCATTCGCCTGTCGTGGTTTTCACTTGTTTTTCCTTCATTGCTTTGCAACTATTTCGGGCAGGGAGCTCTGCTACTCGCGCATCCCGAAATGAATGTCAACCCTTTTTATAAAATAGTGCCGGAAATTCTGCTCTACCCGATGATCGGACTTTCCACGGCCGCCACGGTCATCGCTTCCCAGGCGTTAATATCCGGCGCGTTTTCACTTACGCAACAGGCCGCGCAACTGGGATTATGTCCCCGGGTGCGGATTATTCACACTTCCAGCGATATGCAGGGACAGGTATATATCCCCTCTGTCAACTATGCCCTGATGATGGCGTGTATTGCGGTGGTGACGGGGTTCCGGGAATCCGGCGCTCTGGCCGGCGCATACGGCATCGCTGTGACGGGCACTATGATCATCACCTCAATTCTTTATTTTCTGGTGCTGACCCATCACAGAGGATGGCCCCTGCGGAAAGTCATTCCCCTCGTCGGACTGTTTCTTTTAGTCGATATCGCTTTTTTCACGGGAAACTTTTTCAAGCTCGCTGATGGAGGGTGGTTGCCTCTCTTGATCGCAGCAATCATTGCGGTAGCGATGACCACCTGGAAAAAAGGACGGAATGAACTTTACCGTAATTTGGTCGGAGCAAGGTTCCCGCTGGAAAGTTTTCTTTCTGAATTGCCGAAGCGCCATATGCCCAGAGTGCCGGGAACCGCTGTTTTTATGACGCTGTCTCCCGTGGGAACGCCTCCGACGCTGCTTCATAATGTAAAAC